>MRWG01000122.1_pt1 | contig 145839 bp, 124 predicted proteins | sample 1013341 | NCBI WGS metagenome assembly MRWG01 (sample SAMN06117577, study PRJNA244670) | biofilm metagenome | biome: Water; feature: Cathode Biofilm; material: Biofilm; isolation source: microbial consortium enriched at the cathode of a solar microbial fuel cell | place: USA: District of Columbia...
GGCGCCCGCGCGTGCACCGGACAACGCAACGCCTGCATTTCTAGGGGGATACATTCCGCCCGGCGCGTGGTTGGGCGAGGGGGGGGCGATGAGCCTGGAGACGGGGGCCGCGGCGCCGGGCGGAATGTATCCCCCTAGAAATGCAGGCGTTGCGTTGTCCGGTGCACGCGCGGGCGCCTCCGGCTTGGGCTCGATCTGGCTCGCCGGGGGTGCGTGCTCGGATGCTGGGGCGGTCTGGGGGCGTGCGATGGCCCGGGTGGGCGCTCGCTTGGTGGGTGGTTTGACGAGGGAAGCGTCGTCGCTGGCGGTGATCTCGACAACGGGCTTGGCGCCCATGCCGAGCACACCTCCGACACGGAAAGAGCGGGTGTGCACGATGACCGCGTCGGGACCGAGGTCGTTCTTGACCTGGGCGAGAGCTTCCGCCATGGTGCGCGCGCTGTAGGTCTTGAGCATGGTCGCCGTCCCTGGCCTTGAGGCCCGCGGCACTGTACCCGCTTCAGGCGGGGCTCACCACCGGGGGCGCTAAGCGACAGCCTGTGCGGGTTTCGGGGCCGCGGGCGAGTCGGGGGAGACCAGGGCGACCGACTCGACCTCGACACCGGCGGCGATCTCGTTGTATCCGAGGACCGCGGCGGCGGGGAGGCGGGTCTCGAGCACCTGACGGACGACGGCCCGGACCTGGGGGGAGGCGATGACGACGGGGCGGTGGCCGGCGGCGGTGACCTGCTGGAGGGCGGCGATGATCTTCTCGGCGAACTGGGCGGCGGCGCGGGCGGGCATGTTGACGGTCGTCGTGCCCGCCGCGCGGTCGATGTACCCGGCGATCTGGTCCTCGAACGTGGGGTCGAGGGTCACGCAGACGAGACGGAGCTTGCCGGTCTCGTCCGGGGCGGCGTACTGCTGGCAGATGGTGCGGCGCAGGGCGTGGCGGGCGTACTCGGTGAGGATGTCCAGGTCCTTGCTCTTGGGGGCCCAGTCGGCGAGCGTCTCGAGGATGGTCTCCATGTCGCGGATGGGGACGCGCTCCTTGAGCAGGTTCTGCAGAACCTTCTGCAGCTCCCCCACCTTCACCACGGCGGGGACGGTGTCCTCGACGAGCTTCTTGGCCTTCTCCTTCAGGCCTTCGAGGAGGTTGTTGACCTCTTCGCGGGTGAGGAGTTCCTCGGCGTGGTTCTTGACCAGCTCGGTGATGTGCGTGGCGAGGACGCTCGAGGGCTCGACGACGGTGTAGTTCATCGTCTCGGCGCGGGAGCGTTGCTGCGGGTCGATCCACCAGGCGTCGAGGCCGAAGGCGGGCTCGGTGGTCTGTTCGCCCTGGATCTTCCCGGTGACGACGCCCGAGTCCATGGCGAGGAGCTTGGTGGGCTCGACGCGTCCGCGGGCGATCTCGGCGCCGCGGATCTTCACGCGGTACTCGCTGGCGTGGAGTTGCATGTTGTCGCGGATTCGGACGGGGGGCATGACCAGACCGAGTTCGACGGCGAGTTGGCGCCGGACCGCGGAGATGCGATCGAGCAGGTCGCCGCCCTGGCGGGCGTCCACGAGGGAGACGAGGGCGTAGCCGACCTCGAGTTCGAGGACATCGACCTTGAGGAGTTCTTCGACCTGGGGCGCCTCGGGGGCGGGGGCGCCGGCGACCTCGGCCATGGCTTCGTCGCGTTCGGCCTCGGCGCGTCTCCTGGTGGAGATGATCATGCCGGCCGAGAGCAGGGCGAGGGCGACGGAGGTGGTGAGGAGGGGGAGCGTGGGGAGCGGGGAGAAGGCGAGGAGGGCGAGGAATCCGGCGGTGATGATGAGGCCGCGCGGCTGGCTGGTGAGCTGCCCGGTGAGTTCGGTGCCGAGATCGTCCTTGGAGCCCGAGCGGGTGACGATGAGGGCGGAGGCGATGGAGATGATGAAGCTGGGGATCTGGCTGGTGAGGCCGTCGCCGATGGTGAGCTTGCTGAAGACGCTGGCGGTCTGGTCGGCGGGCCAGCCCTTCTCGATCATGCCGACGGCGAAACCGCCGGCGAGGTTGATGGCGGTGATAAGGATGCCGGCGACGGCGTCGCCGCGGACGAACTTGGAGGCGCCGTCCATGGCGCCGTAGAAGTCGGCCTCGCGGGCGATCTCTTCACGCTTCTGCTTGGCCTCTTCCTCGTTGATGACACCGGCGGAGAGTTCGGAGTCGATGGCCATCTGCTTGCCGGGCATGGCGTCGAGGGTGAAGCGGGCGGCGACCTCGCTGATGCGTCCGGCGCCCTTGGTGATGACCATGAACTGCACGATCATGAGGATGCCGAAGATGATGATGCCGACGAAGAGGCTGTCGCCGGCGACGAAGCTGCCGAAGGCGCTGATGACCTCGCCGGCGACGCCCATGGCGGCCTCGGGGGAGTCGGCGTCGGCGGTGAGGATGAGCCGGGTGGAGGCGATGTTGAGGACGAGGCGGAGGAGCGTGGTGGCGAGGAGGAGGGAGGGGAAGACGCTGAAGTCGAGCGCCTTGTTCATGTAGAGCGTGGTGAGCAGGATGATGACCGCGAGGGAGATGTTGCCGCTGATGAGGATGTCGAGGATCGCGGAGGGGAGCGGGACGAGGATGACCACCAACAGCATGACAAACCCGACGGGCACAATCAGGCCGCGGTGACGCGCGATCTGATGAACCCATGCGGGGAGTGTGAAGCCGGGGTTGGCCGGGGGGGACGCCATCGTTGGGACTCAGCTCCTTAAGCGGTGCGTGCGGCGGGGGTTTCTTCGTTCATCCGGTAGACGTAGGCGAGGATCTCGGCGACGGCCTGGTAGTGTTCCGGGGCGATCTCCTGCCCGACCTCGATACCCCAGTAGAGGGCGCGGGCCAGGGGCGGGCGTTCGACGATCGGGACGTGCGCGAGGCGGGCGAGCTGCCGGATGCGCAGGGCGAGGTGGTCGGCGCCCTTGGCGATGACGCGGGGAGCGCCGGTCCCGTCCTGCTCGTACTTGATCGCGACGGAGAAGTGCTCGGGGTTGGTGACGATGACGTCGGCCTGCGGGACGGCGTTCGCGATGCGCTGCATGGCGATCTCGCGGGCCATCTTCAGGCGGCGCCCCTTCACCTCCGGGTCGCCCTCCATGCTCCGGCGTTCGTCCTTGACCTGCTGCTTGGTCATCTTCAGGTCCTGGGTGTGCTGCCAGCGCTGGTAGGTGTAATCGATCACGGCGATGGTGAGCAGAAGGAGGACGAGCCAGATGGCCAGCTCGAGCACGACGCGGACGACCAGGAGGAGGGCGGGGGCGGCGTCGAGCTGCATGGCGGCGACGAGCGTCTCGATGCGGCCCATGATGACGAGCCAGGAGACGAGGATGACCACCAGCAGCTTCAGCGTGTTGACCACGGTCTTGACGAGGTTGCGCTTGTTGAAGAGCTTCTTGGTCCCCTTGATCGGGTCGAGCTTGCTGAGCTTGGGGCGGATGGGCTCGGCGGTGATGATCCACCCGACCTGGGCGTACTGGGTGATGTAGGCGCCCAGGGCGGCGATGATGAGCAGGGGCGCCAGGATCTTGGCGCTCTCGATCGCGACGTACTCGACGGCGGGGATGATCGATGTTTCGTCGAGGGGGCTGCCGGGCGTGGCGTCGGAGAGGATGCGGTCCATGACCCGGGCGAGCGACTGCATGGTCGTGCCGCCGAAGGCGACCAGGGTGATGATCCCGACGAGCAGACCCGCGGCGGCGCCGAGGTCCTGGCTGCGCGGGATCTGGCCCTTGCTGCGCGCATCGCTGAGGCGCTTGGCCGTCGGCTGCTCGCTGCGTTCGCCCATCTCATCGGACACGTCGAAGGTTCCTTACTTGTGGGGCCTGAGCGACTCGGCCCAGTCCCGGACGGCGGTGAGCACCTGGACCGTTTCGTCCTGGGTGATCTCCGCGACGAGAAAGATGGTGAAGGTGAGCATGAGCAGGCCGCAGAGGATCTTGGCGGAGAACCCGATGGAGAGGACGTTGACCTGCGGCATGGTCTTCATGATGAAGCCCATGGCGATGAGGAGCAGGGTGATGATGCCCAGGACGGGAGCGGCGACGCTGAGCGCCATCTCGAACCCGCCGTGAATGACACCGACGAGGAGTTCGATGGGCGTCATGTCGGCGGAGAAGGCGCCCATGGGGACGTTGTCGTAGGTGTTGAGCAGGGTGAGGAAGAGGAAGTCGAGCCCGCCGAGGGTGACGTAGACGCTGACACCGAGATAGAAGAGGAGCTGGCCGGCGACGTCGCCCTGGCTCTCGACGCTCGGGTTGAAGGTCTGCGCGATGCTCAGGCCCATCTGGTAGCCCATGAGGTACCCGGCGAGCTGGATGAGGAGCAGCGGAAGGCCGCCGATGAGTCCGATGGAGGCGCCGAGCAGGACCTCGGAGAACATGAGGGGGACGTAGGTGACCAGATCGAGGCGTGGCAGCTCGCGGACGGCCTCGGGACCGAAGGAGAAGACCGCGGCGGAGAGCGAGAGGGCGATCATCGCGCGGGCGCGGACGGGGAGCGTGGAGCCGGAGAGCAGGGGCGTGAAGAGAAAGACGCCCGAGATGCGGGCGAGGATGAGCGCGAAGGGCGCCGCGTAGTGCATGAAGGGGTAGAGCGTGTTCATGCATCGGTCGCTCCGACCGGGCGTCGGGTGGCGCGTCCTAGAAGAGCAGGAGCATCTCGGTGGTGAACTCGTAGAGGCGGAGGGCAATCCAGGGGAGCAGGGCGGCGGCAACGAGGACCATCACACCGATCTTCGGGACGAACGTCAGCGTCTGGTCCTGGATGCTCGTGACCGACTGCAGCAGGCTGATGATGAGGCCGATCACCATGCCCGCCAGCAGGATGGGGGCGGCGATCTTCAGCACGGTGATGAGCGTGTCGCGCACGATGAAGACCATCGTCTCGTCGTATTCCATATCGGCGTTCTCCGCGTCCGACACGGACGCACAAGAGCAGGGCGAGGGGCATGGCGGCGGCCTGAGCGCTGAGCCGGGCCGAGTCGCCGTCCTGGACGAAACTCTCGAGCAGGCTGCCGACGACCAGGGTCCAGCCGTCCACGAGGACGAAGAGCAGGAGCTTGAAGGGGAGGGAGATGAGCACGGGGGGGAGCATCATCATGCTCATGGAGATGAGGATGGTGGCGATGACCATGTCGATGACGAGAAAGGGGAGGTAGACCTTGAAGCCCATGACGAAGCCGACCTTGAGTTCGGAGAGCATGTAGGCGGGAACGAGGGTCATCATGTCCACGTCGGCGCGGCTGAGGTCGGCGGGTTCGGCGGTGTCCACGCCGCGGTAGTCGAGGATCATGTAGACGCTCGACCAGTTGCCGGTGGCCTCGATCTGATCGAACATGAAATCGCGCATGGGACGCTTGGCCAGGTCCCAGAGCTGGTCGTAGTCGGTGACCTCGCCGTTCTGGTAGGGAACGATGGCCTCGTTCCAGACGCGGTCGATGGTGGGCGCCATGACCATGGCGGTGAGGAAGAGGGCCAGCCCGGTGATGACCTGGGGCGGGGGGATGGACTGGGCGCCGATCGCCTGGCGGACGAGCGCGAGGACGATCATGATGCGCATGAAGCAGGTGGTCATGAGCATGATCGACGGGACCAGGGTGATCACCGTCAGGAGGATCATGATGTTGAGCGCGACCGAGAGCCCGCCCTGATCGTCGCGGGCGGCCTGGCCGGGGACCATCGAGGCGGCGTCGGAGAGGACCCGGATGGGGTTGGGGCGCATCGGGTCGGAGGAGGACGCGCTCTGAAGGAGGTCGGCGCTGGTGGGGACGGGGGGACCGAGCGATTGCGCGGGCGCCGCGCCGGAGAGGACGCCGAGGGCCAGGATCAGGAGCAGGGCGAGACGGATCACACCCCCACCCCTGCGCGCAGCGCGTCGAGGCGTCGGCGGAGCGGGCTGATCTCTTCCTCGCGGGTGTGGTGTTCGAAGGAGGGGGGCGGGTCGTCGCGCAGCAGCTCGAGGCGGTCGCCGTCGGGGGTCGCGGTCACGGTGCGCACGCCGGGGTCGAACTCGTGGAGGGGGACGTGGGTTTCGGGGGAGAGGGCGGTCCGCACATCCTGCTCGGCGTGGGCGATGGCCTCGCGGAAGAGGGTGTTGACCTCGTCGGCGTCGCTCGTCTTGGCGAGCACGGAGGCGACGTCGCCCGGGTCCTGGAGTTCGCAGAGCGTGGACATGGACCCGCCCGCGGCGTGGCTCTGGGCAAGAAGCAGAACGCGCCGGTCGAAGCGGAGGACCACAAGGGAGAGCTTGGGGCTGACGGGGTATCGGCCGAGCACCTCGAGAATGCCCGACGGGGCGCGTCCTCCCGCGGTGAGCTTGGCGCCGAGCCCGCCCTGCGAGCGGGCGACGCGGCGCACCCCCCAGGCGAGGGCGAGGATGAGGGCGATGACCAGGATCAGGGCGCCGACGGTCTTGGTGATGTCACCAAGGCGAGAGGCGGCACGCTCGTCGGCGGGCTCGCGGGAGGCTTCGGTGTCCGCGGGCGTGGGCGCGGAGGAGAGGTTCGGGAGGATGTCGCTGACGTTGCGGGCGCCGAGCGGGATGGAGGACTCGTCGGGCAGGGGCTCGGATCGATCAGTGGGCTCGACGGATCGATCGCTGGGCTGATCGGCACGGATGTCGGCCACGGGGCGGGTCCACTCGGCGTCCGGGGTCGCGGGCGCCTCGGACGCGCTCGGATCCGGGGGAAGCGGGCCAACCTGCGCGCGGGCGTGCCCGCTCAGGAGGGAGATCGCGGCGAGCAGGAGAGCGAGCGTGCGGGAGCGGAACATGGCGCCATCCTGGCGGGCGAGGGGCGTACTCCGACGCCCGGGGGAGGTGTGGTCAGGCGGCGCCGCTGGCCTCGCGGGCCGCTTCGCCGATACCGTCGAGAATCTCGGAGACACGGATGCAGAAGTTGTCGTTGAGGACGAGGACTTCGCCCCGGGCGACGTGGCGTTCGTTGACGTAGATGTCCACGGGGTCACCCGCGAGCTTGTCCAGCTCAACGACGGCGCCCTCGCCGAGCTTGAGGACGTCCTCAACGAGCAGCCGCGTGCGACCGAGTTCGATCTTGACGTTCAGGTTGACGTCGGAGAGCAGGTCGATCGACGCGGGGTTGGCGTTGGGCTCGGCCGCGGTGAACTCGGGCATGGCGAAGGCGTCGGGCTCCCCCTTGGGGGCGTCCGCGTTGGCGCTGTCCACCTGGGCCTGGGTGTCTTCAACGATCGCCTGGGCGTCGTCGAGGGCTTTCTCGACGGAGCCTTCGGGATCGGGTGGAGGGGTCTGGGGGGTGGGGTCTTCGTCGGGCATCCTTGCCTCGCTTGGTGTGCGGCTCCGCCGCGTGAGCGCGAGGGACCGCCCTCGCGACACGCTCATCGGGCATCGGCGAGCGGCTCGGCCAGTTTTGCGTGTGCCCGTGCGCGGGATCGGCCCGCGGGTGCAAAAAGTGCGCCCTCGGGAGGGCGGGGCGGGGCGAGGCTAGACCTCGAAGCCCTTGCAGACCGGGATCACAACCCGCTCGACACGGGGCAGGCCGTCGGCGTCGTTGCCGAAGACCTCGTTGACGTAGGTGGTGACCTGGCGGCTGATGGTCTGGAGCCCGGGCTCCTGGAGGTGCTTGTGCTGGGCGCGCCGGAAGATGAGGGCGATGCCCTCCTTGATCTCGGCGTTGCGCCGCTCAAGGGTGGCGGTGACGCCGCGGGGCCCGTCGAGGTTCTTCTGGCGGACCTTGAGATAGATCTCGGTCTGCCACTCCCAGACGCGTCCGGACTGGGTGTTCTGGAACTGCTCGGCGAGCAGCTCCACCTCGTGGACCTCGTCCCCTTCGGCGACCTGGCCTTCGAGTTCGGTGGCGGCGGACGCGCTGCCGCCCTTGGTCATGGAGGCGACCAGGAAGACGGCGCCGGCCTCGGCGACCATCAGGACCGCGACGACCGCGAGCATGATGATCGGGGGCTTCTTCTTGGAAGCGCCCTCTTCGGCTTGGTTCTTCTCGTCCTCGGCCATGATCTCGCCTCGCTCAGTGGGTCAGGGGCTGACTCGCCCCGTCAGGTCCGGGTCGGGATGGGTCTGGTCGATGGTCCGCCCGGTCATCCAGACCTGAACTCGGCGGTTCTGGGCGTCATCCCCACTGCTACCGGAGATGATGGCGCGGGGCTCGTGGACACCGGCCGCTTCAACCCGCAGGATCGCCTCATCGATATCGCATTCCCGGACCAGGAACTCCTTGACGTTGCGGGCGCGTTCGTAGGAGAGGTCATCGGGCGAGGCGCGAGACTTGTCGGTGAATCCCCACGCGTGGCCGACGATGACACAGACGTAGCGTTGGCCCCGGATGAGAGGGGCGACCTCGGCGCGGAGCTGGTTCTGGGCCTGCTCGGAGAGTTCGCTCGAGCCGGGCTGGAAGAGGATCGAGCCGCCCTGGGCGAACCGCTGCCCCTCGTGGACCACGCTGGTCTGCGGGTTCTCGCCCGAGATGCTGTCGCTGTTGGTCTCGTCGCGGGACTGGGCTTCGTGCTCGTCCTTGGACTGCTGATCGAGCTTCTTGAGGAGCTGGGCGATCTGCTGCTGGTTGTTGCTCTGGATGCCCATGCCCCCGCGGAAGCCCATCGCCTCCTTGATGGACTCGATGACCTTGATGTACTCGCGGGGCTGCTTGAGTTCGCTGAAGGCGGCGAGGAGGATGAAGAAGCAGAGCAGGAGCGACATGAGGTCGCCGTAGGTGAGCACCCACTCGGGAATTCCCGGATCGTTTGCGGCCTTCTTCTTCGCCATGCGCCGAGGCCCTCCGGATCAGGCCGCCTCGGCCTGCGCGGCCTCGATGGCCTTGCGCTGGGACGGGGGAAGGAAGGTCATCAGTTTGCTCTCCACGACGCGGGGGTTGTCGCCGGACTGGATGGACATCACGCCGGTGATGATGAGGGTCTTGATGAGGACCTCCTCGGCATCACGGTTGGCGAGCTTCTCGGCGATGGGGCCGGCGAAGACGTTGGCGATGAGGGCGCCGTAGAGCGTGGTGATCAGCGCGACGGCCATGCCCGGGCCGATGGCGGACGGATCGTCCATGTTGGAGAGCATGGAGATGAGGCCCATCAGGGTGCCGATCATGCCGAACGCGGGCGCCATGCGCCCGATGGTGTCGATGATCTGCTTGCCCCCGGTGTGGCGGTCCATGAGGGCCTCAAGCTCGGTGTCCATGATGGTCTGGATGAGTTCCGGGTCGGTGCCGTCCACCGCCATCTTGACGCCGCGGACAATGAACTCGTCCTTCATCTCATCGATGAGGCCTTCGAGCGAGAGGATGCCCTCGCGGCGGGCGACCTCGGCGTACTTGACGATGTCCTTGATGGTCTCGGCGGGGTCGGCGGGCTTGGCGAAGACGGCCTTGAGGACGACGCCGTGGGCCTTGAGGACGCGGGCGAGCGGGAAGGAGGCGGCGATGGCGCCCGTGGTGCCACCGAAGACGACGAGGATGGAGGGGATGTCGATGAGGGCGAGCGGATTCCCCCCGCCCAAGACCATGGACAGGATGATCGCGACTGCCGCGACAACCACTCCGATGACGGTCCCGATGTCCACGCGCTCGCACTCCTTGAGAACAGGTGTTCCCGCGGAGGGATCGGATGACTCGGGGGTCCACTTGATCGTGGGCCCCGGCGGGGCCAGTGCTCCGGGAGATCCGGGGCGAGCGATGGCGCGGCTCGGTCAGGCTTGACGCTTGTGCGGGGGGGTGTGCAGGTTCTCGGGCCCGGGGAGGTCGTGGCTGAGGGTCTCGCGGAGTTCGGCGCCCGGGGTGAGGGTGCGGGTGTGGCGTCGGTACTCGATAGAGCGAGCGACGACCTCGCGCATGGACTCGCGAACCACGATGTGCTCGCCCCCGAGGAGCGTGATGACGGTGTCGGGGTTCTGCTCGACCACGCGGATCAGCTCCGCGTTGAGCACAAACCGGGCGCCGTTGAGTCGGGTGAGGCTGATCACGGGTGAGTCCCGGGGACGGGTTATCGGCCGAGGACGAGGAGCTGCTGCATCAGCTCGTTGGCGGTCTGGATGATCCGGGTGTTGGCGGAGTAGCCGGTCTGGGTGAGGATGAGTTCGATGAACTCCTGCCCGAGATCGACGTTGGAGAGTTCGAGGGCGCCGGAGACGATTCGACCGGAGCTGAGCTGACCGGGGGTGGAGATGATGGCGGGGCCGGAGTTGGCGCCGACGTTGAAGTTGTTACCACCGACATCCACGAGGCCGGCGTCGTTGGTGAAGGTGGCGAGGACGAGCTGGCCGAGGGTTCGGATGGCGCCGTTGCTGAAGACGCCGGAGATGAGCCCGCCCTCGGAGATGTTGAAGTCCTCGAGGGTGCCGGGGGGGAGGCCGTCACGGGCGACGTTGACGAGCGTGGACGAGCCTTCGGCGAGGGCGGTGGTGCGCCCGGTGTCGCCGGTGAGGAGGATGTCGAAGCTCAGGGGGGACTCGGCGCCGGTGCCTGTGCGGTCCACGGTGACGCTGATGGGGAGCGGGTTGAGCAGCTGTCCGTCGGCGTCGAAGTCCACGGTGCCGCTGGTCAGACGCAGATCCAGATCGGAGTCGTCGGCCGAATCGATGAAGTAGCGCCAGGTGGTGCCGCCGGTCGCGCTCTTGGACTCGAGGGACATGAGCACATCGACGCTGACCTCCGCGCCGAGCGAGTCGAAGACGACCATGGTGGTGCGGACGGCCTCGCCGTCGGCGGCGAAGGTCTTGTCGGGGACAAAGGGCTGGAGGAGCTGGGCCCCGGCGGAGTCGAGGAGGCGGATGTCGCCCTGGTCGATGGCGAGGTCGGAGGCGGTGCCGACGTTGCCCACGATCTGGATGCGTCCGGAGGCGTCAACGGTGATGCCGGGCGAGTTTCCGTCCGGGTTGGCCATGCCGGGGTCGTGGATGCCGAGGGCCTCGACAAGGAAGTCCATGTAGTCCTGGACGGTGGTGGTCGCGGTGACGGCGAAGTCGGCCTCGGGGAGTTCCTTCCCGCCCTTCTCGGCGCCGGTGACGCGGATGGTCTGCCCGGCGGCGAAGAGGGGGTTGCCGGGGCTGTCGGGGTCCTCGACGTCGGAGAGCAGGGTGCCCGCGACGATCGGCGTGCCGCCGGAGATGGACAGGAACCCGGCGCCGGAGGCGTCGGCGTCCAGGGTGATGATCGAGCCGGTGGTGGGCAGGTCGCCCGAGGCGTCGAGGTTGCCGGCGAGGAGGGTCTCGGTGGTGGCCTCGGCGATGGTTCGGCTGCCGAGGGGGATGTTCACGTCGGTGAGGGCGCCCTCGACCAGGTTGAAGTCATCGTCCACGCCGTAGCCCTGGAGCTTCTCCCCGTTGATCCCGACGAGGTTGTTCTCGAGGTCCTGGCGGAAGCTCCCGGCGCGGGTGTAGACGAGGGAGCCGTTGGACTCGACGATGAAGAACCCGGGTCCGTCGATGGCCAGGTCGCGTGGATCGCCCGTGGGGCTGAAGCCGCCGTTGTTGAAGTTCCGGCGGACGCCGGCGATGTCGACGCCGAGGCCGATCTGGGTGGGGTTGGTGCCGCCGGAGAAGGTCCCGGGCGCCGAACCGAGACGGAAGTCCCGGGTGAAGTTGGTCTCGAAGAGCATCCGCCCCGACTTGTAGGCAGTGGTGTTGGTGTTGGCGATGTTGTTGCCGATGACGTCCAGCTTGCGGGCGTGGACGCTCAGGCCGGTGAGGCCGGTGAACAGGGCGGTGTAGGAGGCCATTGCGGTTTTCCTTGGACGGATGGAACGAGGCGGCTTCGGGGCAAGAGAGAATCAGGCGGCGCCTGAGCGCTGCTGCCCGATCCGGGCGAGCGCGTCGAGGAGCGAGGCGTTGCCCACACCCTGCGGTGGGGTGAGCGTGGTTGGGCTTGGCGCGGACTCGGGGTTGGTGTCCCCGGCGCGGATGACCGAGTCGATGCCGGCGAGCACGCCGGGCTGGGAGAGATCGGCGATGTCCACCACCTGGCGCGCCGTGACGTCGAGCACCAACGCCATGCGGTCGAAGACCACCAGCGACTGTGTGGCGCCCGCGCTCTCGGCCTGATCGGCGGCGGCGGACAGCGCGGCCTTCTGCTCGGCGGTGAGGTTCAGGTCGAGCGCGGGTGAGATCGCGACGTCGAGCCCGGTGCGCAGCTCGCCGCGTTGGGCCTGGCTGAGCATGTTGGCGAAGTCGGCGCCCGAGTTCGGGTTGACCGGGCGTTCCGGGCCGGTGTCCACCGGGCGGATGCCCGAGCCGAGCAGGCTCAAGATGTCGAATCCGTTGCTGGTCATGGCGCGACCCCCGCGGCGGTCTGGGTCGAGCCGGTCTGGTCATCGTCGCCGGGGGTGGCGGCGGAGGCGCCGCTGGAGTTGGTGGTCTCTCCGATGGTGTCGTCGTCCCCGGGGGCTTCCTCATCGGCGGGCGCCTCGGGCTCCGGCTCCGGCTCAGGCTCGGGCTCCGGCTCGAGGGGGCCGAGGATCTGCTCCAGGTTGGCGAACGGGATGCGCTGCCCGTCGAAGAGATTGAGCACGGCGCCGTTCTCAGCGGTGTTCGAGACCGAGACAACCAGATCGAGCACCCGATCCCCCGAGGTCGTCAGCCCCCCCACCACCTGGCCGACCAAACCGGCGGCGGCGGCGAACTGCGTCTGCTGAACGAGCGCGTTGAGGTTGTCGGTGAGGGCGATGTCGGTCTCGATCGAGCGGAGGCTCGAGAGCTGGTCGATCAGGGCCTTGGAGTCGTTGGGCTCGAGCGGGTCCTGGTTGGTCAGCTCCGCGAAGATGATCTCGACGAACTCTTCGGAGCTGAGCGAGGAGAACCCGTTCACGCTCGAGGACTGGGGGTTGGACGAGCCACCTAGGGCGTCGATCGCGCTCATGACACCTCCCGCGCCGCGCACACCGATGGCGCCGCGCTGAACCCGCCACACTCACGCGAGCGTGTCGAGCCCGATCCAGGCCTCGTCTCGCAACGCCTCCGCGTTGGGACCGGGGCTTTGCTCTGCCGACGCGGACTCCGCCGCGTCTTGATCCGGGCCGCGTCCATGCGGCGAGTGTCGGCGTCCTTGCCGTTCGTCATGCGGGGCGTTCTCTCGCCCCCCCGTCTCCGACGGGTTCTCGAACTGGGGCGATCCATCGCCCGGGCGCCCGTCACGCTCCGCGTGGGGCGAGCCCGCGTCCTGCGGGCGGGTGTGTTCAGGCTCGACACGGAGGTGATCAACGCGAACGCCGCTCGCCTCGAGTGTCTCCTTGAGCTGAGACATGGAGTTGTTGAGCAACTCGCGTGCCTGTGCGTTGTTGGCCTTGAACGTCGCCTCGACGCCCCCGTTCTGGACGCGCAGGGTGATCTTGAGTTCGCCCAGCGCGTCGGGGCGCAGGCGAAGGGTGAGCTGTCCACCCTGCTGGCGCAGGATCGACGCCATCCCGCGCGAGACCTGCGCCAGCACCGGGCGTGCGCGGCTCTCCGGGGTGGCCTTGGCCTGTGGGGCGCCCGCGCCGGGCTTGGCCCGCTCGGCGCCGAGCGATCGCAGGGCGTTGATCGCCTTGTCGAATGAGGCTGCCCCGGTGGTCGCGGACTTGACGCCCGGCACCGGGGAAGCGGGCGCCGCCGGGGGGTGGTGCGTTTGCGTCCCGGAGTCCTGGCGGGCGCCGAGGTTGGTCCCCTGCTGCTCAGCCGAGGTGGCGGTCGGGGCCGGCGCGTCGGCGGGGAGGGGCTCGGGCACACCGACCCGCTCAGAGGCGCGGGCGGCGGATGGCGCCGCTTCCACCTGCTGGACCGGGATCGCGGGAGCGGGTGTGGGCGGCGTCTGGGTCTGGGTGACGGGCTCGGGTGGCGGAGTGGCTTCGGCTCGGACGGTGCGTTGGGGCGCCGGCGCGGGGGCCTGCCTCAGGTCACCCGGGATGTGTTCGTCGGGTGTGGTCAGCTTCTCGGAAGCGAGGGCCGCGAGATCGATCTTCGCCGCGTTCCGGATCCGGTCGCGGATCTTGGCGTCGAAACGGGTTTCAACCCGGATGGATTCCTCGGCCTGGGCTTCGGCGTCCGGCGCCAGCTCGACACGAGCCCCTTCCGCTTGCGCGCGAGGCTCCGCCCCCTCAGCGCCCCGGGAGGATTCAGGGCGGGCGACGCTCGGTTCGGATGTGGCCGGCGCCTTCGGCGACTGAGGTTCCGAGCCCTCGACCGGGACCGGGCGCCCATCGCCCGCGTCCGCGTGCTCGGCCTGCCCGGCTCCGGGGGACGCGGGCTGAACCGCATCCGGTTCGTTGTCCTGGTCAACGGGCTGGACCGGCTCGGAGGCTGCGGGGTCCGCGTCACGCGTGGACGATGGCCGGGTGGGAGTCTCGGCGCGATCGGTCTGGCTCGCCTCAGGGTCGTTCGTCGAGTCCGCCTCGTCCTTCGTTTCGGAGGGCTTATCTGCGTCGGCGTCCTTTGCATCGGACGCCTTGTCCGCGTCCTGGCTCGGGGCGTTCTCCCCGTCTTCCGGGGCGGGCTCTGACGCGGCGGTCCGATCCGCGTCGGGCGTGGTCGAGCCTTTCTCACGGAGCACGGCCGCGAATGACGCGGGCTCCTGGTCGGGAAGTGCGCGGTCTGAGCGCAGGGGCTGCGCGAGCGTGCTGAACGGATCGAAGCGTTGAACTGGGAGGGAAGTGGCGAAAGCTCGCGTCATGGGCCTGAATCCTCAGGGACACGGGCGACGAGCCCGCGAATCCTGAGGTCTTCAAGCAACTCGGCTGCCAACCCGTCCGGCGCCGCCTCGGTCAGCTCGGCAAAGATCTTGACCCGCTTGCGCTCGTCCATCGCGTCGAGGTAGGAAACGACTTCCTCCCGTTTCCCGGCGCCCAGCATGGCGAGCAGGTTGGCCATCGCCTCGGGGGCCTTGAGGCCCTCGAGCACCCCCAGGGACTTGCGGAACTGCGCGTCCCCCTCGATCTGGGCGATCCGCTCGCGCATCTCCGTGAACGCCTTGCGCTCGGCGAGGAACTCGTTGCGGGCCTTGTCAAGCTCGCGCTGTTCGCGGTGGAGGCTCTCGAGCAACCGCTGGCTGTCCTGCTCACTGCGCAGGCGACGCTGGAGGGCGATGTCACCCGCCTCCTGGGCCTCGAGCAGCGCCTGCTCGATCGACTTGGGTTCCGGGAGGGTCTCCCCCTCCTCGCCGGCGCTCGCCTCCGCGGCTTCGCGCGCCTGCTGCTCGGCGATGGTCTCGGTGAGCATGGCGCGGATCTCGGTGGCCCGCGCCTTGTCCAGACGCCCGGAGGCGACCAGCCAGCCGATGAACCCCAGGATGGCGCCAAGGTTGAGCACCGCGACAATCGCGATCAGCTTGAGCAGTCCCTTCATGGCATCGTCTCCCGTCCGAATCGCATCACGCTCAGATCATCAAGCTCACGGGCCTCCGCGGCGTCCTGCTCGCGCTTCCAGGCCTCGTATCGGCGTTCCTTGAGGGTTTCCACCGCCTTGCGCCGCTTGGTCGCCTCAAGCAGGGCTTCCCGGGCGTGGGTCAGCCGCTGGTGGACGCCCGCGAGACGCAGCACCGCGCGCTGGGCGCGGGTCATGTGGTGCAGCGAGGCGTTCGCCTGCATGCGGGCGCTCTGCAGATCCACCGTGGCGCCTCCCGCGAGCAGGTCCCGCAGATCGGCGCGTTCCTGGTCGATGGCGTTCTGGCAGGACCGGATCTCCCCCTCCAGGGCCGCCCGCTCGAGTTCGAGCTGCGCAAGCGCCCGCTGGCGGGCCTGCTCCTCGCGTCGGCGCTGCTCCAGGACGGGCTCGAGTTCAAAGACGAACCGTGGCAACGCTCAGCACTCCCTTATCCACCCTGGGCCTGGTTCTGAGCCTGCGCCTGGGCCACGTTGGAGAAGGCCGCGGCCTGCTGACGACGGACGTTCACCATCTCGCCCGACTGCATGGCGAGCTTGATGAGCAGGCTCCGGGACTGCTCGAAGACGGGGTTCTCGGAGACGCCCTGGGTGAGCAGCGCGTTGACCGGCTCGAGCAGGTCGATCGCGGTGTCCGCCTCCGGGTTGGAGCCCGGGGCGTACGCGCCGATCTGGAGCAGGTCCTCGATCTTCTTGTGGGCCGCGAGGAGCCGGAGGATCTGCTGGCGGGCGGCGAGGTGCTGCGGCTCGGCGACGTCGTTGGCGACGCGTGAGATCGAGTCGAGGACATCGACCGCGGGGTAGTGCCCCTTCTGGGCGAGGGCGCGGGAGAGAATGAGGTGCCCGTCGAGAATGCCGCGCGCGGTATCGGCGATGGGCTCGGTCATGTCGTCGCCCTCGACGAGGATGGTGTAGAGCCCGGTGATCGAGCCGCCGGAGTCCTCGACGATCCCCGCGCGTTCGAGCATGAGGGCCATGGCGGAGAAGACGCTGGGGGTGTAGCCCTTGGTCGCGGGCGGCTCGCCGACGGAGAGCCCGACCTGTCGCTGGGCGTGGGCGAAGCGGGTGACCGAGTCCATCATGAGCAGGACGTGTCGCCCCAGCTCGCGGAAGTGTTCGGCGATGGTGCAGGCGTACTTCGCCGCGCGCAGGCGGAGCAGGGGCGACTCGTCGCCGGTGGCGACGACGACGACCGACCGGGCGAGCCCTTCGGGGCCGAGCGCTTCTTCCACAAACTCGCGCACCTCACGCCCACGCTCGCCGATCAGGGCGATCACATTGACGTCGGCGTCGGTGTGCCGGGCGATCTGGGCGAGCAGGGTGGACTTGCCCACGCCCGGGCCGGCGAAGACGCCCATGCGCTGACCCCGACCGATCGGGGTCATCAGGTCGATGGCCCGGACGCCCGTGAGCAGCGGGCGGGTGATGCGGGCGCGCTGCATCGCGCCGAGCGGTTCGGGGTCGATGGGGCGGCTGAGGGTCTCGGGGATCGGCCCCCGCGCGTCGATCGGACGGCCGAGCCCGTCAACGATGCGCCCGAGCATGCGCGGGCCGACCGGCGCCAAGGGGGCGACCTGCTCCCCGGTCACGGTGTCCCCCGGACGGATGCCGCCGGTCTGGTTGAGGAGCATGACGATCGAGCGGTCGTGATCGAACCCGACCACTTCCCCGAGCTTGGGCTCGCGGTCGGCGGGGCCAACGCGCACGAGCGATCCGGTGGGGAGGGGGAGATCATCCACCAGCAGGGTCAGACCACGCAGCGTCGCGACGCGCCCGGTCACGCGGATCGGCTGGGCGTGGGCGAGCGACTCGAACTCGGGAGAGAGAACGCTCACGCGGCTTCCCGCTCGTCCGACCGGGCGTCGGGCTCCTCCGCGGGGCCGGGGGTCGGGCTCTGGATCGGGGTCGTCTGGGCGGAGGCGCCTCCCTCGGGGAGCAGATCGGCGACGATGCGGTCCAACTGGGCGGAGATGGTCGCGTCGATCTCGCCCCCGGTGGGTGTGCGGAGCACGCAGGAGCCACGTTCGAGCTGCGGATCGGCGTGCAGCTCGACGTGCTCGGCGTTCTCGAACCGGGCGAGCAGTTCGGGCAGCGCCTGGCGCGCGAGCGGCTCGTCCTCGGGGTGGACGGTGACGCGGGGCGTGGTGCGGGAGGAGAGGAGCGCGAGGGCCTCGCGCATCTGCGCCTCGACCACACCCGGATCGAGTTCGGTCACGCGCTTGGTGACCCGCTCGGCGATGAGGGCCGCGAGACGCACGATGTCCGTCCGGGCCTCGACGAGCATCTGATCGCGCTGGGCGAGAAAGGTGTCGAGGGCCTCACCCCACCGCTCGCTCAGGGCACGGAGGGCGGGGGCCAGCTCCTGCATGGCCTGGGCGCGTCCTTCCTCGAGACCGGCGGCCTTCCCTTCGGCGAGCCCCGCCTCGCGTCCTTCCTTGAACCCTTCCTCGTGCGCGTCGCGGAGCAGGCGTTCGCGTTCGGCCTTGGCCTCGCTGACGATCGCCTCGGCCTGCGCCCGGGCCTGGCGGGTGAGGTCCGCGCCCTGACGCTCCAGGTCGTGGAGGTTGAGGACCACGGCGTCGCGTGCGATGAGTTCGGCGTCGGCTCTTCTGATGATGGGCACGGCGTCTCTCCGGGGTCAGACGATCAGATCGGACTCGCCGCCGCGACCATCGATGATGACCTCGCCGGCCTCTTCGAGGCGACGGACGATGTCCACGATGCGTTGCTGGGCCGCCTCAACGTCGGAGACACGCACCGGGCCCATGAACTCCATGTCCTCCTTGATGAGCCCGGCGGCCCGCTCGGACATGTTGCCGAAGATCTTCTCCTGCAGCTCGGGGGAGGCCGTCTTGAGCGCGAGGGAGAGTTCGTCGTTCTCGATCTCCTTGAGCACCGCCTGGATGCCCTTGTCGTTGACGAGCATGATGTCCTCGAAGACGAACATGAGGCGACGGATCTGCTCGACCAGGTCGGGGTCTTCCGCCTCGAGCCCCTCCATGATGGACTTCTCGGTTGCCCGGTCGGCCAGGTTGAGGATCTCCGAGACGGTCGGGATGCCCCCCGCCTTCTCCATGGACTGCACCAGCATCGAACTCAGGCGAGACTCAAGCCCGCGCTCAACCTCCCGGATCACCTCCGGGTTGGTCTGCTCCATGTTGGCCATCCGCTTGATGACCTCGATCTGCTTCTGGAGGGGAAGCCCGCCGAGGATCTCCGCGGCCTTGTGGTGCCCAAGGTGGCAGGTGATGAGGGCGATGGTCTGCGGGTGCTCGTCCTGAATAAAGGTCAGCAGGTTCTCGCTCTCGGCGCGTTGCAGGAAGCTGAAGGGGGTCTTCTGCACCTGCGTCTGGATCTGCTGGAGGACGCGGTCGGCCTGACCGGGCTCGAGCGAGTCGAGCAGGATCTTCTTGGCGAAGTCGAGGTTCCCCTCGCTGGCGTGCCCGCTGGCGATGCTGACGCCGTAGAACTCCTCGATGACCGCGGACTGGAGATCATCGGGGACGCGTCCGAGACTCGCCAGCTCGCGCGTGACCTCTTCCACCTGCTCGGCGGGGAGCTTCTTGAGCACCTCGCTGGCGCCGTCCTGCCCGATCGCCAGGAGCACGATGGCCGCCTTCGAGAGGCCCTCGAGTTCGTTCGGGTTGGTCGGGAGTTTTTCGTTCGGCTTGCGGGGCACGATCGGTTCCTGGCGTGGGCGTCAGTGAGCGGTCTCGATCCAGCGGCTGAGGAGCGACGCGGCGGTCTCGGGGTTCTGCTTGACCATCTCGGCGACCTGCTCGAGCAGTTTTGCCCGCTTGATCTCGTCGTCGCCAAGCTCGATGCCGGGCATCGGGGCGTCGGACTCGTCCGCCTCGCCCACCAGGTCCGAGTCGGCGTGGAGCGCGGGGGGAATGCCGACGAGTTCCTCCGGCGTGGGCAGCTCGATCGGGCGGGAGCTTTTGCGGACCATCATGATCATCATCCCCAGGGCGACGACGGCCAGCAGCGCCACCACCGCGGTGTTCACGATCCCACCGAGCCCCCCGCCCCCACCGCCGGCGCCCCCCGAGGTGAGCGTGCTCAGGAACCCGGCCTGCGCCGCGGCGGGCGCGACATCGAGCAGGGCGACGGGAATCATCGAGACCTGCACCTCGCCATCGATCGGGGTCCCGTCCGGCGCCCGGGCGGTGACGTGCGGCTTGAGGCTCGCCTCGATCTCCGGGCGCATGGCGGCGAACTTCTCCTGGACCTCCTGCTCGGTCACCTCCGCGTTCTCGTCCCCCTTGCTCCGGCGGACGAGTTCTTCGATGTAGCCCTGCGGGATGTTGACCGAGGCGGCGAGGAAGGTGGGCGAACCGCGGGGGTCCACCACCTGCTTCTCCTCGATGCCGGGAAAGTTGTCGTTCTCGACCGCGTCGTTGGTCTTCTCGAAGGCGGTCCCGCCCCCACCGGAGCCCGAGGCGATATCGGCGGAGGTGTTGGAACGGACTCCGGGCTCCCCCCCCTGCGTTCGGAACGACTCGGTCTCGGACAGGTTCGTCTCGGAGCGGGGGAGCGAGATCGTGCCCTCTCCCTTGTTGAGGTAGCGGTTGGTGCGGGTGCTCACTCGGGTGACATCCACCTGAGCGGTGACGGCCACGACCACGCCGGGGACGTGCGAGAGGAGTTCGGCGAGCTTGCGCTGGGTCATCACCTCGGCGCGGGTGGTGTGCTCGATGTATGAGGTCGCGAGGAAGTCATCCTCGCTCGAGGGCTTGCGTTGACGCCCGGTGGACCCGTCGATCACCCGGACGTTGCTCGCCTCGAGTCCGGCGCTGGCGCCCGCGACGAGGTTGGCCACGGCGTCCACGGTCCCCTGATCGAGGGCGCCCCCCGAGGTGGTGAAGACGGTGGCCGAGGCGGTGGGCGCCCGGGCGGTGCGTCCGAGCCCGCCCCGCTCGGGGATGTCGATGATGACGCTGGCGCTCTTGACGCCGTGGAACCGGGAGATGATCCGGGCCAGTTCGTTCTGGAGGGCGAGGTTGTACTGGGTCCGGTTCTGCTGGCGGGAGTTCTTCCAGTCCTGCCGCTCGGCGAGGTTCTCAAAGAGCGTGACGGTGTCGGAGGGGAGCTGCCCCCGCTGGCCGAGCATCGCCAGGGCGCTGAGGCGCTGGGTCTCGGGGACCATCAGACGCCCGTTCTCGGTGGTGGCGCTGATGCCCGCGGCCTGGAGCGAATCGACCATCCGCAGGTTCGGGTCGTCCTGCATGAGGTCCACGAGCGTCGGGCGTGAGGCGTAGCGGCTGACCACAAAGAAGGTCATCAACGCAATAACAGCCAGCGAGCCGACGAGCAGCTTCTGGCTGGCGGTCATCCGCCCGAGATACGTCTGGATGGTGGCAACCGCCTGACGCAGCTGATTCATCCGAGTGCGGCCTCCGTGCCCTGCCCGACGCGCTCCGCACGACGGGACGCAGCGGGTAAGTGACCGCTACGCCCAACCCCTTTCGGACAACAGGGCGGGCGCGCTTGAAACACGCGCAAAGGTCTCTTCTCGGGGCGCAGATGCGGCCGGATCGGGCAGATTCTGCGCGTGGCGCCCGGGCGGGGTCAGACGCGGATCTGCTTGATCTCGTCGTAGGCCTGCATGACCTTGTTCCGCATCGACTGGAGCATGCGGAAGGCCGAGTCCGCCTTCTCGGTGGCGAGGATGACCCCTTCGAGGTCGTCGCGCTTGCCGGTGAGCAGGTCTTCGACGGCGCGCGTCGCGTCCTGCTCCAACTCGTTGACCTGCTGGAGATTGTCGATCAGCACGGACTTGAAGTCCGGAGCGCCGGCGCCCGGCTGAGGCTTGGCGTTGGGGCGGATCGGGGGCTGGGGAACACCCGAGCCACTTCCGACCAGTCCAAGGGGATCGCTCATCACAAAGTCTCCGCGGGGCTCTCCCGATCCGACGGGATCACCCTATGCCTACGCCAGAAGACGCAACGCCTGTGCCATCATCGTCTTGGTCGTCTCCGCGGCCACCACGTTGGCCTCGTACGCCCGCGCCGTCTCCATCGCGTTGATCTGCTCCACCACCGGGTTGATGTTCGGGGTCATCACGTACCCGTTCTCATCAGCGTACGGGCTGTCCGGGTCGTGCTTGGGCACAAAGGGAGCGCGGTCGAGGTCGATCCCCGAGACGTGGACGCCCATCGACTGGGCGTCCTCCGAACGTGCGCCGGGGTCCCCGGGGGCGAAGGTGACGATTCGCCGACGGTACGGGGCATACTCCCCCTGGGCGTTCACCAGGGTGTCGGCGTTGGCGATGTTGGCGGCGATGGTGGTCAGCCGGGTCCGCTGGGCGATCATGCCGCTGGTCGAGATGTCGAGGGCGCCGTACATGGCTCTTCCTTACTACACCCGCTCTGCGATCGCGGATTGGATGATCTGGTACCGACTCCGGAGCAGGTCCGTGGCGACGCGGTACACGCCCGCGTTCTCCACCAGGTCCTGCATGGTCCGCTCAAGATCCCTCGAGTTGCGGTCGTGGAACAGGACGTTGCCCGAGGGGGTCTGGGGATCCAGGCGGAGCGTGCCGCCCGGCCCACGCCGGATCTGACGCGATTCCTTCCACTCCAGGGCGCCCGAGGTTCCCCCGTTCCGCTCCCGGCGTTGCTGCACGGCCTCGCCGAGCACCTTCTGGAACTCGCCCGGATCCGCGTCCTTGGGCTGGAAGTTCGGGGTGTCGATGTTGGCGATGTTGTGGGCGATCACCCGCTGGCGGGCGCCCGCGAACTGGAGGGTCATCTCCAGCGCGGGGATCGCTCCTGCGGTTCCGAGGCTCTCGATCATCGTCGCCATCTCCAGGATCGGTTACGCAAACGGCGGGCCGGGATTCGGGGGGGTCAGAGCGACTGGCTCACCAGGCTCTGCTCCTTCCACTTCTTGAGCTTGAGCCCGAGGGTTCGGACCCCGATGCCCAGGGCTCGGGCGGTCTTCTGGCGGTGCCCGTTGAACCGGCGGAGGGTGTGCACGATCAGCTCACGCTCGATCTCCGCGAGCGTCCGGTCCCCCGGGGTGTAGGAGAGCTTGGACTCGATCATCGAGCCGGGCGCGCTCGGCGCGGGCGCCGGCTCGGACTCGGGCATGGGGCGGGGCGCGTGCAGGGGGGTCGCCTTCCGGGCCTGGGGCGCCGCGCCGAGCCAGGGCTCGACGAGCGTGCGCTCGATCGAGCCGCTCCGGGCGCCGGCGAGCACCACGGCCCGCTCGCAGATGTTCTGCAGCTCGCGGACATTCCCGGGCCAGTGGTACGACGAGAGCAGTTCCATCACGTCAGGCGCGATGGTCGGCGTCTGGCGCCCCTCGCGCCGGGCGATCTCGCCCACGAAGTGCGAGGCGAGTGCGGGCACGTCGCTCCGACGCTCGCGCAGCGGGGGCAGGTGCACCGGCAGCACGTTGAGTCGGAAGAAGAGGTCCTCGCGGAACTGCCCGTCCGCGGCGGCCTTGGGAAGATCCCGGTTGCTCGTCGCGATGATCCGAACATCCACGCCGATGGAGAGACTCGAGCCGACGCGCTCGAAGGCCCGCTCCTGGAGGATGCGCAGGAGCTTGGCCTGGATTGAGGCGGGGACCTCGGAGATCTCGTCGAGGAGGAGGGTCCCCTTGTCGGCCAGCTCGAATCGCCCGCGTCGGAGGCGATCGGCGCCGGTGAAGGCGCCCTTCTCATGCCCGAAGAGTTCGCTCTCCAGCAGGCTCTCGCTCAGGGCGGCGCAGTTGACGCCGAGGAACGGGGCGCCGGCGCGGGGGCTCAGCTCATGGACGGCCCGGGCGATGACCTCCTTGCCGGTGCCGGATTCGCCGGTGATGAGGACGGTGCCGTGCGAGCCGGCGATCGCCTTGAGCTGCTCCTTGACCTTGGCCATCGCCGCCGACTCACCGATGACGCGGTCGAGCCCGCGCCGTGAGGCGACACCGGAGGCGCCCGAGCTGGCCTTGAGCACGGCGTTCTCACGCGAGAGCTTCGCGTGACGGAGCGCCCGCTTGACGGTGATCACCAGCTCGTCTCCCTCGAAGGGCTTGGTGAGGTAGTCGAACGCCCCGCGACGCATCGCGTCCACGGCGGTCTCGATCGTCCCGAACGCGGTCATCAGGATGATGGGCAGCTCGTCATCGATCTGAGCGATGCGTTCGGCCAGTTCGATCCCGGTCATGCCGGGCATCTTGAGGTCGGAGACGATCGCGTCCGGTCGCTTGGTCGAGACCATCTCGAGCGCGGAGGGGCCGTCTGTCGCCACCACGATGTCGTATCCCGCCCGGCGCAGGGTGGCCCCCACGCTGTCGCGCATCATCTCTTTGTCATCGACCACGAGAACGGTACTCATCGGGCGTGCTCCATCACGGCTAGGCCGCCGCCGTCCTGGCGTCGGCATGCTTGGGTTGGCTGGGTTGGGCGGCTTGATCCCGAGACGCCTCGCGTTCGGGCAGCCAGAGTTCGACGGTGGCGCCCGGGGCGCCCGGCTGGGCGTGGGCGTTGTTGCGGACCTCGACCCGTCCCCCGTGGGCGTCGAGAATCCGGTGCACGATCGCGAGGCCCAGGCCCGTGCCCGTGGCGCGCGTGGTGAAGAACGGGTTGAACATGCGTTCGATCACGTCCGGCTCGATCCCCGGCCCGGTGTCACAGACGCCGAGCACGGACCAGAGACGGGCCACGCCCGAGCCGTCGATCTCCGTCTCACGTCGTGCGCTCAGGGTGATCGCGTCCCCCCCCGCGTCCACGGCGTTGCGGACGAGGTTGACCAGCGCCTGGTGGGTCAGGGTCGGGTCCGCGGTGATGGAGAGGTCGTCACCCTCACGGGCGACCCGCGTCGATCCGATCTCGCACATGCAGAGCGCGTCGTCGAACAGCTCGCGCGTGCTCACCGGCTCGGGCCGGATCCGCATCTCGCGGGCGAAGCTGAGCACATCCCCCACGATCGCGTCCAACCGGGAGACCGCCCCGCCGATCTTCTGCGCGTTGCACTGCTGCTCCGGGCGGTCGGCCAGGTCCTCCTCGAGCATCCTCGCGTAGAGGCGGATCGACGCGAGCGGGTTGCGGATCTCGTGGCTGATGCCCGCGGCCATCTCTCCGAGCGCCGCGAGACGGCGCGAGCGCTGGAGCTGTTCGTTCGCCTCCCGAAGCTCGCTCGACAGGCGGGCGACCTCGGCCCGGAGTTGGGCGTGCGTCCCCTCAAGGCGTGCGGTGACCTCTGAGAACGCGCTGACCAGTTCACCCAGATCGCTGGGGGTCATCGCGTGGCTCTTGACCGCCTCCAACATCGTGCCGGCGTCGCTCATCAGCACTCCCGGTCCTGGAACCGTGGCCCATGCGGCTTGGGCTCGGCGTATGCCGAGATCGCCGCCTTCCCGGAGGTCACCCCGGAAAGCTCACGCGCCAGCTCGTCGCGTTTGGCCTCGAGCGCCCGCCGGTCCTCCTCGTCCTTTCGGGCGATCTGTCCGGCCGCGTCGGTGAGCGAGTCAAGGCGGGCCTGGATGAGCTGACGCCGTTCCGGCGCGAGCCCCGGCGCGACCCGATCCCACCGGGCCCGGAAGGGCTCGATGCCCTCGGAGTTTTCACTGATGCGATCCACCACCGCCTGGCGTTCCCGGAGCAGGTCGAGCACGCCGACCGCGTCGCCGGCCTCGATCAGCTCGCGCTGACGCCGCCCGAGTGAGCCGAGTTGTTCAAAGAGTTCCTCGGCGAGCGTGAGTCGGCGTTCAAGCCCATCGGCCCAGCTCGCGTCGTCGGTGGTGTTGATGTCGTCGGTCATCCGTGACCTCTCTGTGCGGGCGTCCGTGCCCGGGCGTTCATTCGGTGGGCGCGACGCTCACCTCGTAGAGTCGTGACGATGAATCCAGCCAGCGTTCCCAGTCCCGGCGCCCCATCGGGAGCGTGGGGTCATCCCAGACCTCCTCGGGGAGGCTCTCGTAGAAGCGCCGGGCGCGTTCGTTCGCCGTCCGCGCCCGCCCCAGGTCCCCTTCCTCGATGTGCGCGTTGACGATCTGCACCATCGCGACCAGGGAGGCGGGGTCCTCCGGGTAACGCTCGCGCGCTCGGTCGTAATGAAGAATCGCCGCGGCGTAGTCCCCCAGGTCAAACGCACAGTCACCCATGAAGAAGTAGCTGTTGCGTAGCTGAACCTGTTGAAGCGGGGATCGCTTGCCCGGCTCGATGCGTTCGATCTGGCCCCGGACCTGCTCGTACCCCGCCATCGCCGCGAGACGGCGCTCGCGGGCGAGGGACTCGAGCCGCCGGCGTTCGGAGCCGGGCATCGCCTCGCTCCCGAGTGTGTCGGTGATGGACTGCGCCGAGAGGCGGTAGGCGTCGGCGAGAAGGAAGCGGATCTCCAGGTTCCGCGGATCGCCCGCGAGCCTCGCACGCGCCTCCTCGAAGATCTCGATCGCGCGTTCGTACTCGCCCGCGGCGTAATGGACGCGCCCCAGCTCGGTGAGCGCTTCGCGGTACTGCGAGGTCTCGGCGTCGCCCCGGTCGCCGCTCACCATCAGGCGGAGCAGGCCCCGGGCCTCCTCGTCGTTCTCCGGCGAGTTGTCGTTGAGCAGCGACTGGGCCAAGGGCACGTGGCTCAGATCCGCGTACGGCCCGATCTCCGCGGCGCTCCCGTCCCGGGCGTCCTCGATCAGCCCGCGGAAGAAGGTCGCCGCGGTCTCGTGATCCCCCATGGACTGGAACGCTCGCCCGAGGCGGAACCTCGCCTCGGCGTTGCGCGGGTCGCTGGGGATCCCGTCCGCGTAGAGCCGGAAGGCGTTGATCGCTTCGGCGCGGTCTCCCGCCTGATCAAACAGGTCCGCCGACAGCCAGAGCGAACGGGCGTACTGATCGTTGTCGCTGAGCACGAACGCCTCGGCGTGCATGCGGTAGAAGCTCGCGGCCCGGATCAGGTGACGCTGCGCCTCCGCCCGCGTCGAGGGGTCGAGCGAGTCCAGACGACCGTCCTCCGTGCCCGCGAGCAGTTGCTCCGCCGACCGGTGGTGCGAGATCGCCAACGCGGCGAGCACGTCGGCGGGCAGGTCATCGATGGGGTAAAGCTCACCGGCGAGCGTGGCAAAGTCGAGGGCCTGCCCGATCTCGTCGCGCGTGATCCGGTCCTGGCTCTGGGTGAGCAGGCTCTGACTCGCCTCGCGCGCTCCCGGCCCCTCGGCGTCCGGGTGTCTCTGGATGTCCTCGACGAGCTTGGCGTAGATCTCCAGAGAGACGTCGGTCAGCCCCGCCGCGGCCTCGGACTCGGCCAGGGCCATCAAAGCGCTGCGGTAGATCCGGCTCTCCGGGAAACCATCGACGACTCGGCGCAGGCGGTCGCGCCGGGATTCGAGATCTCCGCGGTGGTCATCGACCACCGAGAGGTAATACAGCGCCTCCCCCTGCTCCCGGTCTCCGGGGGCGAGCATCCTCTGGGCTTCGAGCAGCTGACGCTCCGCCTCCTGCATCGCCCCCACACCGACGTACGCCCGACCCAGCAGCAGACGCAGTCGCCCGCGGATCTCCGGCGTGGCCTGTTCCACACGCGGCGCCGCCCGGAGCAACCGGGTGATCGCCTCGTCGAAGTACCCGCTCTTGAGCCGGATCTCCGTCTGGCGAGCCAACGCCCAGGCCCGGTCATCCGGGGAGAGCGTCGGATCGGCGAGCATCTCGGTGAGCATCTCGAACGCCTGCTCGTGGGTGGAGGCCTGATCCTTGAAATCGATCTCGATCAGACGCCGGTAGATCGACACCCGCATGGCCTGCGACTCGGGGGGCAGCTCATCGGCCCGGATGCGAGCCGCGGAGGGGTTGCCGAGCGAAAGGTAGGTGTTCGCGAGGGCGTAGCGGTCCGCGGGGGTCAACTCCGCGCCCTGCCGCTCGCTCTCCAGATAGTGCGTGAGCACGTTGCGGTGGTTGACCTCGAGGTCGATCCCCATGTCCGCCTGGGCGCGGTACAAGGCCCGGGCGACGCCCAGGTGATACCGACGCCCGAGCGCACTGATGTCCCCCGCCTCTTCGAGGTACGGGTAGACCTTGGACTTGAAGACGTCGAGGGCCTCCTGGTTCTTGCCGGCCTCGATCAGGCGTTCGGCATGCTCCAGAGAGGGAGCCAGGTCCGGCTTGGGCGCAGTGAGGATCGAGAAGAGGATGGCGCCGACCAGGAGGACCCCCGCCACGATCAGCGCGGGCGCCTGCCAGGACGACGTCCAGTCGCGGCGCAGCCGTTCGATCGGCGAGACGGGCTCGTCGATCTCCTGTTCCGGGCTGGGGTCCTGCTCGGCCATCTCGCGATCCATCGCTCCCGATCCACCGGCCGATCCTCGCCCGGGGCCCCCGCGTCCTGCGGGTGCGCAAGATTATCGGGTGTCCCCCCCCATCAACTTCAGCAGTTTCTGCGCCGCGTGGAATCAGCCCACGGCGTCGGGGTCGGAGGGCTCCTCCTCCGGGTCCACCACCACCGCGAGCCCTGTGAGCACGTCCGCCCGGCTTCGCCCCGAGGGGTCCACCAGCGTCAACGCCGCGACCGGGGGCGCCCCCCACTTCACCGCGTTGCGCAGGATCGACCGGCCCAGCCCCGCCCGGGCCGACCCCCCCGCGACGTGGGCCCGGACGACCCGGCAGCCGGTCAGGGCCTTGCCCGGGGACCGACCGAACACCCCCTCCCCGACCGCCCCGATCAGGAATCCGACGAGCAGCACCGCGGCGACCGAGGTCCACGCCCCGGCCGGCTCGACGAGCACCCGCAGCGTGAGGATGTGGAGGACCGGAACGCCGTACGCCACGCTCACCACGAAGGCGGCGATCAGTCCGTCGATCACGGTCGCGACGAGGCGGCGCCCGGGCTCCGCGAGGGCCGCCCCGGGCGGGAGTTGGACGGGCCGCTCCCGGACCGGTACCAGCACAATCAGCAGCACCAACGCCATGAGGGCGACGAGGGCGGCCGCGAGCAACCGGAACTGCGCCGGGCTGATCGGCATCGCGTTGACCGCGGCCCCGGAATACAGCTCGGCGCCGGTCGTGAGGGAAAGCTCGACAAGCTCGACGCTTCCCGGCTCTCCGTCCTCGCCCGCCCAGGCGGCGATGAGCGTGCCCCCGCCCACCGAGATTCCGCTGGTGACCCGCTCGGGCACTGGCCCGACCGATCCCAGCAGCTCGGGGGCCGAGTCGGTGAGCGCGTAGGCGTTGAGTCGATCTTCCGCCTTGGTGATCAGCACCACGCGCCCCGACCGTGCCCAGCCGCGCACGATGGGCCCCGCATCGCCGGGGAAGGCGATCGCAGATTGCTCGGGGGATTCTCCGGGCCGGATGGTGATTCGCTCACCGACGCCACCGGACCGGGGACGCAGGAGAGCGGCCGCGTTGTCGTCAGAGTCGATCGGGACCGCGCCCCGGAGACCGTCGGGGAAGGGGGTGGCCGACCATCCGGCGCCGACGCGGATGCAGACCGTGTCCTGGCTTTCCAGACGCCCGACGACCGCCGGCCCGAGCCCGGTGGCCACGATCGATTCGGCCTCGAACCCGTCGGGGAGGGGGGGCAGCGGGGTCAGGCGGCGCTGGGGCAGGTAGACCCAGTAGTCGCCCATCGCGGGGGGCATCGCCTTGATCGAGGCCACGTACGCCGGGCGGTCGTCGATCGGGGGCAGCAGCAGGAAGACCTCGTCCCCGACGCCGGCCAGGCCGAGGGGCACGCTGGCCAGACGACGGGCGACCCGGAGCGTGCCGGGATCGGAGGGAGCGAACGACCCCTCCCGCCCGGCTCGGCGCGGGGGGCAGTGCGCCAGGACCGCGCCCCCCTCGCCATCCTCAAAGATCAGCCAGGTGTGCGTGCCGCCACTCCACGGAGCGCGGACCTTGTCCGGGCCGGCCTCCTGAGCGGTGGCGAGGGGCGCCGAGAGAATGACGATGCAGAGCGCAAGGAGCATGCGCCACCAGCTCCGACCACACACGGATCAGTCTCCCGTCAGTCCGGCTCGCGGCGCGTCGAGGTCCCACGCCTGATCGATCCGGTAGGTCTCAAGCAAGCGGGGCAGATCGAACGCGATCGGTCGGATGGAGCGGATCTTCGGCTCGAAGAGGTTGATGCGCACCGTCGCGTCCATCCCCGCGGTCTTGATCTCGTAGCGTGTGGCCAGACGCAGACGGATGGTCGCGTCGCCCGACTTGCGAACGTAGTCGTACCGGCTCAGGTCAGCCGAGAGAAGCAGCCGGCCGGCGTCGTCTTCGATCTCCACGCGCCGGGGCTCAAAGGTCTCGGGATCGAGCCACATCCGGCGCGCCCCCCAACGCCCGGGGGCCCGCACCACCAGCTCCGAGCCGTCGTCTGTCCACGCCGCCCACGCGCCGGGCGCCCCGGCGGGCAGGGGAGAGAGCGCGATCGCGTCGATCAGGTCCAGCGGGTGAACCGGCACGCCGAGCTGCGCCGCCTTCTCGGGGGTCACGAACTCGTGGCGCCCGAAGACCGCGAACGCGTCGTCCTTGTCGATCAGGTCCATCCACCAGTAGACCTCATCGCTCGAGCCCAGGTAGAGGTGCGTCTCACCCAGCTTCCCGATCGAGAGCGCCAGGCGCCGGGGACGCTCGATCTGGAGGTGCCCCTCGGCCTGCTCGTTCAGCCGCCCCCCCTCGGCGTCACGCCCGTCCACGCGGATCGAGGCCCGCGCCCAGAACGTGTCCGCGGGCGCCACGCGCTCGTTGAAGCTGGCGGCGACGGCCTCGTACTCGGGCGCCGCGCGCCGCGTCACCTTTGGCTCGTGCTGCGAGGCGGCCTCGTGCTGTCCCGCCAGGGGATCGAGCGAGGCGCACCCGCCCAGGCCCCCCGCCAGGGCGAGGGTCACAGCGAACATCGCGGCCCGTCCGATCACGCTGCGTCCTCATCCAGATTCATGATCTGCCCGAGCTGCTCGGTCACACTGGCGATGGTCTCGTCGTCCAGGCCCGGGTCCACGACCTCGAGCAGGGGCGGGCCTTCTCCCCCGCGATCGGGCGGGAGGGCGACCCCCTTGGGGCGAACGAACATCAGTCCTGGGCGACCGCTCTTCCGATCCGGCTGGGCGCCCCCCTCATAGATGAGGCGGCGCTTCCGCACCAGCACCAGCGTGAGCAGGTAGCGGAAGGCGAGGCGTTCCTCGTCGTCAGACTCGCCGAGCTGCTCGAAGAGGTCCATCAGCTCGTCGTCGTCGATCAGGGGCTTCTTCTGCTCCGTGGGCTCCGGAGCGACGGTGCGCCAGAACGCGAAGACCTCGCCCGGAGCCGCCGGTCGGGCGCCCGACTCCCACGCTTCAAGGGAGAAATCCTGCCGGGTGAGGGATTCGGCTCCCGCCGAGTCCACGAGCACCGCGATGTAGGTCTCCCCCACCTCGATGGCCCGCCCGGTGGCGGCGCAGGCCCGGAGCGGGCGAGCAATGTCATACGGCGAACTCGATCCGATCATTGCGTGAGTCTAGGGAACCCGGCAAGCGGGCGCGGCCTAGCAGCTGACCTCGAAGAACCGAGCGTTCGACCCCCCCTGCCCGACCCGGAAGCGCACCATCTTGCCGCAGGTGCGGCAGCGGGCGATGTACCCCGAACCGTCCTTCGTGCGGTGCACACGGAGGTACTCGTTGGAGCAGGCGAAAAAGACCCCGATCCAGGGGCGGGCGCCGTCGGGTGGGGTGGCGGACCGCTCGGTGCGGGTGGGTTGGACGCCGGGATCGGCCATGGGGTGCCTCAGAGGGGGATCGAGGGGAGGATCATCGGCCGACCGGGCCTCGACCCCGCAATCGGGGCCGGGGGCCTTCGCTGGAGGGGGGAGGCCCCTCGGTCCGAACGTAGGGGGTAGAATCGTGGCCTGGCGGGCCCCGGCGCCGCCGCAAGGACCTCTCCCAACGCTCCATGAGTGGCACACTTTCCATTTTGGCTGACCCACCGGCGCCCCCCGCCCCCATCGGGCTGATCGCCGGTGGCGGGCGGCTTCCGATCCTTGTCGCCAAAGGACTTGCGGGGATCGGGCACCCCGTTCACGGCCTCGGGCTCGCCCGCCAGTACGACGGGGAGCTTCCCCCCCTCTGCGACAGCTTCTGCGATGTGGGCCTGCTCCGCCTGGGCGGGTGGGCCAAGCGGTTGAAGCAGTCCGGTTGTCAGCACGCGATCATGGTCGGGCGGGTGGACAAGGCCCAGCTCATGCACGATCGCTTCCGGGTCTTCAAGAACATCCCGGACATGCGCACGATCATCAGCTGGCGCCGGCACCTGCGCCACGACCGGCGATCGCACGCGGTGCTCGCCGCGATCGCCGAGGAACTCGATCGGCAGGGCGTCTCCCTGATCGATTCGACCAGCCCGATCCCCGACCACCTCTCCAAGGCGGGGGTGATGACCCTGACCCGCCCGACGCGCGAGCAGGAGTCGGACATCGACTTCGCCTGGCCGCTGCTCACCGAGCTGCTCCGGCTCGACATCGGGCAGGCGATCGCGGTGCGCGAGAAGGACGTGATCTGTGTCGAGGCCGTCGAGGGGACGGACCGGATGATCGAGCGGGCGGGGCAGATCTGCCGCGTGCCCGGGTGGACGCTGTGCAAGGGCGCCCGGGCCGAGCACGACCGACGCTCCGACGTGCCGACCGTCGGGATCCAGACGCTGGAGAACCTGCACAAGGCGGGCGGGCGGTGCCTGGCGATCGCCGCGGGCGATGTCATCATGCTCGATCGCGAGGACATGATCCAGACCGCGGACCGGCTGGGCATCTCGATCGTGGGAGTGCCCGTTTCGCACCCGATCCGCGATGGGGCGCCCGCGACGCGCTCGGGCGGCGTTGTCCCCGTGCCCACGGTCGGCTGATCTGCCCATGCCGGGCGACGCTGATGCCACCCCCCCACCCTCCGATCCGAGCCGGTACGTCAGCCGCGGCGCGCTCAAGCTTGAGCATGCCCTGCGAACGTTCAATCTCGACGTGACCGGGTGGACCGGCGCCGACCTGGGATGCTCCACCGGCGGGTTCACCGATTGTCTCCTGCAGCACGGCGCGGCGCGCGTCTTCAGCGTCGATACCGCGTACGGCGAGCTGGCGTGGAAGCTCCGCCAGGACGAACGCGTCGTCGTGATGGAACGCTCCAACGCGCTGCACACCCAGCCGCACCCGGAAGCCGTCGACGCGGGGGGCGTGGACCTGGTCGTCATCGATATGGGCTGGACGCGCCAGGACAAGGCGATCCCGGCGGCACTCCAATGGACCAGGCCGCACGGGCGGATCATCACGCTCATCAAGCCGCACTACGAGGCGGACAAAGCGGACCTCGGCGAGGGCGGCGTGCTCGACCCGGAGCGGAGCGAGTCGATCACCGCGCGGGTGGTGGAGCAACTCCCGTCGATGGGCGTGGAGGTGCTGGGCGTGACGGAGAGCCCGGTGCTCGGCGGCGCCGTGAAGGCGAAACGCAAGCGCAAGGGCGCGGGGAACCGGGAGTGGCTGGCGTTGCTCCGAGCGAACGCTTCTACGTGACGCGGGCGAAGCGGCGCCGGAACGCCACGATGAAAGCGGAGAGCGCCGTCACACGTCGCATGGAGAAGAACCATTCGACGAAGGGCGCCGGGCCGGAAGAGGCGCGGTCTTCTGGCGCGGTCTTCTCGTGGTCGCCAGGGTCCTCTGGGGCATGCCCGGGGGGCGTGTGCGGGACGCGCTCGCCCGGACGGACACCGAGCGGGCGGGCTCGGTGAGACGCGCCGGAATTACGCCATCGCCGCGAACTTCGGGACGGAGGCCTCGTACTGCGCCAAGCCCGGAGATCCCCTCGGGCCAGAAAGGGAGGTCCGAAGATGCAGATCGAGATCAGCGCCAACGGCTTCAAGGCGACCGAGGCGATCCGCGAGCACGTGCGGACGCAGGTTGACCACGCGATCGGGCACCTCGGGGACCGACTGACCCGCGTCGAGGTGCACCTGGGGGACACCAACGCCAAAAAGGGTGGCCCCGACGACAAACGCTGCATGATCGAGGCCCGCCCGCGCGGCGCCCAGCCGGTCGCCATCGAGCACCGGTCCGATGATCTCTACGACGCCATCACGGAAGGGGCGTCGAAAATTCGGCGGGCTCTGACCCGGAAGTTTGAACGGTCGGACGCCTGACGCCGGCTACGCCGACTTCCAGCCCTCGATCTCCGCGTCCACGCCGTGGAGCGTGACCCAGAGCTTCTCGAGCAGTTCGCGCAGTCCCGTGCCGGCGGCGCTGCTGATCATGAGTGGTGTCTCGCTCGCACCCAGGCGCAGCTCGGCGCACAGGTCCGCGATCGCCTCACGGCGCGCCTCGTCGTCGGGAAGCAGGTCCATCTTGCTCAGCACGATGAGTTCCGGCTTCTCGGCCAGCTCGGGCGAGTACCCCGCCAGCTCGGCGCGGATCGTGCGGTAGTTCTCCGCGGGGGAGGCGCCGTCGGAGCTGGCGCAATCGAGCAGGTGCAGGATGATGCTGGTGCGTTCGACGTGGCGCAGGAAGTCATGCCCGAGGCCCGCCCCGCCTGACGCGCCCTCGATCAGGCCGGGGATGTCCGCGAGGACGATGCGCCGCGAGGGATCCAGCTCCGCGATGCCGAGCTGCGGACTCAGCGTGGTGAACGGGTAGTCGGCGATCTTGGGCTCGGCCCGGGTGAGCGCCTTGAGCAGCGTGGACTTGCCCGCGTTGGGCAGGCCGACCAGGCCAACCTCCGCGATGAGCTTGAGTTCGAGTCGGAGGGTGAACTCCTCGCCGGGCTGGCCCTTGGTCGCCTTGCGGGGGGTCTGGTTGGTCGAGGACTTGAAGTGCTCGTTGCCGTGCCCCCCCTTGCCCCCGCGGGCGATGAGGACTCGCTCGTCGGGGCCGATGTCGGCCATCAACTCCCCGGTTTCGTCGTTGTAGACCAGGGTGCCCGGGGGGACGCGGATGGTCATGTCGTCCGCCGCGGCGCCGAACTGCTGCTTGCCCCGTCCCGGCTCGCCGTTGTCCGCGTGCCAGTCGCGCACGCCCCGGAAGTCGATGAGGGTGTTGAGGCCTGTGTCGGCGTAGAGGTAGATGTCAGCGCCACGCCCCCCGTCTCCCCCGTCGGGACCACCCTTGGGCAGCCCGCGACCGCGGTAGAACGAGACGGCGCCGTCGCCCCCCTTGCCGGCTCGAACTCTGATGAGGGCGCTGTCTACAAACATCGCCCAATCGTAGGGCGACGCGGGGGATGAGACGGGTTCTTTGCCGGGGTTCAGGCCGCGCGGAGGAACTGCCCGCTCGTGAGCAGACGCATCAGGCGGGGCTTGTCGCCCTCGCGGATGAACTCGGTGACAGACGCGGCCATCCGCGCCGGGCCGGGCTCTTCCGTGTCGCACCAGACCACGTTGGCCTTCAGTTCGATCGTCCGCCCGGGGCCGTCGTCGGTCGAGGCCCAGAGGCCCGCCCGGGGCAGCTCAAGCTCGACGGTCATGGGCGTCCCCGCCTCGACGGGGTGATCCAGCTCGAACCGGAGCCCGCTCTCGGAGATGTCGTACGCGTGCCCGTCCCGAGCGAACTCGGTCTCTCCCTCCAAACGCACACGCACAGGCGTGTACATCGGGCTGACGGTGAATCGCTCGCACTCGCGCCGGTCAACGGGGTTCATCACAAAGGGCCTCCGATTCTGCGGTCTCGCCCGACAGGGGCGGCGAGAGCGGATATCGGTCCACCGCCCGGGCGTCTTCACGCCGGGTCCACGGATGCCCTTGTTCTGCTTTCTCGGACCCCGGAGGGCTCAGTTCCGGTCCGGCGACGCGGACTCGCCCCGCAACTCCACGTGCACCTGGGTGATGCGCACGCCCAGTCGATGCTCCAGCTCACGCCGAAGATCCGCGGGGACCGGCTCGGGCAGACGATCCGCCAGATCCTCCGGCACATCGAGCACGCGACCGTCGGTGGTGGTGATGTGGATGTGCTGGCGGACGTCCGCGTCGTAGCGGCAGGGGCCGTTGCCCGAGTGGCTCGGCAGGCGACGGGCCAGCCCGACCTTGGTCAGGGCCTCGAGCGTGTTGTAGACCGTCGCGAGGCTCAGCCCCGGCTCCCCCGTGCGGACCATGCCCAGGAGTTCCTCGGCGGTCGGGTGTGCCTTGGTCGCGGTCAGGGCGGCGTAGATGACCTGACGCTGCTTGGTGCAACGCAGACCGTGCCGACGGAAGAGGTCGCGTGCGGCGTGCTCACTGACGGGGCGGGGCTCGCTCATTGGAATCATTATTACTCGCCTGGGGTGAATTGACCAACTCCCCCCGCCCATCATGTTCGAAAGTCCGTTCTCGGACGGAGTTTACGCCCCCTCGGCGGGCCTGAGGGCCGCGGAGGGCTCGAAGAGGGTCATCTTTCGGTGCGGGATGCCCGCCTCGATGAACTCCTCACCCGAGGATCGCCACCCCAGACGCTCGTAGAAGGGCAGCGCATCGACCTGGGCGTGGCAGTAGAGCTGCTCAAGGGCCAGCTCGCCGAAGGCCCGCGCTTCGATCGAGGTCAGGAGGCGGCGACCGACCCCTTCCCCCTGGCGCTGGCGGTCGACGCAGACCTGGGTCACCTTCCCCGCGGTCTCCCCCGTCTGGGGGGGGAGCAGGCAGGCACAGGCGATCACCCGTTCCCCCTGGGGGTGGTCGGCCACCGCGACATAATGCTCCGCGGCCTCCTCCCGCCCGGGCATCTCCCGGCGGTAGTCGTCCATCGTCCAGCCCACGGTGCTCAGCAGGACGTCTTCGCGCAGGGCGCACGCCTGGGGGTAGAGCGGGTCATCGAGCTGGATGCGGCGGATGCGGATCACGAGGCGCCTCCCGAGTGGGCGCCAATCGTATCGGGTTTTCAGGCGCCGGTCCGGGGGGACCGCTCCAGCAGACCCGTCACCCGTAGAGTCCGCCCGATGCCCGATCGCCCGTGGAAAGACGAGTTCACGCTCCTGTGCGAGCGGTGCGGGTACGTGATCGAGGGGCTGGACCCGGAGGGGGCGTGCCCGGAGTGCGGGAAGGCGATCGCGGAGAGTTTGCCGGAGCGGCGAGAGGGGACGGCGTGGCAGGCGGGACGCTCGCCTGTGAGCCTGCTGCGGACCTGGGGCCGGAGTGTCCGGCAGCCTCGACGGACGCTCGATCTGATTCGCATCGACGGCAAGAACGGTCGCTCGCTTGCCCGGTGGACGGCGTTGATCGCCCTTCCGCTGTGGCCCGTGGTCATGCTCCTGATCTGGATCGAGGCGCGGGGCATCCAGTACTTCGGAAACCGACGCGGGTACCGGATCACGCCGGACGTGGCGTGGAGCGTGTGCGGGCACGGCTCGGTGGGTTGGGCGATCGCCGGCGTGGGGTGCTGGTTGAGCGTCATCCTGATCGGCTGGGGGGTCGGTCGCTCGCTCGCGTTCTACAACGACCCCGAGTACGACCCTGTCCTCACTTCCACGCTGATCGGTGTCGGCTCTGGCGCCGGCGGGCTGCTCATGCTCGCCGGATTCCTCTTCTTTGAGGCGTTCGCCTGGCTGGGGCTGCGTCGGTGCAGGTTCGCCAACCGGGGGCGTCCGGGCGAACCGGGCGCCCCGGAGCGCCCGTAGGATTGGGCGATGAAACCACGCCGAGCGTCGCGACAGATCGTTGTTGGAGATGACCGGGTCGGGCGCGTCGCGATCGGCGGCGGGCTGGACCGGGGACACCGCTTTGCGGACGGCTCGACCGAGCCGGCGCCGGTGACGGTGCAGACGATGACCGCGGGGTACACCCACGCGATCGACAAGTGCGTGGCGGAGATCCACAAGCTGACGGCCGCGGGGGCGGACATCGTGCGGGTCGCGGTTCCGGAGAAGAAGGACACCCAGGCCCTGCCGGAGATCCTGAACCAGACGACCGTGCCGATCGTGGCGGACGTTCACTTCCACTTCAAGCGGGCGCTCGAAGCCGTGGAGGCGGGCGTGCACAAGATCCGGCTCAACCCGGGCAACATCCAGGACCGGGCGCAGGTCGAGGCGGTCATTGACGCGTGCAAGGAACGGGGCATCCCGATCCGCGTGGGTGTGAACGAGGGCTCGATCATCGAGCGCAAGGACAAGCAGGCGCGGGCGAAGGAACTCGGGGCGGTCTTCTCCGAGCACAAGCACGGGTACCTGCTGGCGATCATGATCGCCAAGCTCGAGGAGTACCTGGACATCTTCTACGAGCGGGACTTCTTTGACGTCGCGATCAGCGCCAAGAGCATGGACGCGACGCTGGTGATCGACGCGTACACCGAGATCGCCGAGCGCTTCCCCCACCCCCTGCACTTGGGCGTGACGCATGCGGGCCCGAAGGAGACCGGGTGCATCCGTTCCGTGACGGCGCTGGGCGCCCTGCTGGCCAACGGGATCGGGGACACCATCCGGATCAGCTACGCGAGCGACCCGGTCTACGAGGTCGAGGACGGGCTGGAGCTGCTCTGGTCGCTGGGCCTGCGCGAGCGGAAGGGCGCGGAGCTGATCGCCTGCCCCACCTGCGGGCGGATTCAGGTGGATCTGTTCACGCTCACCCAGGACGTGCACCGGAAGCTCGCGGCGGAGATCGAGGTCCCGATGAAGGTCGCGGTGATGGGGTGCGTGGTCAACGGCCCGGGCGAGGCGGAGGGCGCGGATGTGGCCGTGTTCGCCGGGGATCGCAAGGGGATCATCTACGTGCAGGGCGAGCGCGTCGCGACCGTTCCGGAGACCGAGATCCTCGACCGGCTGCTTGCCGAGTGCAAGGCCTTTCAGGAGCGAGTGCGGAGCGGCGAGGCGCAGCTCGGGCAGAAGCGCGTGGACATCGTCCCGCCCGATCCCGAGGGAGAACTCGGGTCCGGGTGGGAGAAGATGGCCAGCGAGCGGCTCGGCGCCACCCCGATCACCGTGCGTGAGACCTGACCCCGGCGGGGCGGGCCCTTACGGGCAGCCGGCCGCGAAGAGCGTCAGGAACGCCGAGATGTCGGAGAAGTCGAACACGCCCAGCGGCGGCGCCAGGTCCGCGCTCGGGTCCGACCCGGCGAACGCGGTCAGGAACGCCCCGACGTCGGAGAAGTCGAGCACGCCGAACGGCTCGGCCAGATCCACGGGGCATGACTGACTCTGGATCACATGGGTGAAGACGTCCGCCTCGCCGTCCTGGGTCGAGACGTAGAGCGGGTAGGCGAAGTCCCCCCCCACCGCGAGGCCGTGGTAGTCACCCATGAACCCGTCGCCGAAGCCATCGAAGTCGCTTCGGAAGGCGTTCTGGGTGAGGCGGGTCTCGTGCCAGGTGTCTCCCCCGTCGTCGGAGTACGAGTAGTACGCGTCGATGAAGGCGGGTGAGGACTCATCGGACTGGGGCGCCACGTTGCGGGTGTCATGGAAGACCATGTGGATGCGCCCGTTCCGGTCCACCTCGATCCAGGGGAAGAAGGAGTCGCCGGGGGGCGAGGAGTCGGCCTGATTGATGATGACGGGGGTGGTCCAGTTCTGGCCCAGGTCGGTGGACTTGGTGAAGTAGAGGTCGACGTTGGCGTTCCCGCCGCTGAAGGAGGTGGTGTCGAAGTAAACCACATAGAGCGTGTTGTCGTTCGGGTCGACCGCGAGGTAGGCCATGGGCGGCACGCGGAAGAGGCCGGGGAAGCGGGAACCGTCCACGCCCCAGACGTCCATGCGGGTCGCGACGTGGAAGGGACCGTGCACGCTGGCGCCGTTGTTGAAGCTTCGCCAGAGCTTGATGCCGAGGTTGAAGTCCCAGTAGAGGATGAACAGCTCGCCGTTCTTGCCCACGCGGGGAAGGAAGCCCAGCCCGCCGCCGAGGCTGCTCGGGTTGGTCCAGGTGTCGCCCAGATCCGACGAGCGGATCAGCCCGTCGTTGTAGGCGATATACAGCATCGTCTTGTCGGGGTTGGTTGGATCCAGCGCGTCGGGGCCCGCGGCCATCCAACCCTTGTCGATGAATCCCGAGGGGCTGCTCGAGTTGAGCGCGGCCATCACCACCGGCCCGAAGCTGGTCGCCTCGGGCTCCAGGCGCGAGACGAACAGGCCGCCGTTGAAGTCGAAGGTGATCCCCCCCGCCCACATCCGCCCGTTGCGGTGGTCGTAGGCGGTCATCGGGTCACCCTCGGTCGAGGTCCGGAAGGGGGGCGGCGGACGAAGCAGCTGCGAGGTCCAGGTCTTGCCCCCGTCGGTTGAGAGGCCGACGCCGGTCTTCGAGGCGCCGATCTGGTAATCGTTCCACCCCATCAGAATGCGGTGCGGGGCGAAGTCGGTCGAGGCCGCGGTCGTCTCGTTCTGGGGCGCTCCCGAGGTGTCCTGGTTGACGCGGATCGCCGGTCCGATGTCCGGCTGGGCGAGGGTGATCGAGGCGCCCGCGATCACCGCGCCGATCAGCACGCCCCGAAGCGATTGAGTCTGGTTTGTCATGGTGTGGCTCCGGCTGAGGGGGTGATTAGCCTTCGGGCGTCCGATCAGAGAGAAGGACAACAAACTGCGGGGGGATATTCGCCCCGAGGCGCTCGGCCTCGCGGAGACTCGCCCACGCGCCCGCGTCGTCGCCGACGTAGTACCGAAGCACGGCGAGGCGCGCGTGGCTTGCCCCGTCGCGGGGATCAATCGCGACCGCCCGCTCGTAGGCCTCGATCGCGCCGGCCTGGTCCCCCACGCGGTTGCGGGCATCGCCCAGGTCCGCCTGGATCGCGCCGGACCCGGGGTCCAGCCTGGCGCTGGTCTCGAACGCGGCGAGGGCCTTGTCGTCCTTGCGCTTGGTCCGGAGGGCCGTGCCGAGCGCCCGGTACGCCTGCGCGTTGCCGGGATCGGCGAGCACCGCGTCGCGGGCCGCGCCGATCGCCCGCACCCGGGCGTTGATGGCGAGCAGTTCGGTGCTCCGGACGATCGACGCCGCGCTGTCCGGCAGGCGGCGTTCGGCGAGCACCTCGGCCCGCCCCGCCTCGTCGATCGTGACCCGATCCTCGGTAAAGGTCAGGCCACGCACGGCGAGCCAGGTCTGGAGCTGCTTGAACTCGGCGGGTCGCCCGGCGGCGTCCGTGGGCGAGGGCTCGCGTTCGACCGGGGCCGCGCCCGTCTCGATCCGGACCGGCTCGGCGTTGCTGGCCACCTGGGTGGACTGGCACGCGCCAAGCCCCGCGATACCCACCCCGCACAGCACGATCGCTGCTCCACGCATGGTCTCTCCTTCGCTCAATCCTTCACTTGGCTGACGCGCGCACCCCGAGCGGGGCCGAGACAGAACAACGACACCCAAAGGACGTCACGCTCTGTTCGTGCGATCACCCGGGGTGTTCCACCCAAAGTTTGGAGATGGCGTCAGTCCTGCTGGGGCGCCATTCGACGCATGGCTTCGACCTGCTGCTCGAGCGATCGGGAGATCATCGACCGGAAGAAGGCCCCCTGGCGGGCGGGGATGCCCGAGCTGTCGTAGTCCACGACGATCGCGGGGAGCCAGGTGGTCTCACTCACGCGGTACCCGTCCTCTTCCACCAGCGTCCGCTCCAGGCCCTCCATGTGCCCCGAGCCGTAGAAGACCGCGATGGAACCGGGGGCGTCCCCTCCCTCGCTCGCCTCCCGGACCGCCTCGATGACCACCTCGTTGCGGCCCTCGATGATGCGTTCGAACAGATCGCCCCCCATCTGCGGGAGGGCAACCTCCATCAGTTCTTCAGACCGCCCGAGCATCTCGATCAGGGCGAGTCGGAAGACGGCCCGGGAGTACTCGCTCGATCCGATGAGCTTGAGCACGCCCCCCATGAGCTTGGCCATCATGGACTCGCCGGAGAGGAGTCCCATGAGCCCGCCGGGGTCTTCCCCCACCCCCGGCTCGCCATCGGTGGTCCCGAACAGTTCGCCGATGGTCATGTCCGCGTTGATCCACTTCTCGCTGGAGTAGTCGATCGAATCGAGCTGGAAAACCAGCCCCGTCGCGCTGGCCAGCTGAGACTGGATCCCCTCGCTCGCCCCCGCCTCCTCGGGAGAGATCGGCGCCATCTCGGACAGTTGCACGTCGGCTTCCGCCCCGGAGCCCCCGGGCTCACCGTCGGCGCCCAGGCTTGTCAGTTCCAGCGACCCCGCCTCGCTGACGTGGTAGTGGATCGGGCGATCCCACCCGTCGGTCAACGCGTCGGCCAGTTGACGGCGCTCGTACGGCTCGGCGCTCTCGATCAGCGCCCGGGCGTCGGCCGGGTAGGCCCCCATCGCCTGGCGGTAGCGTTCTGCCGCCGCGGCGATGAAGCGCACACGCCCGGTCGTGGCGTCGGCGCGTTCGGTGTCGCTCGCGTCGTCGTCCACCCGGGCCCAGTCGGGGCCGACGCCCTCAAAGAGGACGAGGTCCTGCTGGTCGAGGAAGGACTGGAGCGTGCGGTAGTACGCCGGCTGGGCGATGTGCGCCACGCCGACCAGATGCACGACGGGCCTGCCGTCTTCGCTGGGGCGCAGCGTACGGATCGAGAGTTCGAGGCGCACCGGGCCGGTGCGGGATTCCTCGCGCACGCGCATGTACCGCTCGTCCCCCGCTCCTCCTTCCTGGGCCGCAGCGAGGGACGGCCACAGGATCGCCTGGGCGAGCCCCCCCGCCAGAGCCAGGTTCCGTGCGAGTGTTCTGCGTCGTGTGCTGGCCATGGGGGCCTCCGTGCGAGGGCATCGCGCAGCTCGCGGATGCTCCCTGCATTGTTACGAGACCGGGGGCGCCAAGTTTCAGAGGCCTGGCGGATCGGGAGAACTCTGCCGGAATCAGGCCATGAGTTCGAGTCGCTCGCGCTGTTCCGCGGGACGCGGGGGGGCCGCCTCGGCGCCCACGCCCAGAACCGTGAGCAGACCCGGGAGATCGCGGAGGTCCACCCCGCCCCGCTCGCCCACTCGGGTGGCCCCCTCGATGAGCGCCGAGGGGGAGAGCAGCAACGCCGCGGGCGTCGCCGTGGGGTGCTCGGAGGCGATCTCGCGTACGAGACGCTTCTGGTCCTTGGTCAGTCTGAGGCGAGCGGCCAGTTCGCGGAAGGCGACCTCGTCCGAGTCCCCGTCCCCGCGCGTGCGGAGCCAGAGATGGAGCGTCACGAGCGAGAAGGCGACCGCGCCGATGACGGCGATGATGAGGGGCCACTCACTCCCCGACGCCGCCGCGGGCGCGGAGGTCACCAGATCGACCGGGACAGCGAGCTGGGGGGCGCTCATGCCGCGTCCTCCGACGATCCGCCGGAGACGAGTTCCACGCCGGGGTCGGCGCGCAGCTCACCGAGCAGCCTCGCGGCGCACCGTGAGGCCCGGGCGCGGGCGCGCTCCGAGGGATCCCCCGTTGCGATCGAGGCGACCCGACGTGCCAGGTCGTCCCAGCGTCCTCCCAGGCGAGCGCGCCCGGAGCCGGAGAGCACCCGCTCGGCGAGCCAGACGCCGGCGATCCGGTGCATGTCCCGCTCGTCGCAGAGCATCGCCTCGAGTTCCTCGATCGCGGCGGGCTCGAAGACGCGGGTGCGCCGGGGTGTGCCGGAGCGGAGCAGGGCCCGGAGCGCGTTGGCGCGCACGCGGTGGTGCGGGTCGTGCTTGAGTTCGATCATCGCCGCGTGCGTCTCGGGTTCCGCCGTCGCCAGGTCGGCGACGTCGGAGGCCCGTCGTCCGCGCGCCTCGACGGCGTTGGCGCGCACGCGTTGGTCGGTGCTCGACGTCGCCCGATCGAGCGCCTCACGCGACGCGTCCGAGGTCAGCTCGCCGAGCAACGCCACACTGGTGGCACGCACGCGGGCGTCCTCCTCGGCGTTGAGGGCGTGCTCGATGACCTGCTTCTCCAGGCGGGCGCCGATCCGCAGAGCGCGGACAAGTTGCAGCGCATCGAGGCGTGTGTTCACCTCCGCCGACTCGAGGCGGTCGGTGAGCTGCGCCAGGAACGACTTGGGCTCCTCGGCAAGCCAGCGGCGCGCGCCCAGGCGCCCCACGGGGGAACGCGGGTCGAACGGGGAAAGCCGGTCCCACTCCTGCAGGCCGCACCGGGCGATGTCCCGCTCCGGGCGGCGTTCGAGACGCCCCGCGAGCCTCGCCCGCCCCGCCTCACGGAGCCGGGGGGGCCAACGGACTCCGTCAGGATCCCCCGCGGTGGACCAACGGAACACCGCGGTCCGGGCGACGCGCGGATCGGGATCAAAGAGGTAGTCGGCCAGTTCGACCGGCTCGGCGAACCGCGCCGCGTTGAGTCGCACGAGGGCGTCCGCGTCGTCGAGCAGGGGCGTGCGCACCAGACGACCGAGGGCCGCGTCCACACGCATGTTCGCGGTGAGCAGGGGCAGACCTCGCCTGGCCCTGTCGGAGAGGCGGCGCGTCAGATCCTCGTTCGGCAAAGGCGAGCCCACGTCGAGGGCGATCGCGGCGCCGTCCCGGCGCGTGCGCACGTCCACCAGACCAAGGCGCCGGCGGCGCTTCGGGTTGAGCGAGAGGTGGGCGTCCGCGAGCAGGCCCTCGTGCTCGACCACGTTGTCGGCGCGGGCCACGCGTTCCACCGCCGCGGCGCCCAGGCCGGGGCTGGTGAGCAGACGCCACGCGCGTGCGCGCAGCACCGGCGTGCCGCGCCGCTTGAGCGCCACCGCGAGCGGGGCGTGGCTCGGGTGGGAAGCCTCATCGATCAATCGGTGCAGGCGGAGCATCGCGGCGCTGACCGCCTGCGCTTCCTCGCCCCCGTTGTACTCGAGGGGCTGGTCGAGCAGCAGCAGGGCGGCGAGGAGCGCCCCGGTGCATCGGTGCTCGGCGAACGCCCAGGCCGCATCGGCGACCGCGGTCAGCAGCGCCGGCGCCCCCCCGTGCGCGCACAAACGCCCGGTGTTGATGTCCAGCCGGGGGCGGGCGGCGAGCTGCGCCAGCTCGCGCCCGTACTGATCCGGGTCCGGATCGTCGAGGGCGCACATCGCCAGACGCACGAAGGCCCGGTCGCCGGCGAGCGCCACCCCCGCGTCCTCGTGGGCCAGCAGGCGGAACATGGCCCGGGCGAAGCCGGGGTCGGGGGCGTCGAGGACCAACGCCGCGAGGTTCTTGAGATCCCCCGGATCGTCAGACTGGAGCATGGAGTCGGCGATGGCGTCCCAGCGTCCGGCCCCGGCGGCGAGGGCGGCGCGTCGGGTGGGCTCGGAGAGGTCTTCCCAGTGTGACACGATGGAGAGGATCGCGTCGTCCTTGGACCGCTCCCGGGGCCCGAACGCGAGGGCTGAGAGCCCCCGGCGGGGGGCCGGTCGGTGGCGATGCTCGGCGATCCCCAACTCGATCAGATCGATCGCGATGCGTTCACGTTCCTGACGCGAGGCGACGCGCATTGCGGAGCGGAGGGCGGCGATGCGTTCGCGGCGCGGGAGACGGCGGAGGGCGTCGAGTCCGGGATGGTTGGTGGGCGCATTCACGGGGCAGGTGGGGATGATACCTCGTTGTGTGCGAAGTCGCGCAAGTGTGCAAGTTGTTGTAGACGCGCGGTCACGGGTTGGAATATATTGTGCCGCACATGCGGCGGGGGGATGTCCGGGAGTCGTGGGCCGGACTGTGAGCGTCGCGTAAACATCGTGTTTGTAAAGCCTAAGATCGGCTGCGGACCGATCCGTGTCTTGAGATTGACACGTCACCCGCGTTCGGCGTGGACGCCGAAGAAAGAAGGGGATGCAATGACGCACATCTCGACAAACCCGAACATTCTCCAAATGTATCAGGCGTCGCTCTATCAGCGGGCCCTGCATCCGGAGCTGTTCAACCTGCAGGACCGGCGCGTGATCCGTCACGGGGAGTACGAGTTCGAGGCGTGGCTCATGCCCGGCGAGCACGTCTTCCGGTTCGAGCGGGGCGGCTGGTGCGCCTGCGAGCTGGTCTCCGACCGGGACGCGGGCATGCCCCAGGCCGGGATCGTGGACACGTTCTACTGCGCCGGCGAGCACGAGTACGAGCACGTCTTCAAGAGTCAGAACGCCGCCTACCTCGCCAACGTCCAGACCGAACAGCTCTCCGAGAACATCTACCTCGCGACCGTGCAGGAGATGCGCGAGCACGCGGCGGCGGAGGACGCGATGTGCTACGAGTGGGAGGATGAGGCGGGCTCCTGCCTCTCCGTGCTGGACATCCAGCGGTACAGCCGCGAGGTCCACGCCCAGGCCTACCACCTGCTGGCCCGGGGCGGGGTGGTGCTCCGGACGCAGTCGATCTTCGAGCTTCGGTAGCGGAGCAGGAACGCACGAGGGCGAGGGGGCGCTCTGGGACTGGGTGGGCTGCCCAGGCCCGAGATCGGACGCCCCGGATCGGGCGGGTTTCGGCGATCGGTCCTCGACTCACATTCCAACGCCCCGGGGTCCAAGGCCCCGGGGCGTTCTTGTTGGAGAGACCGGTTCAGTCGGCGGGGCTCTTGGCCGAGGGATGGGGCGTGGATAGGCTTTGCCGGATGACGACGCACCCCGACCAGTTCGGTCTGCTGCCCGAGGAGACGCAGGGCCGCCGAATTACGCCGCCCCTGCAGGGGTCGGACGCGTAAGCGCCGTCGTCTCGCCCCGGGGCCGCTGAATCTCTCGCCCGGCGCATCTCGCCCAATCCGACCGATACGATCCGAACCCGGCGCGGCCAGACCCCGCGTCGGTGGTGGAGCACCCGAGCCATGTCCGACGCGCCGACCCAAGCCGCCGACGAGCGGAACTACCGCAAGACGCTGAACCTGCCCAAGACGTCCTTCCCGATGAAGGCGAACCTGATCCAGAACGAGCCGGCGAGCCTGAAGCGGTGGTCGAAGCTGGGGGGCAAGGGGCTCTACGAGACGCTGCGCGAGCGGGAGCACCCGAAGGGCCGGTTCGTCTTCCACGACGGGCCTCCGTACGCCAACGGGTCGATCCACCTCGGGCACCTGATGAACAAGTGCCTGAAGGACTTCGTGGTGCGTTCACGGACGATGATGGGGTACGACGTGCCGTACGTCCCCGGGTGGGACTGTCACGGCCTGCCCATCGAGCACAAGGTGATGACCGAGCTGGTTGAGTCGGGTGACATCAAGAAGCTCGAGGGGCTCGACGACGACACGCGCCGGACCGCGGTGCGCAAGGCGTGCCAGAAGTACGCCACCAAGTTCGTCAAGCTCCAGACGGGTCAGATGCAGCGTCTGCTCACGCTCGCGGACTACGCCAACCCGTACCTGACCATGATCCCGGCGTTCGAGGGGGCGGTGCTCGAGGTGCTCTCGGGACTCCTCGAGCACGGGCTGGTGTACCGCGCGCTCAAGCCGGTGCACTGGTCGATCGCGAACGAGACCGCCCTGGCCGAGGCGGAGCTGGAGTATTTCGACCGCGAGGATCTCTCGGTCTACGTGGACTTCGAGTCGGCGGACGGGGCGGCGGTCTACGAGGCGTTCGGCGTGGACGAAGCGCAGCGTCCGGGCCAGACCCCGAGCTTCATGATCTGGACGACCACGCCCTGGACGCTGCCGGCGAACCTGGCGATCGCCGTGCACGAGCGCTTCGAGTACGCCCTCGTGCTCGTGGACGGGAACGTGACCGTCCTGGCCAAGGACCTGGTGGAGCAGGTGACCCAGGCGGGCAAGAGCGAGGAGGTCCAGATCCTGGCGACGGCGCCGGGCGAGAAGCTCGTCGGGCTGCGGTACAAGCACCCCTTCATCGAGCAGCCGCCCAAGCCCGCGGGCGATCCGGACGCGGACACGAGCCGGTGCTACACGGTGGTGAGCGCGGACTACGTCACGCTCGAGGACGGCACGGGCCTGGTGCACACCGCGCCGGGGCACGGCGCCGACGACTACCAGACGGGCCTGCGCTGCGGGCTCCCGGTCTACTGCCCGGTGCTGCACGACGGGACGTACGACCAGACCGTTCCCGAGCACCTGGTCGGCAAGAAGGTCTTCGAGGCCAACGCGGAGATCGCCAAGGACCTGGAGGCTTCCGGGCACCTCTTCTACGGGCACACCTTCTCGCACAGCTACCCGCACGACTGGCGGAGCAAGACCCCGGTGATCTTCCGGTGCACCGAGCAGTGGTTCGTCGGCGTCGAGACGCCCGCGACCTCCGGCCCGCTCAAGGGCCGGACCCTGCGCGACGCCGCCCTGGACGTGACCGCGGATGAGGACCGACTCAAGTTCGTCCCCGGCTGGGGACGCAACCGCATGCGGGGCATGCTCGAGTCTCGCCCGGACTGGTGCATCAGCCGCCAGCGCGCCTGGGGGCTGCCCATCCCGAGCTTTGAGCTTCCCGACGGCTCCTCGTTCATGACCGCGGCCTCGGCGAAGGCGGTGGCGAGGCTCTTCCGCGAGAAGGGCTCGGACGTCTGGTTCCGCTCGACGCCCGAGGAACTGCTGACGCATTACGACGCGGCGAGCGACCCGGAAGCGCCGGAAGTGATCCGCTCGGGATCGGTGACGCTCGCGGCGCTCAAGAAGGGCAACGACATCCTCGACGTCTGGTTCGAGTCCGGTTCGAGCTGGAACGCGGTGATGCGCGAGCGGTTCGGGGACGGGGCCTTCCCGGTCGAGCTGTACCTCGAGGGCTCCGACCAGCACCGGGGCTGGTTCCAGCTCTCCATGCTTCCCGCGCTGGGCGTGATGGGCGCCCCTCCCTTCAAGGCCCTGCTCACGCACGGGTTCTGCAATGACAAGGACGGAAAGAAGCTCTCCAAGAGCGCCGGGCACACGATCGAGAGCCTGTTCGAGCGGTACGGCGCCGACGTGCTCCGCTGGTGGGTCTGCTCGCTCAGCTACGAGAACGACGTCAAGGTTGACGACGAGTTCTTCAAGCTCGCCGGCGACAGCTACCGGAAGATCCGCAACACCCTCCGGTTCATGCTCTCGAACCTGGGCGACTACGAGGGTGGGAGCGACGACGTCTCGGACACCCCCCCCACCTCGATCGACGCCTGGGTGCTCGGCGAGCTGGACCGGGTGAGCGAGCGCGTCAACTCCGCGTTCGCGTCGTACAACTTCCGCGAGGCGCACAATGCGCTGTACGACTTCTGCAACGAGACGCTCAGCGCGACGTATCTGGCCGCGGTCAAGGACCGGCTCTACTGCGACGCCCCCGACACCCCGAGGCGCCGCCGGACGCAGCGGACGCTCCACCGGATCACGGACGCGCTCTGCCGCCTGCTCTCGCCCGTGCTCTGCCACACGGCGGACGAGGCGTACCGGGCGCTCCACCGCGTCGAGCCGAAGGACAACTCGGTCTGCGTGCACACCGCGGGGTTCCTCGGGCCGACGGGCGTCTCCCCGGACGCGGCGTGGGCCGAGGCGCTGCGGGCTCGTCACGGGGCGATGGTCGCCCTCGAGGCCGCGAAGAAGCCCGAGGACGCGGGCGGGCTCGGGCTGGAGAACCCGCTCGACGCCGGCCTGACGCTCTCCGACCCGACGGGCGCCCTGGCCCGGCTGGAGCGCGACGACCTGGTGGATCTGTGCTCGGTCAGCCGCGTCGAACTCGGGACGGGCGAGACGTCGGTGACGGATCTTCGGGATCAGCCCCGGTGCGAGCGGAGTTGGAAGCGGACCCCCGATGTTCGTGAGCGTTCGGACGGCGGGATGCTGTCGGACCGAGACGCCCGAGCGGTAGGCGTGGCGTAGGCCCGGTCCGAGAAGCCTCGAGAGATCCGGGGGGCCCGCACAGTCGGCGTGTTCGGTCCCGAACGTCGCCCGGGGCGTGTGTGTCGTGAAAAAGCAACACGAGGGTGAATTCGCCCGGGCTGCGGTCCGATCGCGGGGGGCGATGACTCCCCCCAATGAACCAAACCAGCCCGTCCCGAACCACCCCCAGCCCACGGGCGCCCGCCGGCCGCAGGACCCGAGCGCCTCGCCCGAGGCGGCGGACCACCTCACCGCCCTGGCGCACGAACTGGGCAACATGCTCGACGGGTCCATGCGATGGCTGGGCCTGATCGCCGAGTCGCTCAGCGAGACGGGGCGTGACGGCAAAGAGGCGTACGACCGGCTCGAGATCACCCGCGACCAGGTGCTCAGCGTTCACAGCCAGCTCGAGCGGATGAGCGGGATCGTGGATGTCGCGATGCGGGGCAAGGCGACCGGGATCGGCTCCCCCCTGCTGGGCGGCGACGTCGCCGTCTCCCTGGGCGAGGCGATCGACCACGCGGTCGATGTCGTGACCGCTCACGCGCGGGTGTACAACACGCGCATCGAGCTGGACATCGACCGTGAGGCGGGCCTCACCCACGCGGGACCGCTCTACAGCGTGATTCTCAACGGTCTTCAGAACGCGATCGAATCGATCGCCCGGTGCACCCAGGACGACGAGGACGCGCACGGGCTGATCCAGCTCTCGGCGAAGATCGTCGAGGACCTCGGGCAGCGTTGGATCGTCATCGAGATTATCGATGACGGGCACGGGCTGCCTCTGAGTTCCGACCAGGAGTGGCCCTTCCGGCACGGCTTCACGATCAAGGGCGAGGGGGGCGGGGTCGGTCTGTCGATCTGCCGTCGCCTCGTGCACGAGGCGGGGGGCTCGATTGAGCTGGTCGCGCGTGAGGACCGAAAGGGTGAGCAGCGTGAGGGCGCGATCCTGCGGATCCGGTGCCGGTTCGCGGGCGTCGAGGGCGCCGGCGAGACCGACGCCGCCTAGGAGATCGCGTGGCCCAGCCCGATCGCATCCTGATCGTTGATGACGACCTGATCGTGGGTGAGTCGCTCGCGGCGTTCTGCGCCCGTGAGGGCCTGGCGCCCGAGGTGGCGGGGAGCGCCGAGGACGCGCTCAAGGCCCTTGTGGAGGCGGACGCGAGCGGGCGATCGTTCGCGATCGCCCTGTGCGATCTCTCGCTGCCGGGTATGGACGGGATGGAACTGGTCCGGGAGATCGGCAAGAGCCACACGCGCACCGCGCCGGTCGTGCTCACCGGGTACGGAACCATCGAGTCCGCGGTCGCGGCGCTGCGCCACGGCGCGGCGGACTACCTGACCAAGCCCGTGATCGACGCCGAGCTTCGCATCGCGCTCGAGCGGGCCCGTCAACGCCAGACGCTTCTCGCCGAGAACTCGTCGCTGCGCACGCGTCTGAGGCGCAAGGCCTCGCCGGAGGGCGTCGTCGGGGCCGACCCCCGGATGGCGCGTGTCTTCGAACTCGTCGAGGCGGTCGCCCCGAGCAAGAGCACCGTGCTCATGACGGGGGAGAGCGGCACGGGCAAGAGCCTGATCGCCAGCGCGATCCATGAGCGTTCCACGCGGGCCAACGGGCCGTACGTGGAGATCTCCTGCGGGTCCATCCCCGAGACGCTCCTCGAAAGCGAGCTGTTCGGGCATGTCAAGGGCGCCTTCACGGGCGCGCACGCGGACAAGGTGGGGCGTTTCCAGGCGGCCGGGGGGGGCACGCTCTTCCTCGACGAGATCAACTCCGCGAGTCAGGCGATGCAGCTCAAGCTGCTGCGGGTGCTGCAGGAACGCAAGTTCGAGCCGGTGGGGTCGTCTGAAACCATCGAGGCGGACGTGCGGGTGATCCTCGCGAGCAACCAGCCGCTCGAGGAGTTGGTCGCTTCCGGCCAGTTCCGCCAGGACCTCTACTACCGGATCAACGTGGTCAAGATCGAGCTGCCCCCGCTGCGCGATCGGCGGGCGGACATCCCGACGCTCGCCGAGCACTTCCTGGCCGAGCAGGGGGAGGAGCTGGGACGGACCTTCGCGGGTTTCGCGCCCGACGCGCTCGAGGCGTTGTCGCGCTACGCCTTCCCCGGGAACGTGCGTGAGCTGCAGAACATCGTCGAGCGGGCCGCGGTCCTGGCGCGCGGCCAGACGATCGAGCGGCGCGACCTGCCCCCGCACGTGCTCGAGGGGGACAGCCAGGGGCTCATGCGCGACGCGATCGGGTTTGCGCCCGAGTCGGAAGGGACCGAGCCGGGGGAGTGGATCCCCCGCCAGCTCAGCGAGGCGCTGCGCGAGCCGGAGCGACGCATCATCCTCCAGGCCCTGCGGGCCAACGCCTGGAACCGCCAGCAGACGGCGGACGATCTGGGGATCAACCGGACGACGCTCTACAAGAAGATGAAGGCCCTCGGGATCGAGGACGAGCAGCGCGAGAGCGCTTAGTCCTCGGCGAGCGCCGCCTTCCTGCCGAGCTTGTAGTCGCGACCGCGCCAGTCCACGCCCCCGAACCGCATGCTGATCTGCACGAACGGGGCGATCAGCAGCAACGCCCAGACCATCCAGAGCCCCGTGATCGGGAGCGCCCCCCCGCCGAGCAGACGGTGGAGACGAACGTTGCTCGCGCCGAAGGCCAAGACCCCGAGCAGCGCGATCGCCGCGGCGATCCACGCCCCCAGCGCCGCGCTGACGATCATCAGGATGATCGCGAGGAAGTACTCGATCGAGCGGAGCCAGACGGGCCAGGTGAACGAGAAGCTCAGCCCGTTCTTGCCGAAGAGGAGCCATCGCCGGTAGATCTTGAGGAACTGCCCGAGGGAGATCCCCTCGGCGACGATGGAAAGGGGCGCGGTGACCATGACGTTCCTCCACCCGGCGTGGTGGAGGCAGCGTCCGATCGCCATGTCGTCCACCAACTCCCCCTCGGCGCAGGCGACGCCCCCCACGTCGTCGAGCGCTTCGCGCCGGAAGACCATGATCTGCCCCATGATGAAGGGCAGGCGGCCCGTGGCCCCCGCTTTCCAGGCGGCCACTGAGCCGTAGAGCGCGTTGAGCATCATCGCGTACCCCACGTCACCCGCGGTGCGCAGACGCCCCACCACCACCGCCGGGGCGAACGTGCACGCGGTTCGATCGTCGGCGAGCAGGGTTGATACGAGGGTGCGAAGCAGCCCGGGATCGGGACGGGTGTCGGAATCGCCGAAGGCGAGCAGTTCACCGGTGGCGTGCTCGGCGCCGACGATCATGGCGTGGAGTTTGCCGGTCCGGTTCGCGGGCGGGGCGCCGCAGGTGATGAGCAGGGCCCGCCCGGGACGACCGGAGGATTCGTGATCACGGATCGCCCGCTCGGCGCCCGCGTACCCGGGGTCCTGCTCGTCGTCGAAGACGAAGATCGTCTCGACCTCGCCGGGGTACTCGTGCCCGAGGGCCGCGGCGAGGTTCTCCGCCTGCCCCGTGTCGGCGCCCTTGATCGGGCGCACCACGCTGACGCTTGGCCAGGTTTCGGGCACGCTGCACGGGGGCGGATCGCGCCGGATGGCCCGACCGAGGAGCCAGTGCCATCCGAGCAGATCGAGCAGAAGAAGGACGGCGATGATCGTGAGGGTGAGTGTCACGCGGCTCTCCGGTGCGCATCGAATCGGTGCGGGATCAGCAGGCTAGGGCCTGGTTGGTCGCCCCACACTCCGGCGCCCAACCATCATCCGAACTTGCACGAGCCGGAGGGGGCGTGTGCGGGCGTGCGGGGGGATGGGTCGGTCGCCCAGAGAGAAGTTGAGAAACCCGATGTAAACCTTTACATTGGGTTCGCCCCGAGGTAGATTCGAGGCGTCCGAATCGGACCTGGACAGAACTCGGAAGGAGAACACGAGATGCGTCAGTCTCTTCAGCCGCTGCTCGCCGCCGGGGTCGCCCTGGGCGTGCTGTGCGCCGCGGGCCTCGCCAACGACGATGCCAACCTGCTCACCAACCCCGGATTTGAGGACGCGGGCCTGGCCGGCCTGCCCCTTGGTTTCCAGGGCATCAACATGGACGGCTCGAACTGGGTGGACAGCTCCGACCCGGACGGGTTCGTGCGCACCGGGTCCAAGTCGATCAAGATCGAACCGGCCGAAGGACCGGGCCAGGCCTTCCAGGCGCTGACGACCAACTTCTTCGTGCCCGATGGAAGCGACCTCTACGACCCGGACTACGAGTACCTGGGCGGGGACGTGCACATCATCGGGTACTACCTGGTCCCCGAGGGCCAGACGCTGGCGAATGACGCCATCGTGGGTATCAAGCTCGAGTTCCGGCGCGAGCCGCCGAACTTCTCGGTGTACACCTCGGTGGAGTTTGCGGTGCCGCAGAACTCGACCGGGGGCGAGTGGGTCGAGTTCCACGCGACGTTCACGGACGCGGACATGCTGGCGGTGGGCGACTTCCCGCCGTACGCGACAAGCGTCTCGGTGCTGCCGTTCCGGTTCTGGGATCCGGCTTCCGGTGTGGACCCGGAGGGGACGATCTACTGGGACGACCTCTGCCTGATCCAGGGTGACCTGGGCGGGTGCAACGAGGCCGATCTGGCCGAGCCGTACGACGTTCTCGACTTCTCCGACGTGCTCTCCTTCCTGACGGCCTTCGGGTCGCAGGAGGCCGCGGCGGACCTGGCGGCGCCCTTCGGCGTCTGGGACTTCAGCGACGTTCTGGCCTTCCTCGGCGCATTCGGCGCGGGCTGCCCCTGAGCAGGTCTGACGCCTGAGTTCGAACTCGGCGCCCCGTGGTGTTCCCCGCCACGGGGCGTTTTCTTCCTCTACCCGCCAACAACGCTCCGGGAGCAGGACGCGCATGAGCGAGCACCATCACACGGCCAAGCGGGACAAGATCCCGTGGATCCAGCTCATCGCCTACGGGATGGGCGGGTTCGTTCCGATCGCCCTGTTCAACTCCGTCGGGCAGCTCTCCGGGTTGATCCTCAACGTCGGCCTCGGGGTGAGCGCGATCCTCGTGGGTGTCGCCCAGATGGCGCCGCGCTTCTGGGACGCGTTTACCGACCCGATCATGGGGCACGTCTCGGACAACACTCGCTCGCGCTGGGGGCGGCGGCGCCCGTACATCCTGCTGGGCGGGGTCGCGGTCGCTGTCACCTTTGTCGCGATGTGGTCCGTGCCCCGGGACTGGTCGGCGCTCTCGCAGTTCTGGTACTTCCTCGTCGCGTCGCTGGTCTTCTACACGGCGGTGACGGTCTTCGAGATCCCGCACGGCGCCCTGGGCATGGAGATGACCGAGGACTACCACGAGCGGACCAAGCTCTTCAGCGTCAAGAGCTTCGTGGGCAACCTCGGCGCGATCATCACACCCTGGTTCTACGCGATGGCGAACTGGGAGCTGTTCAAGGGCGCCGAGGGCGATGAGGTCGATGGCATGCGCAACGTCGCGTACCTCGCCGCGGGACTGGTGCTCGTCCCCGCCATCGCCTGCGCCCTGCTTTGCAAGGAGCGAAAGTTTGACCAGGCCATGCACCAGCAGCGCGTCCCGCTGCTCACAAGCATGCGCCAGACGATGAGCAACCGGACGTTCCTGATCCTCGTCGGGATCATTTTCGCCACGGTGATGGGCTTCAACCTCGTCAACGGGTTCGCCAACTACATCACCATCTTCTACCTCTTCGAGGGCGACAAGGAGTCCGCCTCCGTCCTGCTGGGCTGGGGGGGGACGGTCTGGGCCGTCACCGCGGTGCTGGCGGTCTTTCCGCTCAACCTCATCAGCGCCCGGATCGGCAAGACCCGGACACTGCTGCTCGCGATCGGGCTGATGGCCGGGGCGCAGGTCTCGAAGATCGTCTGCTACAACCCGGACGCCCCCTGGCTGGTGCTGATCCCCACGGGGATGCTCTCGGCGGGGATGCTCATGTTCTTCACCCTCGCGAGCGCGATGGTCGCCGACGTCTGCGACGAGGACGACCTGAACACGGGCACCCGGAGCGAGGGCAGCTACTACTCGGTCTTCTGGTGGTTCATGAAGATGGGGATGGCCGGGGCGTACTTCATCGCCGGCCTGCTCATCGCGGCCTCGGGCTTCGACGAGAAGCTCGACATCCAGACCGAACGGACGCTGGTGCTGCTGCGGGTCTTCGAGATCGGGATCCCGATCCTGCTCTGCGTGGTGTCGTTCCTGCTCGTGCGGGTCTACCCGCTGAGCGAGGGCCGGGCGTACGAGATCAAGGCGGCGCTGGAGCGCCGGCGGAACGAGGCGTGATCAACCGCCGCCCACCGACCGCTTCATGGCGTTGATTCGTTCAACCGTTTCTTCCCAGTCGTCGGTGTCCACGAGCACCCCGGTCAGGCGACCGTCGGCGAACTCGCTGGGGATCCCTTGGCTTGGATCGATCTCACCCGATTGGAGCAGGAGCAGTCGCTCGAACTGCCCACGATTCATGGTCCATTCCTCGCCGGTCTCGGTGCAGCGAATGGTGACTTGCTGTGATCGCCGCTCGATTGAATCCGGCGCGTTGTTGCCCATCCGCTGAAGCATGAGAAAGAGGGCCGCGACCGCGGCGATTCCGGCAAAGCTCCAGCCGAGCCACGGTCTTTGATTGATGCCCTCGCGCAGGCCCATTCTCGGCTCCCTCCGATTCAGTTCGAGTAACGGTGGCCCCAGTTCCAGAACAGCGACTCGGAGTTGTACTTGTCCCGCCCGAGAATGTACTCGGCTTCAGTCATGCGATCCACGCGCTGGTCTCCCCGAAGCACGTAGCTGCTACCCATTGTGTCGGGACCGTTGGGATTCTGCTCAAGCGCAGGCGAACGATGGCGGGGAATCCAGTCGATCGCATCGATCGCCCATACCACCTCGGCCGGGTGCGGAATCAACCGAATGAATTGCCCGCTCACGCCGTAGTCAACGGGGTTTCGATTCAAGTCCGGGAGCGCGTCGTTGAACCAATACTCAGTGAACTCTTCCGTGCCGTCGAGATCGTAATCGAGCACGTGAATGTCAAATGTCATCCCAGCCCGTGTCTCCACGTCCAAGACCGAAGAGGCCCCCTTCGCCGAAGGGCACACGAAGACCCCGCTTTCTGCCGCACCGTTCAGGTACGCGTCGTCCAGTGTCTCCATCACAATCCATCGATGTCTGCGAAAGTCATGGTTCCCCGTCACCGGGTTGACTCTTGGCTTCCCGGAAAGGAACGGGTAGATGTCAAACCACATCGGCTTGGATTGATCATCCAGATACATCTGAGACGCCAGCCCGATCTGACGCAGGTTGTTCATGCACACGATGTCGTTCGCCGACTGGCGCGCCTTCCCCAGCGACGGCAGCAGGATCCCGATCAGCAGGGCGATGATCGCGATCACCACCAGAAGCTCGATCAGCGTGAACGCACGGCGGGGGGCGCCGGAGATCGAGCCGGTCCCCGTGGACTCGGTGCTCATGACTGACTCCTCTGGGTGGTCTTCGTCCTGATCTGCGGCGTGGTGTCGGCGCCCGCGGACCAGGTGACCCGGACGTCCGCCTCGGCGCCGTCCGGGAGCATGGATTCGTCGATCAGGCCCCCGGGCACGGGGGCGCCGTTGAGCGTCACGACCGCGTCGAGCTCGGGGTCGAAGGCCCGCGCGTCGAATCGGACGCGGACGCGTCGCCCGCGCCAGGTGCGCGTCGCGTCCACCTCGCCAAGCTCCGGCATCGGGCAGGGGTCGATGCGCAGGCCCTCCCACGTCGGGCGGACGCCCAGGACCCACTCGAGGCTCACGCGGTTGAGCCACGCGGCGCTGCCGGTGTACCACGTCCACCCGGCGCGCCCGGGCGAGGTGGAGAGCGGGCCGTCGACGTTGCCGGGAAGGACGTACGGCTCGGCGCTGTACGCCTCGGCGTCCGCCGAGCGGCGCGGGGGCGAGACCGAGGCCCAAATCCGACCGACACTCTCGACGTCGCGCCGCTTGCAGGCGGTCGCCAGCGCCCACGTCGCGGCGTGCATGTACACGCCCCCGTTCTCGCGGGCGCCCGGGGCGTAGCGCGAGAGGTAGCCGATCTTCGGGTCCGGGACGGTGTAGGCCGGGGCGAGCAGGAGCGGGCCGTAGTCGGTCAGGAGCTTGCTCTTGACCGAGCCCCAGGCCTGCTGGGCGCGCTCCTCGCTGGCGACGCCGGCGAGGATGGACCAGGCCTGGGCGTTGAGGAAGATCTGTCCCTCGAGGTTCTCGCTCGAACCGAGCCAGCGTCCGTCGCGGTCCGTGGCCCGCCGGTACCAGGCGCCGTCCCAGGCGTGGCGCTCGACGGCGTCGATCAGGCCGGCCCGCTTGGACTCGTAGTCGTCGCGGGTCTGGGTGTCACCGTGACGCTCGAGGGCGCGCCCGAACTCACGCAGGACCTGGCAGAGGAACATGGCGAGCCAGACGGACTCGCCCTGCGTCTCGGTGCCGACGTGGGAGAGCCCGTCGTTCCAGTCGTTCTCGCCGATGAGGGGCAGGCCGCGGTCACTCATGCGGGCAAAGGCGCGGGCGATGGCCCTTTTGCCGTGCTCCGCGAGCGTGGCGCCCTGGTCGTCGTCAACGAACGGGGCGGTCTCGTCGAGAATCGACGTGTCGCCCGTCTCGCGGATGTACGAGGCGGTGATGAAGGGAAGCCAGAGGTAGTCATCGGAGCAGGCGGTCCGCAGTCCGGTCTCGGTGATCGGGTTCCACCAGTGGTAGACCGTGCCGTCGGCGAACTGGTGGGCGGCGTGGAGGAGGATCTGGGACTTGCAGCGTTCCGGCTCAAGGGCGAGCCAGAGCTGGCTGTCCTGGAGCTGGTCGCGGTAGCCGAAGGCGCCCGACTGCTGGTAGTACCCGCTGCGCCCCCACATGCGTGAGCTGATGGCCTGATAGGGGAGCCAGGTGGAGTTGAGCAGGTCGAAGTCGGGCGCGTCGCTGGAAACGCTCAACGGGGCGAGGGTCTCTTCCCACAGCCTCACGCCACCGGCGAGCGCCTCGTCCGCTTTCGCGGGCGCGGCGTACGCGGCGGCGAGCGCGGCGGCCGCCGCGGGATCGTCCGCGATCGCGATCGAGAAGCAGACCGTCACCGAGGCCTCCGGGGCGAGGCTGAGGTCGGTCCCCGCGCCGGCGCTCGCGTCGCCGAAGCGACCGAAGCGGCCCTCCACGCCGGCACGCATGGCGCGGGGCTTGGCCGGGTCGGCGTAGCGCCCGAAGAAATCGGACTTGTCGCTGGTGCGCCAGACGGGGCCGGTCTCTCCGCCGATGGCAAAGGCCGCGGCGTGGGGCCAGGGGCGGTTCCAGTGGTCGTCCGGGGTGCCGAAGGGGGCGTCCCACATGTTCTTGGTCGCGACGATGGCGTTGTGCTCGGGGTGGTCGCGGGTGGTGAAGAAGAGGCGGTGGAACTCTCGTTTGACGTCGGGCGCCGTGCCACAGCACCACTCGAGGAAGGCCCCCAGCCGGAGTCGGCGGGCACGACCGGAGACGTTGGTCAGGCGGACGCGCCAGACCTCGGCCTGGTCATCCGTGGCGACGCCGAGGGTCCACTCGGCGCGGATGCCGTTGAACTCGGTGTCAAAGGTCGTCGTGCCGGGGCGGTGGACACACCGGTAGGTGTCGTGCCTGGTGTGACAGGGCTGGGGTGCGAGCGACCAGACAGCGCCGGGATCGTCCTCATCCGCGTCGAGATCGCTGAGGTAGAGAAACTTGCCCTTGTCGTCGCGGGCCAGGTCCATGTCCCAGCGGGTGATGACGTTGAGCTGGCAGTGGTCGAGCCAGGAGAAGCCGCCCCCGTTCTGGCTGATCACCATGCCGTAGCGTCCGTTGGAGATGACGTTGGTCCAGGGCATGGGCGTGCCCGGGTCGGTGATCTCGTAGGCGCGTCCGTTCTCAACGAATCGGCCGTACGCGTTCTTGATGTGGTGGGGAGAGTTGAGCATGCCCGTCGGTCCTTGCTGGTCCGCTCGCGGTGGTTCGAGGCGGCGTGCGAGCGTCATCGTGACGCCCCGCCCGTGTGAATGGCCGGGCGGGGCGTGTGCGCCCCGCCGGCCTGACGCTCTTTCCAGGACATCGCCCGGAAGTCAACGAGAATCAGCGGCGCCGGCGCGCCGCGAGAAGGCCACCCATACCGAGCACGCCGAACGTGCCGGGTGAGGGGACCATGATCTGGCTGAACTGGATATTGACCGATCCGAGGGAGGGGTCGGGGTTGTTGATCTGGGCGCCGGCGCCCAGGAACATGTCGAAGCTGCTCGGGATGCCCCCTTCCAAGGTCGTGAAGGCGACCTCGCCGCTGGACACCCAACCCGAACCGGTGGTGAGGTTGTTGTACATGTACTCCATCGTGGAGGGCGTGGAGCCGAACTCGGCATCACCCGGGCGATGGACCATGCGGAGCACGACCTCGTCACCGACGTTGTAGACGCCGGCGCCGAAGCTGAAGAAGGGAAGAACGGAGCCGAAGGCGGCGATCTCGCCGGAGCTGGTCAGGGCGCCGAAGAGCCCGAAGCCGAAGAGGTCGAACTGGAACCCCGCCTCGACGTTGTCCACCCCCGAGGCGTCGTTGATCTGCATGTTCATCTTGATGTCCCAGCCGTCACCGAAGTCGAAGTCGACCTTGTTGGCGCCCGAGTCGTCGGCGAACCACGAGGCGTGCCGGTTGGCGAAGGCGCCGGCGCCGTAGTTGTTCTCGATCAGGCTGATCGAGCCCATGGCGGGATGGAAGGTGCTCGAGTACATCAGGTTCGAGTCCGGACGATCGTTGAAGAGCCGCGCGTTGTCGATGAAGCTCCCGATTTCAGAGACCGACGCGGAGGCGGCGCCCGCGGCGGCACACACGAGCATCACGCTCAAAGGCTGGATCCGGTTCATGGCAGTTCCTCTCTCATCTCTCTTGGTGAATCCCACACACGGGCGGACGGTCGCGGGGTAAAGCGGATGCGTGCCCGGCTCGTGTAAACGTTTACATTCTGCCGTTCCCCGCCTCCCCTGTCAAGATCCCATTCGCCGAGACCCCAAATACCCAAACATTTACCAATTATCGCAGGCGCAACCGACGCTCCCCCGCCCGGACGGAGGGATGGCTCGAGAAAAGCTTCCACAGCAGGCCCGACCGCGCGTTCTCGATGCCCAGGAGCATCGGGCCGTGGTCGATCGCCACATCGTCGGCGGCGACCCAGGGCGCCTCACCCGGCCCGCCCAGATTGAAGCTGTCCGCGAAGCCGTATCCCCCCGCCGCCGGGTCGCGCCAAACCAAGGGGGCGCCATCGGCCCGGGTGAGCCCGCGGTAGAAGCGCAGCGCCTCGAGAGCGCCCTCGGGATCGAACATCACCGAGGCGCCCGCGCCGTAGGGGGCGACGGTACCGCCCCCCCACTGCGGGCTCGGGCGGTACGTCGAGTAGTCACGACCCGGCTCCAGTTCCGGTTGATCGAGCCGCTCCGGGTAGACCCCGGGCACGAGGTAGCCGTCCGGCCCGTCGCAGGCGGTCAGGCCCCAGGCGTGCTCCCCGAGCGTCGGGAGGTTCTCGGGATTCTCCCGCGCGCGCGCTCGGTGCAACTGCACGATTCGCCGGCTGTTCTCCCACCAGTCCACGGGGGAGCGCGGCAGGTCGGTCAGCTCGCCCGGGTTGTCCGTCCCCATGTGCGCATAGTCCATGAAGCAGTGGGCGAAGAACGCGGTAAAGAGCGCACCGGAGTAGGGAAACCAGACCATCTCACCCACGAGTTCGTGCTGTCCGAGCTGCCGGCGCAGATTGAAATAGGTCTGCGGGGGGAGTCGGTGCTCCGGGTTTGGCGCGGCGATTCCCATGAAGGTGACCAGGCGGTGCTCGTCGCCCGAATCGATCCACGAGTACGGGATCAGGGCGCCCGGCCCGGTGGGCTCGGCATCCTCAGACGGACGCCAGCCGAGGCTGACGAACTCGCCCGGGGGGGCATCCGGGCCCGGGTCCTGGAGGAAGAAAGTCCAGTCCGCGTCCGCATAGAGGCGATCGGCGATCTCCCTGACCTCCCCCTCAAAGTACCTGCCCGCGCACAACATCCCTGAGAAGAGCACCGCCGAGTCGATCGTGCTGACCACCAGTTCGGCGCCGACGCGCCGGGGCGACGCGTCGTGCGGTTCGAGGAAGTGATAGAAGAGGCCCGCCTTGCGGTTTGAGGGCTCGGCCTCGAGGGACCGGAGGATCTGCAGGGCCCGTCGCATGCCCTCCGCGCGGGTGATCCACCCTCGCTCGACCCCGATCGGGAGGGCGGCGAGTTGGAAGCCGACCCCCGCCACACTCACGACATCACTGCTCGTTCGGTCGTAGACCATCCCCGTGTCGGGGCTGACCGCGTCCCAGAAGAGTCGGAACGAGCCCCGCTGGATCTCGTCGAGGAGCTGCGCATCGGTGGGATCGAGTTCAAAGGGGGGGCGAGGGTGGCGTCCCTGGTCTGTGATGGTCAGAGGGCCCTGGGGGAAAGGGGGGGCGTCCTGCGAGGCGGCGCAGGCGCCCGGGAGAAGTCCGATCACGACGGCGGCGAGCAGTCGGAACGGTGGCAGGGTGCGGCGAGGTTGGAATATGGCTCGTGTAAACGGTTTCATCTGGTATGATCCTCTCCGATGAAGGCAGGTGAGACAAGTCCGCGTTCGAACGGAGGCGCCCAGCGGGGCAACGGGGTGTCGATCAGGAACGTCGCGGAGCACTCGGGCGTCTCGATCGCGACGGTCAGCCGGGCCCTGAACTCCCCCGACATGGTCTCGCCCGCCACGGTGGAGCGGGTTCGTCGCTCCGTGGACGAGCTGGGGTACCGCCCCAACCTGTTCGCCAAGGGATTGCTCACCAAACGCAGCCGGGTGATCGGGGTTTCGCTCCCGGACATCCACGGCCTGTTCTTTTCCGAGCTGATGCGCAGCGCGGACGACCGGGCGTGCGAGCTGGGGTACCACCTGCTGGTGAGTTCCAACGCCCACCGGGCGGACGAGAACCCGGCGGGGGGATTTGCGTTGGATCTGGCGGACGGGCTGATCGTGATGCTGACGGAGCGTTCGCGGGTGGACCTGGAGGGAATCGCGGCGCTCAACCTGCCGACCGTGGTCGTGGGCGTGGATCGGCCGGGGGTTCCGGTAGACACGATCAGCTTCGACAACGTGACCGGGGCGCTGAGCGCGGTCGCTCACCTGCTCGAAGGCACGCCGGCGGAGCGGTGCTACTTTGTGGGTGGGCACGTCGGAAACATCGATTCGGACGAGCGGTCCGCCGCGTTCAGTGAGGCGTTGCGCCGGGACGGACACGAGCCCTCGCCCGATCAAATCGCGCACGGGGAATACAGCTTCGACTGGGGCTGGAGCTGGGCGACGAAGATGATCGGCGAGGATCGGCTGTCCGGCGCCGCGGTGCTCGCGGGCAATGACGAGATCGCGATCGGGATCGCCAACGCGGCGCGCGACGCGGGGCTTTCGATCCCAGAGGACCTGCGGGTCGTCGGCTTCGACGACTCCTCGCTGTGCAACTGCGTTCGCCCGAAGCTCTCCTCGGTGCACATCCCCGTCAACGACCTCGGGGCGGAAGCGGTCAACGCGATCATCCGCCGGTTTGAGCAGCCCGATTCGTCGCCCCGACACTCACGTCTCGCGACGACACTGGTTGTTCGAGATTCGAGCCGGGTGAGCTGACACGGATGCGCGGCGTCCAGACCATGCTGGCCTTCGGCGCCGCGACCCTCTGCGGAGTGGCGCAAGGGGCGCCGGAGCTTGACGCGTGGGGAGACCCCGGTCGGATCGACGCGGTCGCGGCCTCCCGCCTCGCGGGCGTCTACGCGACGGCGAGTTGCCAGCTCGATCGGGTGGTGGTGCGCGACATCGAGCAGTCGGTGGTCTTCGAGATCGATCGTGCCGGAATCCAGGCCCTTGTCCCCTGGATGACCCTCGACGCGAGCGCCGACGGCCCGGGCGGAGTGGCTCTTTCCGACTCCGGACGCCTCCTCTTTATCGCGGTGCACGATGACACGCCGGCCCCGGACGGGATGGGGTCGGACGCGGTGATCCGCGTGGATCTGAACACCGGCTCGGCGGGTGTCTTCGCCCGTCTGGAGCGGTCGGACCAGACGACGAGCCTCGAGCACCTGGCGCTCCTGCACACGCACGGTCGGCTGTACGTCGGGACGCGGGAGGCGGGGCTGCGGGTCTACAGCGCCACGCGCAATCAGATCGCCGGAGGTCTGCTCGGCGCCGCGGGCCCCGGTGGCGCGGCGCCGGTTCGCGGGCTCGGCGAGGACCGCGACCTCGGCATGCTCTACGCGGCGACGGACGAGGGCTTCTACCGCGCGGGTCTGGACCAGGTCCCGCCCCTGTTCATCCGGGTGGGCGACCTGAGCGACGCCCGCGGCATGACCCACTCGGATCATTACGGCGACGACTCGACGCGGGGGGTGTACGTCGTGACCGGGGCCGGCCAGTTGCTTCATGTGACCGACCTGCAGGCGCTGGGTATTCAGAGTTGGGGACCGATCGCGTACGCCACGTTGGGGAGCGCCGGGGGCGATGTGTGCGCCACCGCGTGCGGGCGGCTCCTGATCGGAACGGACGCCGGGGGGCTCATCGGGCGTGACACGCTCGACCCGCGTCCCGCGTTCGGCGAATGGCTGCTCGACGAGTTCGCGGGCGTCGTCGCGTTTGCGAAAGGGCTGATCCATCCGGACGGGGAGCCGGCGGGGTGGGTGATCGATGCGGACGTGGACGCGGGCGCGAGCCGGTTTCATCCCGCGACGCCGGACGCCGCGGGATGGGCGCTGCTGCTCCTGATCATGAACGATGAGTTGACCGGGGATCCGGAGGCGGAGGGCCTGGTCCGGGCGATCCTGGAGCGGTACGCCGGCCTGGCGCCGGACGGGATCGGGCCGGTTTCCTCGGCGGACGGGATCTTCCGGCACTACATCGACCCGGTGACCGGGGGGGTCAAGCCGGAGTGGGACCCGGAGTTCGCCACGCTGAGCACGATGAAGATCGTGATGGGCGCCCACCGGGCGCGGGCGTATTACCCGCAGAACGCCGCGATCCGGGAAGCGGCTGACGCGATCATCGGTCAGGTGGGGGCGTGGGCGAGCTATCTGCAGCCGGGGAGTGACGCGCTGTATTTCCGGGGGCAGGCGGGGGGTGGACCGGTCCCGGGAACGGCGTCGGCGCCCTTCCACGAGGGGATCATCTTCGTGGAGCAGGCCGCGTCATACGGCGACGCGGGGGGCGCGCTGACTCGCTGGCTCGACCGATCGCTCTCACCGAGCGCCACGTACGTGACGGGCCAGCCGGTGACCACGGGCACGCCGGGCGTGCACCAAGCGGCGTTCGTGTCGCTCTATTCGGCGTTGGTGCAGGCGCCCTTCCGGCAGGATCCCGCGTGGCGCGCTCACCTGGCGAACCTGCTGGCCTCCAACGGGGCGTGGACAGACGACCATGCCCCCGCGTTCATGACGGTGTTCTCCGCGGGGACGACCGCGCCGGCGTGGGGCGGGTACCACGCGGACTCGCTCTCTGACCATCCCGGCGACGTGACCTCCTTCCCGGCGCTGATGGCCTTTGGGGCCTTGGGCGACACGGCCCCGGCGGTCGGGGCGTATCACGCCTTCCGCCACGGCGCTCGCCAGAGCTTTGCCTCGGGCGCGTCGGTGCTCTTCCGACGTTCGGCGGAGAACCCCGCATTCGAACCGACCGACGCGGCCCTTCCCGACGTCGCCCTCGGCGCCCTCGGGTTGGCCGAGCTTCTTCAGCCCGGCGTGCTCGATGATGTGCTCGCGATTCCCTACCACGCGACCTGTGAGGCGGACCTCGCCCCCCCCGCGGGGGTGCTTGATTTTTCCGACGTGCTCGCGTTTCTCGCGGCGTTTGCCGGGGGTGAGGGCGAGGCGGACCTGGCGCCCCCTCTCGGTCAGTTCGACTTCAGCGATGTGGTCGCCTTCCTCAGTTCGTTCTCCGGCGGATGTCCCTGATCATGATGCTCCCCCACTTCCGGGCCGTGGCGTGCGCTGCGGCAGTGCTGCTCGGCGCGATCTCCACGGGCGCGTGGGCGCAGCCCACCGTGCTTGAGGATTTCGAAGACCTCTCGGATTGGGAGGTGGTCGCCTCGGATGGCGTGGTGTGCGAGATCTCCTCCGTACTGGGCCTCCGGGGCCGGGCGATGCGGGTGGCGTACGACTTCAGCGCGGGGGCGGGATTCTGCATTGTGCGCCGACGCGTGGATCTGGGACTCGACCCGAATCATCGGTTCAAGCTGGATGTGCGGGGAGACGGGCCGGCGAATGACCTCGAGTTCAAGCTGGTGAGTCCCTCCGGAGATGACGTCTGGTGGGTCAACCGGCGGGGATTCAAGGCCCCGGGAACGTGGACGACGCTCACGCAGAAGCGTCGCCACTTCGAGTTCGCGTGGGGCCCATCCGCGGGAACGCCGATGGAGCGTGTGGGGTGGATCGAACTGGCGATCGCGGCGTCGGAAGGGGGATCGGGGGCACTGGTCCTCGACACGCTGACGTACGAGCCGTTGCCCGACACCGAACCGCGCCCGGATTCACCGCGGGTGCGCACAAACGCGGGCGAAGCGACCTTTCCACTCTCGATGGGGGGCGGTGGCGCAGCCTGGGTTGAGCTGTCCTTTCCACACCCGGTCGAAATCAACGCATGCGTGATCGAGTGGGACGGGGCGGCGCCAGACCAATACGAGGTCACCCTCCTGCTTCCGGACGGGGAACGCCGCACAAGCTGGCTGTCCGGCGGGGGGACGGGAAGGCAGGGCGTGCTCGCGCTGGAAACGGAGGTGCTCGGCGCCCGGATCAGACTCCCCCCGTCATCGCGGGGCGTGCTCGCCTCGGCGCGCCTGTGCGCGATCGATGAGAGCACGGACGCAAACGCGTTCGTCGCCTTGCTGGCCGAGGGCTCGCGGGCGGGCCGGTTCCCGCCGGCGGTCTCGGGTGTTCCCACGCCCTGGACGGTCATTGGACTGCCGGACGACGAGCACGAGGCCCTGCTCACCGCCGCGGGAGATCTCGAGCTGCGCAAGGGGGGCTTCACGATTCGACCGGAGTTGGTTTCGGGCGGTCGTGTGATCGCATGGGCGGACGTGGAGTCGTCCTGCTCGCTCGAGGACGGCACGCTGCCGATCCCGAGCGTTCGATGGGAGACGTCGGGGCTCGAACTCAACATCACCGCGCTCGCGACGCCCGTGGAGGGAGCGTCCACGCTCCTGGCCCGATACCGCGTGCGGAACACCTCGGGGACCCCCTGGTCCGGTCGCCTCGTGCTCAGCGCTGTGCCGTTCCAGGCCCTCCCTCCGTGGCAGCGTCTCAACCTCGTGGGGGGACACAGCCCGATCCGGAGCGTGCAGGCGGCCCCGTCCGGTTTGCGGATCAATGCGCGCGATGTGGTGCGTTCGCTGACCCCCGCTGACGGGGTCGCCGCTGGCTCGATCGTGGCGCCTTCCGCGGGCCAACGCGTGCGGCGCGATGGTATGGAAGAGCAAGCGGAGCTGGTGGATCTCGAGCACGGGTTCGCGTCCGGAACATTGGTCTACGAGGTTTCACTCGCTCCGGGCGCCCATGAGGACGTCATTCTGTTGGGCGTCATCGGAGGCGGGGAAAGCGAGTTCAAGGTTGAATCGGATCCCGGGGCGTTCTTCGAGGACCGGCTGGCGCAGGAGCGTGATCGGTGGGCGGGGCTGCTGCGGACGCCGCGGATCGATCTGCCGGGGCGGGGCGGAGAGCTGGCCAACGCCGCACGCGCCACCACGGCGCACATTCTGATCAACCAGGATGGCCCGGCGATTCAGCCGGGATCACGCACGTACGAGCGGAGCTGGATCAGGGACGGGTCGATCACCTCGCTCGCACTGATCGCGGGGGGACACGCCGACCGGGCCCGGGCGTTCGTGGACTGGTACGCGCCGTTCCAGTACGAGTCGGGGAAAGTTCCCTGTGTGGTGGACCGTCGAGGTCCGGACCCCGTGGACGAGCATGACTCGACCGGGGAGTTGATGTTTGTCCTCTGGCAGACCTATCTCGCGACAGGTGACCGGGCCTTCCTCGCCCGGCACGAGGAACGTGTCCGGCGCGGCGTTGATTACCTGCGGGCACTCCGGGACCAGCGACTGACCGGGGCGTACCTGAACAACGCGGACCCGATCGAACGCGCCAAGGCGGGGCTCGTTCCCGAATCGATCAGCCACGAGGGCTACAGCGCCAAGCCCATGCACTCGTACTGGGACGACTTCTTCGTGCTCCGCGGGTTGCGCGACGCGGCATCGATTGCGGGCGAACTCGGCGCCGAGGCGGACCGGGCGAGCTACGCGGCGCTCGCCGATTCGTTCGAGCGCAGCCTCTTTGATTCGATTCAACTCACGATGAGGACGCACGAGATCGATTTCGTCCCCGGCTGCGTTGAGCTGGGGGACTTCGACGCGACGTCAACCTCGATCGCGGTCTTTCCGGGCGGCCTGCTCGGGAGCGAGATCGATCCGGCGCTTCGGGCGACCTTTCAACGGTACTGGGAGCACTTCGCGGCGCGTCGGGATGGGGAGATTGAGTGGCGGGACTTCACGCCGTATGAGTTTCGTCTCGTCGCGACCTTCGTCCGGCTCGGGGCGCCGGAGCGTGCGCTCGCGATGCTCGAATGGCTGATGGAGCAGCGAACGCCCGCGGGCTGGAACCAGTGGCCCGAGGTGGGCTACCGCGATCCGACGACCGCCGGATTCGTTGGCGACATGCCGCACACCTGGGTGGGCTCGGCGTTCATCCTGTCGTTCTATTCGCTCTTCGCGTATGAACAGGGGGATGCGCTCGTCATCGCGCCGGGCCTCGACCCGGCGTGGGTCGAGCATCCCGACGGCGTTCGCGTCCGCGAGTTGCACACCCGGTGGGGGCCGCTGGACTATTCGATCCAGCCGCGGGAGGAAGCCGTCCTCATGAACATCTCAAGGGCGCCCGCCGCTCCCGGCGGGCTGTTGGTCTGCCCGCCGCCCGGGGACTGGACCGTGGTGACACAACGCGGGCGTGCGTTGCGCCCCGACGGTGAGGGTCGATTCCGGGTGGAGGCGATGCCGGGCGAGATTCGTTTCTCGCGCGTCGCGCCCCCCTGAGACCAGAGCCGATCGTGGGCCTGCCGGAGGCGGTGCTCGGCAGGCCCACGCGGGCGTCTGTTCAGGGTTTGGATGCTCACGACCCGGCGCGGGCGTCACGCATGTCACGGATCTGATCATGGCGGCGCTTCACCTCCATGTACTGCTGCTGCAGGGTCTTGTTGAGCGGGCTGCCCGCGGTGGATTTGAGGACGTCCTCGTACTTGTGTTTGATGGCGTCCTCTCCCCGCTCCGCCTCGGCGAGCACCGCGTGCTCGTCCCCGCTCTGCACGGCGCCTCGGATCTCGAGCCACCAGCGGTGGGCGGTTCCCTTCAGAGTGCCGGAACGCTCCGGCTTCTCCCCGTTCACGCTCACGACCGACTGGAGATCGCGTGCGAACCGATGCCGCTCCTGCCCGCACTCCCTGAAGTAGTTGGCCAGCTGCGGCGAGGCCTCGAGCTGGTTCGCGGCGGTCTCGAAGCCCTTGTGGCTGTCGAGGTTGATCTCGATGAGATCCTGGACGGCATCGAGCGTGTCATCGTTGAGATTGGTGGTGGTTTCCATGATGGTTCCTTTCGGTGTTGCCATTGATTTGGAAGGAGGGGGTGGCCCGGGGCGATCAGTCGTCGACCAGATCGTCTACGGCGTCCCCGACGTCCTCGGCCGCGTCCTCGACGGAGTCGCCGACTTCCTCGACGGCGTCTTCGGCGTCCGAGTCATCGCACCCGGCGGCCAGCAGGAAGGGTGTGGTCGCGGTCGCTGCGGCGGCGAGCGCGAGGAATCGTCGGAAGGTGGTGTGCTGTCTCATGTCGGAACTCCTTATCTGGCGAGTGTGTTGATGTCCGTGCTCTGCGGGGGTCTGCGTCGGTCAGACCTTGACCGTCGTCGAGCCCCGGCGGAAGAGGCCGGCGATCAGCGAGAGCAGGAACAGGACCACGAAGACGAAGAACAGAACCTTCGCGATCGTGGCGGCTCCCGCGGCGATGCCGCCGAAGCCGAAGACCGCGGCGATGATGGCGATAATGAAGAACGCGAGTGCCCAACCAAGCATGGCTGTCCCTTTCTGATGTGGCGGGGTCGGCCCCGTCCGAGTCTGTTCCACCGGGCACGGCGCCCGATGTGGTTCTGAGAGGAGTTTCGGTCGGCCAGGTGACGCCTCCGTGAGCCCACCGTGAATCCGGGCTCATTCTGCGATCGAGCGGGATCGCTTCGGATTCGTCGCCCGCGGCGACCTCGATTCGGGCGTCCGTGGCCTTGATGTCTTGACCGATGTCCTCGGACCGCTCGCACGCCGCCGACCTGAGGTCAAGGCCGCCCAGCCCGGCGGCGCAGACATGGGCCTGCCCCCCATGAGCCGCGTTCGGTTGGATTGTGGTCATCTCAGGACTTCCCTGGTCGGTCGGCGTGATTCGGACCAACCAGAGCATGCGTCGCCCACGTGGCGCCCCCCTGAACCGAGCATGAAAACGTGTTCATCTTGCCCGGGGTCGTCGGGGCGGTGTTCCGCACTACACTGGTCACCATCGCGAGCGGGTTCGCGGGCGTGGAGGACGGAGAGCCATGCGGATTCTGATCATCGAAGACAACCCGAAGATGGCGTCATCCCTGCAGCGGGGCCTCCGCGAGCACGGGTACGCGGCGGATGTCTGCCACACCGGGTTCGAGGGCGAAGAACTCGCCGCGGTTGAACCGTTCGATCTGGTCCTGCTTGATCTCATGCTCCCGGATCGCGATGGCGTCGAGGTCTGCCGCAACCTCCGACGCCGGTGCGTGGACACGCCGGTGCTGATGCTCACGGCGTTGTCGGGAACCGAGAACAAGGTGGACGGCCTGGACGCCGGCGCGGATGACTACCTGACCAAGCCATTCGAGTTTGACGAGCTGTTGGCTCGTATCCGCGCACTCCTGCGCCGCGGGGAGGCGTCGGAGGGTCGCATGCTCGAGTGCGACGATCTCACGCTGGACCTATACACCCGCGTCGTGAAGCGGGGGGACGAAGAGCACGAGCTGTCGAACAAGGAGTTCGCGCTGCTCGAGTATCTGATGCGCAATCAGAACCGCGTTCTGTCGCGGGCCCAGATCGGCGAAGGCGTCTGGGACATGAACTTCGAGATCGGGAGCAACGTCATCGACGTGTACATCTCCCAGCTGCGGAAGAAGATCGACCGCATGCACGAGCGTCCCCTGATCCACACCATCAAGGGGGCGGGGTACCGGTTCGGGATCATGGACTGAGCCATGCCCGGCACGACACAAGCTGCGGGCCCCGGCGATCGGCGGGCGTTTCTGCCGCGCCTAACGCTCCGAATCCGCCTGACAATCTGGGTCGTCGCGATCTTCAGCCTGATCCTGTGGTCCACGGGACTGGTCTACTGGCTCTACCAGCGTTCGGCGATTCGGGAGATGAACCGGAGCATGCTGCTCGAGAAGGCCGAGGAGATGGCCGAGCCCATCGCCCCGCTGCTCCCGGGCATCCCCGCCCGAACACTTGAGGGGGTGGCGCGGGAGCGGCTTCGGTGGGGATGGTTCGGGCAGTACCGCGTGGGGGTGTACGCCGAGGACGGCGCGTCGGAGGTTTCTGACCCGGAGATCCGGCTCGAGATCTCGCTCGAAACGATCCGGCGTGTGGCGCAGACGAACGAGCCGGAGTTCCTGACACAGAGCCCGAATCGGGCCGAGGCGCCTCAGCAGGAATCGATCGCCTGGAACACGATCTACTACCCGCTGGTGGACGAGGGGCGACGGTACGTCCTGGTGATCGCGGTCACCAGCTCGTACACGCATGACCAGATCGCGCTGATGGAGCGGATCCTGCTGCTCGCTGGCCTGATCGGGCCGATCGCGGCGGGGATCGCGGGCTGGTTCATCGCAGGGATCGCGGTGGCGCCCCTCCAACGTTTGCGCGGCATCGCGCGACAGCTCGGACCCGAATCGATCAACGAGGCGCTCCCCGTGGACGGAGAGGGAGACCCCGAGCTGGATCGGCTGACGCAGGAGATCGAGGACGCACGCCAGCGGATTCATCACGCCTTCCAGGCGCAGGAACGATTCCTCTCAAATGTCTCCCACGAGATCAAGACCCCGATCTCGGTGCTCCTGGTGGACGCCCAGACGCTCCAGACCGACGGGTGGCCGCAGGAAGCGAGAGAGTTCGTCGCCAGCGCCGAGGAAGAGATGTCCCGGCTCGGGCGCCTCGTCGAGGGATTCCTCACGCTCACGCGCGTACGCGACGGAAAGGGGCGAACGCGCGAGCTTGAGCTGCCCGCCAACGACCTGGTCATGGAGAGCTTCGAGCACTGCCTGCCCATGGCCCAGCAGTACGGCGTCCGCCTGCACCCCAGCCTGCTCGACGCAGAGGACGAGGTGGACACGAACCTGATGGGCGAGCCCGCCCTCCTCCAGTCCATGCTCGACAACCTCGTGCGCAACGCCATTCGGTTCAGCCCCGAAGAGGGAACGGTGGAGATCGCGCTCGAGCGCGCGGGCCAGGTGGTCCGCCTCTCGGTCCGCGACCGCGGGAAGGGCATCCCCGAGGGGCGACTGGACCAGATCTTCGATCGGTTCGCCCAGGCGCCCGAGGAACGCCGGCGAGGGCGAGGTCACGGGCTGGGCCTGGAGATCGCCCAGGGCATCGCCGAACTGCACGGGGGATCGATCCGCGCCGAGAATCGATCGGGAGGGGGCGCCGCGTTTATCGTCACGCTCCCCGTCTCCGGTCCGACCGACGGGCCGGAGGAGGATGGGGAGGTTCAGGATGAGGCCGAAGCGCCCTCCGCCGACGCCTGATCTCCGGGCAGGAACCGGAACATGCCCGTGAGCACGCGGCGTTCGCCCCGAACCGGCGGCTCAGGCGCGGCGCTGAGGCGGATGACCCCGCGTCCGCCCCGGACGGGCAGTTCAAGGTCGATGCACCTCGACTCGGCGGCGCCCTCCGTCCACGCCTTCACCGCGTCGCGCAGCGAGGAGGCGTCGAGGACGGTCTCCCACGAAGTCAAGCGAGTGTCGCTCGGACGTCCGAGGTGGGGGGCGATCTCCGAGAAACCGACCTCCCAGACAACATCAGCGTCGGGAATGGTCCACTGGAGGGCCACGACCTTCGCCGCCTCCGCCGCGCGTCGCATCCGGCGCGATCGGACCGAGAGCTGCGCCGTCCGTTCTTCAAGCTCGTCCCGCACCGCGCACAACTGGTCCCCCTGATCCTTCTCCCGGGCGAGGGCGGCCTCAAGATCTCGGTTCACCTGGTGCACCGACGGCAGCGAGAGCACGCCCGGAAGCGTGCGGAGCAGCACCACCGAGGTCAGCAGCGAGACACCCGCGGTGCCCGCCTTCCAGACCCCCGCGAAGCGGTAGATCGGCTCGTAGAAGATGATCGCCTCGATGAGATGGCTCACCCCGCAGAACAGGATGAACGCACAGAACAGCACGATGAGGGAGGGGTAAGGAAAGTCACGCCGCCGCAGGAGCAGCACACCCAGACCGAGCGGGATCGCGGTGTAGGCGACGAAGATCAGCGAATCAGAAACGATGTGAAGCCAGCCGAGCCAGCGGGGCCAGTTGCCGCATCCCCACCGGGCCGGAAAGTCGGATGTGTCGAACAGGGAGGTGATGAACTCCAAGGGCGTTTCCTCGGATCACGGTCGGACCCGGCCCCCGGCAGGGCGGCTCAGGCTCGATCGCGCGACCGCGGAGTGTACGCCAACCGGCGCCGACCACCCTCACGCTTCGAGGCAGATGAAAGTCTTTTCACGTTCGCCTCAGGTTGGCTTCAGACGCCGGGCCGACACTCCTCCCGGGAGGAATGCGCCCTTGTCCCGTTTGTTTGCCCTCTTGCTCCTGACCCTGGTCGTCTCCGTGCTCACGGGATCATCCAGATTCATCGGCGCCCCCTCGGGTGGCGTGCTCTGGATCGATGTGCTCTTTCTCACTTCCGCCGGGATGACGTTGACCATGGGCGTTGTCCTCATCGGCGAACGCATGCGCCGTGAGGCCGAGCGCGAACGGGATCAATCGGACCGCCCGAACTGAGACGGATCGGACCCCAGCCGACCCTGCCCATCTGAAGCCTTTCCCGGAATGAGCCGCGATTCACGCGAGCCTCACGGGGTGTTCATTTCCTCCGGGAATCCTCTCCAGTGTCGGGCAAGCGGGCCCCTCTGCCCGGCACACACGCAAAGGGTCCATCCGAAAGGAAACGGAATGCGACACACACATGCTTCGACCCTCCGAACCACCGCTCTTGCCCTTGCGCTCCTCGCGGGATCTTCCGCGTCGGTGCTTGCGCAGCATGACGCCCGCCTCGACACCGAGCGTCCCGCCCGAGCCGGCAGCGCGGACATCCAGCCCTACCACTTCATCTCCTCCGATTCGCTCATGGGCGCCGGCGTCGTCAACTCCCGGGGCGAGTCGGTCGGCTCGATCAGCGATGTAATCGTGGACCGCGGGTCCGGCCAGATCCGCCACGCGCTGGTGGAGACCGGCGCTGTTCTCGGCATCGGGGGCAAGACCATCGCGGTCCCCTTCTCCCGCCTGGGCTGGAACGACGCGGACGACGCGTTCACGCTCGACATGAGTGAGCGACAGATCGAGGACGCCGTGGCCTTCGACCCCGAGGCCTGGCCGAGCCTGGATCACGAGACCTGGGGCGAGCGGATCGAGCAGTGGTGGTCGGGCAAGACCGACGACCGCCTGCTTGCGGAACGGGAAGTGCAGCGCGAGGCCTTCGCCGCCCGCGTGCGTGAGGGCAAGACCTGGCGGACCTCCGGCAAGATCGTGGGGATCGACCGGGAGCGGGACGACCGGGGCGAGGAGTTCGTCGCCGTCCGCGTCCGCACCGATGACGGGGAGACGCAGAAGGTCATCCTCGGCCCGACCTGGTACGTCATGGGCGCGAAGAACGCCCCGGAGACCGGCGACCGGTTCGAGGGCGAAGTCTCTTCGGCCCGCACGACCTACGGCACGCAGCACGTGGTCCTGTCGGCGTCCCTCGATGGGAACCGACAGCGGTTCCGGAACGACCACGGGCTCGGTGTCTGGGAGAGCGGCGTCACCTCCGGCGCGGGGGATGCCGCGCGCAAGCGTCTGATCCTGCTGAGTGACGTGATCGGCGCCAAGGCGGTTGCCCGCGGCGAGAACGAGGCGGGCGAGATCCAGAACGCCGCGATCGAGCGTCGGACGGGCAACGTCGCCCTGCTGGGCTTCGACCCCAACGAGAACTTCCTGGGTCTGGGCGACACGATCAAGTGTGTTCCCTGGTCAATCACGCGGATCTCCCCCGACGGCAGCGTGCACATCGACGCCACCAAGGACGTCCTGGGAAGCTCCGAGGAGATGCCCGAGGACATGAGCGTCCTGCGCTCCAAGTCTGAGCTGGTCCCGATCTACCGAGTCTTCAAGCTTCAGCCGGCGCCGTTCACATCCGAGCGAAGCCACCACGGGATGAACGCCGACGATCGGAAGGGCATGGGCGAACGCCCGATGGATCGCTCCTCTCGTGACTCGGCGCTAAATGAACGCGGCGACTTCTTCGCCAACTTCGCCGACTCGGGAACGAGGCTCAACTTTGCCGGCGAGGTCGAGCGCGTCATCAGCCGCCCGATCGACGGGGTGAAGGGGCATGTCCGGCTGATCGTTCTGGCGACCGAGAAGGGCGAGCGTGAGATCGTGCTCGCGCCCGAATCGCACCTGAGCGAGACGGACTTCGCCGTCGCGCAGGGTGACCGCGTCTCCGTGCTCACTCGCACCGCCCGTGTGGATGGGCGCGACCTGTATGTCGCCGAGTCGATCCAGACCCCGGACGGACAGTTCAGCTTCTGGAACGACCACACGCCCGCCTGGGCCAGGTAACCCCGCGCGGCGCGTCGGCTCTTTGACGCAGAGAGGGCACTCGGCGGCGGGGCCACCACCCCGCCGTCGAAATCACAACTCGTCAGTTCGGTACGGAAAGGAGACCAGGCCATGACCCATATCCACGCCAAGCACGCTCCCCTCGGAGAGACCCGGCGCCACCCCGACACCGGCGTATCCGGTGAAGAGAACGCCCGCCGCTTCACGACCGGAGGCGCCGGACCATCAGAGCCCAAGGAAGAGAGAGCCGAGCGGGTGCGTCACGATGTGGAGCGGATCTCGCCCGAGGGGCGTCCGGCCCATCCCGAGACCGGCTCGGCGGGGGTGCTCGCGTTCCTCCTCGGGTCGGTCGTCGTGGTGGCCCTGCTCGCGCTGGGCACGGGCGTCTTCGCGGGCGTCGCGGCGGGGCTCGTGGTCCTCGTCTTCGGGCTGGGCCTGGCCGTGCTGATCAACCCGGTCGTCTGGACGTCCATGTTCCGGGCCGAGGAGCTTCGCGAGGCCGAGCGGTTCGAGGAAGTCCGGGAGTCGAGGCGAGGCTGACCCGGACGTCCAAAAACGAACAGCCCCCCGACGAATCACGCCGGGGGGCCAAGAGCGGGTGATCGGATTCGAACCGACGACATTCACGTTGGCAAGGCCTTAAAAAGCCACTGGCGATGCCTCCAGCGGCCTTTTGCACTACACTAGCCGCAGAAACTGCACTACAAATTTCTGGAGGGCGACCAGCGTGGAAGCCCCTCGCGAGGCCAGTGTAGAGGCTCGTCGTCGTGTCCGAAAGCAGCCGCAAGCGACGCATCCCGAAGCTCCGCTACACGGAGAACCGTGGCATCGGGTGGCACGTCAGCTATCGCGATCCGGAGACCGGTACGCCCAAGAAGCACCGCTTCGGGATGGTCACCAAAGGCGAGGCGAACAGAGCGTACGAGGCTTGGCTCGCCGCCTGGCTCCAGGACAACCACGCCGCCGCCGCTGCCGTCCGACCCGGCCACGCCGCGAAGGTCGAGGCCCGCCAGAAGCGGGCCGAGCGGGAAGCCGTCCGAGCCGAAGTGAAGGCCGAGCCCGGCTCTCTGGTCCACGTGGCTTCAGGCCTGTTCAAGTACGACGAGTCCCGGGTCCGCAAGCCGGGCGAAGGACGGGCCGCGGGGACGATCGCCCCGCGGGCGATGCTGAACCGCAAGAAGGAGATCAAGGACTTCCTCACCTTCATCAACGAGCGGCACGGCCGCGGGGCCGCGTCCAGGCTCCACGTCTGCGACCTCGAAATGTCGGACGTGGAGGAGTACAACCAGGAGCTTGTCGCGAAGGGCTTCTCAGCGGCCTCGGTCAACGGGCGTATCCAGGCGGTCAAGCGTCTGATCGATCGTTCTGGTCGCCCGGAGTACGGGCAGCAGGTGCTCGGCTGGAACTGGGATTCACTCGATAGGACACCCGGACGAGCGGCCGAGCACCGCCAGCTTCCCACACTGAAGCAACTGAAGGCCTTGCTCGCCGCGGCCGACGCTCGCGGGAAGGCGATGATCTGGCTCGGCATCGGGCTCGGCCTGGGGCAAACCGACATCGCGAACCTCCGCGTTGGGCAGATCGACAAGAAGGGCTACGACCTCCGCCGAGGCAAGACCGGCATCGACAGGTACGGTGACACGCCGCCCGGAGTGTGGAGTGCGATCCAGGCGTACCTCGCGGAAACGCCCCGCCCCGAAGGCCAACTCATGTTCGTCACCAAGAACGGCAAGCCGGTGGTCCACACCCGGTCGGACGGGGTGCAACAATGGTGGCAACGGCTCCGCGAGAGCATCGGCGAGTCGAAGGACACCCTCGGCGGCTTCTACACGCTCCGTCACCTCGGGGCGACCGAGTTCGGGTCTCGCAAGGGCTGCTCCATCATCGCCATGAAGCAGTGGCTCGGACACTCGGCGAGCTCCTCGATGGCCGATCGCTACATGAAACCCGTGCCTCCTGAGCATCGGAAGCTGATCGAGTGGGTTCGCGAAACTCTGTTGGGACCGCCGTATCGCAAGAGGGCCTGACCTACTAGCCGTCACGAGGTGTCTCTTCGACCTCAATCTCGACTTCAACGCCCAACTCCGCTTGGAGTTCTTCGACGGAGACCCTGAGCGGCTCATAGATGGCTAGCTCTTGTCCAACAACATCGATCGTCACAGCAAAGACATAACGGGCAGCGGCGTCTGGATCATGACTCCAGCCTTGATGTCCGCGAACGGCAAAGCACAGGTCGCTTGGCAGTTCATTTGATTTGAGCGTTGTCCAGTCCTTCTGGACCGTGCCGACGGAACGCCGAGTCTCGGGGATTGCTCCCGTGTGCGGCTGGGTCTCGACAGACCAGCCAAAGCTGGACCCCTCGTCCATCTTGTCGTCGCTCTTGATCGCTCGCGTGAGGAACGCGTCGAGCCGCTCGTCCTTGCGTGAACTGATCCAGTCGGCCCAAACCGAGAGGTAGCCGCGGTGCCTGCGGCGAGTACGGCGAGGCTCTGCAACGTAGGACAGCGTCGCATCAATGCGGATCTCAAAGTCCGCACCAGCTCGCCGGACTTCCTCCGGGACTCTGATCTGGTAAACATGACAATCACCAGGACCAATCTCTCGCTCGTCATCGGTAATGAAGGTTGTCCGGTAGTCCGAGTTCGTCGTGGCCCGATCCATGTCGGGAACGCCGTATCCGATTCTCCGGAATAGCTCAGCCTTCTGATCTGCTGGAAGTCCGTCAGCCCATTCCGGCCAACGTGCGGACTGCACAATCAGGCCTCGGTACAGCAGGCAAGAGTGATCTGGGAGTACGGCCTGGACAGCGGCGGCAATTCGTGAGACAAGCGGAGCAGCGAAAGAGGTTCCGACCTGGTCACGGTCGTAGCCCGGACCACCATCAGCCGTCGAACGCACCAACTCGGGATAGCACTCCCGTGCAACGGTCGGCGTCGAGACATTCGGTGGGTTCCCCGTGTCGCGGAGACAGTCCCCGCCATACTCAACAACCTCGGGCTTGATGCAGCCCCAGAGGCCCAAGCCGGGCCGCGAGAATCCCGATGGCATACCAACCTGGGTGGCGAAGGATTTCCAGCCGCCTCCCTCAAACACCGTTCGAGCCACAGAGCCGACGCTGAGAGCTTGGAAGCTCTGTGCAGGATTCGCTAGACGACATCCTGGTTCGTTGAGGTATTCCGGATATGACTTTCCGGCTTGGAGCAACTGCCGGATGCCGGGCCGGTTGCCTTCACGGCTCAGCTTGAGGTTTCCCATGCTCTGAACAATGAGTACGTCGAACTCCCCGCTGAGCCGGTCAAGTTCGGCTGCCCATGCCGACATATGCCTCGTTCGGCAAGGGGCATCGGCGTTCACGGAATGATTGAAGATCCGTGTGCGGCGAGTGCCCGTGAAGTTGTCCGTGACGATCTTGCGGATGACCTGCGGAGGAAACAACGTGTCGGGCAGCACACATTCGTGGTTCAAAATGCGTGCGTTCTGAATCCAGCACGGCAACGAGAATTGCCCTGCGGTCGGAAGAGAGCCTCCGTACAGGATCGCACCGGCGACACGAGTACCGTGGCCGCCACCCGCCACACGGTCAGCCACACTCGGGTCAGGCTCTTCAATGAGCGTCATCGAGTTGGCCGTGTCAATGGCTGGCTGAAGCCAGAAATGCCCTTCTTGAACTCCGCTGTCGATAACGCACACGCTCGGGGCATCCGGCGATGGGGGCACAAGCTGGACCGCCTGCATCGTCTCCGTCTCGGCACGTGCAGCCGCCTGCGGAGTCTCAATGTCGTCAGGCTCGACGACTTCAAACACATACGCACAATTGAGCACCAGGTCCCGCAATCCCTTCGCGACAAGCCGGAGCCGTACTGTGAAGCTGTCTGGGAGTGAAGCCGATGCGACCGCCGCGTCATCCTCATAGATTCCCACGATTGAGCCGCCGTACGCCGCAGTGAACTCTCTGATGATGTTCAACCGTTCTGTCTGAAGCTGCTCCCAGTTGTCGTATGCCTCGCGTCGCTCCTCAGCCCATTCGGCACACTTGGCGGCCCAAGTGCTTTCCTTCATCCGGCCACGCTTGGGCTGCTTCCGAATCTGCCAGTCCCCAGTGCACGCGATACCGATGTCGCAAATGTACTCCTGGTCTTCATCCATCCGACCCCACTCGGCGTAAAGGGTTTCCGACAGGATGCGCCGCAATCGCTGGTCTTGGGACGGGTCGTCGTCCAACTCGTGAACGCTCGCGACGATTGCCGAGCCGGTCACTTCAGTCGTGAAGTCGTTAATCTTTGCGAGAAACGTGGCCAACTCGACATCGTCCGACGCGACGATCACGAATCCCTCTTCTTCCTCCGACACAATCTCGAATCCGAGATAGTGACGTAGAGCGTCAAGGTCGAGGTCGGGATCAATTTTGAGCAGGAGCGGCACGCCCGCCGGGAGGACCGGCTGCCCCGCTTGAATCCGAGTGTCCTGTCGCGTCTTCCAATCCTGCGAGATAGTTGTCGCGGAAGTGGTCAGCTTCGTGGCATGTGCCGGACGATCTGCACGAGCAGCCTTTGTCTCATCGGCCCTTGATCCCCCACCACCAAGTCGGGCCGGTCCATGCTCGCGGAACAGGAGCGGAAGGTGCTCAAAGCCGTGTTGTCCATTTGCCATTGACGCCTCACGACTTTGCAGGACGACGCAGCTCCCCGATGGCGGTTCTCAGGTCCGCCTCTCGAACCACTTTGTGACCACTCAGAACGGCTTTCTTCGCGGCGTCGTTCGCCGCTTTCACGACCATCGCCGCCGAACAGTCGGTCAGGAGTTTGATGATCGCACTCCAATCGACGTGCGAATCGACCTTGACCGCTGCAAGTGTCGTCTTGAGGAGCTTGGCGATCTCTTCGGCACCCGGCGGAGGGACGAGAAGTACCTCGTCGAAGCGACGGAAGAGGGCTTCGTCAAGGGCGTCCTCGATGTTGGTGGTTGCGACGAGGAGGCCGGGAGCGTCGTACTCCTCCATGAGTTGCAAAAGGGAGTTCACAATCCGCCCCGCCTCACCGATGTCGCGTTGACCAACCCGGGATCGAGCGATGAAGTCGCATTCATCGAGCAGGAGCACACACGGGTGCTCCTTGGCCGCCACGAAAACCGACCGTAAATTGGATGCCGACTCGCCAAAGTAGGACGATATCAACGCGTCGAATCGAACTTTGAGAAGCGGAAGTCCCGTGTTCCAAGCGAGTCGCTTTGCTCCGAGTGTTTTGCCGCAACCGGGCAGTCCATGCAGAAGGATTGTCTTGCGGGGCCGCAGGCCGTATGCATCGAGTCGTTCCCTTGCGGCAAACTCACACTCGATGCGGGCGAAACGCTCTTCTGTCTCGGGCGGAAGCACCATGTGGTGCTCAAGCTCTTCACGCGGAGTCAGAGTGAGTAGCTGCTCGCCGTGCCGACGGCTCTGCGGAAGAGTTGACAATGGACTGCGGGAGGTCCGGGCATTCGGCACGGTGCTCCTTCGGCTTGCCGTATCTGCGAAGATGGATTCGAGTTGAGCCGCGAGCCGCTTGTGACCGGTCTGCTTCTCTGACTCGATGACCTTCTTGGCCAAGTCATCGAGGTCCCTCTGAGACCCTTCAGCGATGGCACGCACCAGACGTTTGAGCAGGTCTGCCTTCATCGCTTTGCTCCGTTGGGTGAAGGCGAAGGGCATGCCATCACACCGCTGGAAGATCCGAGGGAGTACTGCCACCGTCGTCCGCATCGCCCCGAGACAACCGGATGCCCACGTTGCCGTAACGCCTGGATATCACGAGCAATCGTTGGGATAGACACGCCTACCGCCTCCGCCAATTCGGCGGCTGAATGCTGACCTTGCTCAACAAGTCGGAGCACACGGAACAACCGCTGCTCGATAGCTTGAGACTGCTCGTAGGGCATCGGCATCCTCATACCCGACTCTATCGGGTGATGATAGACTTGGACGCCAGAACAGGCAACCGGAATCTCGTGACCGCCCCGGAAGGCGTTGAGTAGTGTAGCGATGTGGTGTAGTTTCCGGGAGCGATTGAGATCAAACGCCGTTTGAACGGTGCTGCGAATCAAGAGCAGCGGAACACCTGAGCCGGCCACCAACCGCCTCGGCATCCGCACACAGACTCCGACCCCCGGGAGCCCGGCTTCACCAGCCGAGCGAAGGGACGCGGGACTCATCATCCCGTCCACAGATTTGTGGCAGTCGGAGACGCGTAGAGCCGGATGCGTGGAGACACGCTTGTCCGGTTCGACGGAGGCTGCTGCGAGTAAAGCCTCGACGGTTCATCCACCGAGAACAATCCGCAGCTTCTATCCGATGAGTATCCCGCCCCGCATCGAACCGGGGCGACCTGGACAGACTCGCGGGAGCGGCCCCATCCGGGGGCGGCGACCGCGAGCCGTCATGCTTGAAATGGTGAGGCGGCGTTCGGGCCATCGGGCCAGGACGCCGCGTAATCCGTCGCGGGGGGTTCGGGGTCACGCACCTCGTTCAACCCGTGCCGCCGTGGGGAGCTCGTCCGCAGCGATGCGGGCGACCGGGCAGGAGACCATGCCCGGCGACCGGCCGAAACGGCCGGCGGTGAAGAGCTCAACCATGAAAGGCCCGCGAGGGCTTGGCGGTGAATCGAGACGGAGACGGTGCCGAACCGCGTAAACAAACCGTCTGTCGATGGGTAAGCCGGAGCTTCTGGGTTCTGCCGGCTGAAATCTCGCGTGCGGGAGCACGCGTGCAAACGCCGTTCGGGGATGGCTCCCCGCACGGACGACAGAGGGTCGAGCGACGTGACCGTCTCGGTGACGAGCATGACTAACAGGGGAAGGTCTCGGGCAGCCGGCGTGATGAGCCGGTGCCGGGTGCACTCTTCGGAGTGGGTCACCCCGGTGATTGAAACGCCCGAGACTGGGAGTGTGCCGCAAGTAGACAGCCCGAAGTGGACCTCCACGACGGGGCGGTGCCCGCTGCAAGGCAGTGGCGGCCCGTTCGCTTGAGCATCGCAACTCGTCGGGGTGGTGCCCGACGCGGATGGCTTGAGCGACGACGAAAGCGGCGACGCGTTGAATCTGTGTGCGGATGCCGGCCCATCGCACAAGTGTGTGCGATGGGCGGGTTTCCGGGCGGTCGGCGAGCGGGCGGGTGCGTGCCGGGAACGGCCGCCCGCCCGCTCATGCCGGCGGCGTTCTGCAAGGAGTCGGTGCTCGGACCGTGTGTCTGGTGCACCGCAACGACCATGATTGGGCAACGCCAATACATGGAACCTGGAGTGGGGAGCTGTTGCAGCACCCTGCTCGATTTCTAGAGGTTGTTCAGCCGCAGCACGGCGAGGCGATTCCGCTCGGTGCTGGTATGCGGCGGAAGGTTGTACGGGTCTCGGGCGGCCGCCTGTTTCCCGGAGGGTTTTGCGGGGCCTTTGAGCGTTGTGCCTCTGGCATGGCAATGGCCATGAAACAACGCTCGCTTGACTACACCAACTTCGAGGAGAGGAGAAGATGAGCTACAACTACGTCGCCACGAGCGTGGCGGGATTCGTGCAACAACTCGCGGTGTCGTACATCCGCCACGGCTACTGGTTCTACGTCGCGGGGCACGTGCCGCCGGGCCGGCTGCCCGAGGACATCGACGCCAAGCTGATCGCCCAGTACGACGTCGCCAAGTCGAGGTGGCAACGGGCCAGGCGGAAGGCCGCTGGCAACGGCAACGTCCACTACCTGCGGTTCGCGTCGTTCTGGGTGCTGATCGCCAACAACGGCAAGCACCTGTTCTTCGATCGGGAGTCGGGCGTCATCCGCGATGTCCGCCGCGAGCCAATCGCCTTTGCCGGCTACAGCATCGGGTACCGACGGAGCATCCATGGCGAGTACCACCCTTCGGTGCGAATCCACGTCAACGAGTACCGCTGGCTCAAGAGCTACATGTGCAAGCTCGCCAGGAACAGCACCGCAGAGGAAGTGGCCGACGAGTTCAAGCGTCTCCGGTTCGAGCCATACGCCCCGGTCGTGCGGCAGCTGTTCAGCGTGCTCCGTGCCGTCAACAGAACGAGGAAGCTCGCGGGGTTGAAACCGGTCGACGGCTCGGCCATCCGGGTTTGCCGGCGGGTGGTCAAGCCGTTCGAGCCGAGGACGGAGAACCTCCCAGCCTGGCCCGAATCTGTTGTGTCACATCCCAAGACGAGGCGTGCATAACGCATGTGAACCGGGAGGCGTCCTGTGAAGGGTTTACCCCAGAAAGGATCGCCAACATGCCAAGGAGTAAGCGTATGGACTCGTCAGAGAAGACCCAACCCGAAGCGGAGTTCCGGATCAACGGCGTCAAGGCCGTGGTCTGGCGGAACGACACCCGCAACGGGCACATGTTCAACACCACACTGATTCGTGTGTACAAGGACGCCGAGGACGAATGGCGGGAAACGCATTCGCTCGGCCGCGACGATCTGCTCGCGGCCGGGAAGGTCCTCGACGAGGCTCATTCGTTCATCTTGAGCGAAGAGCGCAAGGCCCGCTCAGCCGACTGAGCATCTTCAACGTGGTTCCCGCGAACGGACGTTCCGTTTGCGGCAAGGTCACACGAGGACGACCTCCCGGTCTCCTCTCACTCACCCTCACGGCCGGACCCCGCCGCGGCACTGACGGCGGGCGTTCTGGGCCTCGCGGTACGATGCTTCGATCAAGGTGGGGTAGGTGCCACGCGTAGCGATTGCATTCAGGAAAAGGACCCGGGCCGAATAACCGGCTAAACTCGCAAACGAGTTACTGCATCGTGGCGACCTGCGACCCGCCAGCAAGACCGTGCGGGAGACCGAGGCCGAAGCCGTCGCCTTCGTCGTCTGTCAGGCCATCGGGCTGGAGACAGGCTCGGCCGCGAGCGACTACATTCAGCTCTACGACGGCAAGGCCGAGACGCTCGCCGAATCTCTGGATCGACTCCAGCACGTCGCAGCAGACATAATTAAGGCTCTTCACACTTTGAAGAATATCGTCCCAGAACACCGGTAGTACATCGAGAACAGAGGCTACTCCGGGCATCTCGTAGGCCCTGGGCATCTGCAGGGCTACGAGCGAACTCGCCGAGAACGGGCCAAGAATGGAGGAGTACAGCCTCGAACACTACTCCGCAATCGCTTGTTCGCAAACCACTGCGTGTCGCTTAGACGCTGGTTCAGTGATGCTTGTGCCACGATACCCATTCGAGAATGGTGAATAACCCGGCTCCACCATCCAGCAGAAGCAAGTACATGTTTAGGTGGACGTGCCCGTGGACGCGGACCGACTGAAGGATCCCTGATACGGTGATGATGAATAGCACGCCCGAGGCAACGGTCAGTCCAATCGCGAGCCGCAGGTTCGCCTTTGGCGGTGCAGGCGTCGACCTACGCCCGTACGATCGCCGTTGCGACGCTCGTCGACGATTTCGGTTTTTCCCTTTTGCGCGTGACATCAGAGCAACGCTCTCATTCAAACCATCGCATCCATGCCCGACTCGCCTGTGCGAATACGCATCACGGAAATCACATCATGAACAGCGATCTTTCCGTCACCTGGCCGGCCGGTCGCTGCCTGATCTTGAATGATCTGTACAACATCTGCGACTTGGCCCTCTTCAACGAGGCATTCGAGCTTGACCATTGCCACTGTTCCATAGCCGCTCGGCTGTGACGAATCGCGACCCGCAACCCTTCCGAAACCACGTACTTCCGACACTGTGACGCCCGGAAAGTCAGGATGTTCGTGCAGGGCTTGAAGCACCGCATTGAGCATGTTGGGCCGAATAAAGGCTTTGATCTCTTGCATCGGTGTATCTCCCTTCGGTTAGATGACTACTTCCTGTTTCCGCCCACCGAACCAGAGGTAGAGTGTCGGAAGCACGAACAAAGTGAGCACGGTCGAACTGATGAGCCCGCCGATGACAACGGTTGCCAGGGGGCGCTGAACTTCGGCCCCCATCCCCGTGTTCAAAGCCATCGGCACAAAGCCGAGACTGGCTACCAACGCGGTCATCAGGACCGGGCGGAGACGGGAGAGACTGCCCTCGACGACGGCATCTCGCATCGTCTTGCCTTTGTCGCGAAGTTGGTTGATGAACGTGATCATCACCACGCCATTGAGCACTGCGACGCCTGAGAGAGCGATAAAGCCCACACCCGCACTGATGCTGAACGGCATGCCCCGTAGCCAGAGGGCGATGATGCCTCCTGTTAGTGCAAGCGGAACACCGGTGTACACCAAGATTGCGTGCCGTGCGTTGCCGAAGGCGGTGAACAGCATGATGAAGATGAGCGACAACGCGAGAGGAACGACGATCAACAGTCGTTGTCTCGCGCGGGCGAGGTTCTCAAACTGCCCGCCCCAGGTGATGTAGTAGCCGTCCGGAAGAGTGACTTCCGTGTCAAGCCGCTCCTGTGCCTCCGCGACGAAGGAACCCATATCTCGCCCGCGGATATTCGCTTGCACGACCAGTCGTCGCTTCGCGTTCTCTCGGCTGATCTGGTTCGGCCCCTCAGCGACATCGACTTTGGCGACGGCTTCGAGCGGGATGTACCGGATTTCCGCACCCAGCCCAGGCATGCTCTCATCTGCAGCGGCAAGCCGGACGCCTTCACCATCAGGCAATGGAATTGGGAGATTCCTCACAAAATCGACCTCGCCTCGTAAGTTTTCAGGCAGTCGAACAACAATCGGAAAGCGTCGGTCGCCGTCATACAAGGTTCCTGCTTCCTCGCCACCGAAAGCAATTGAGACGACCTCTTGAATATCACTGACATTGAGACCGTAACGAGAAATCTTCTCTCGATCGATGTCGATGGTGAGCACGCTGAGTCCGGAGACCTGCTCGACCTTGACATCCGACGCGCCGGGAATCGTCTGCATCACCGCGGCGATCTCGTTGCCCGACTGCAGCAGCAAGCCGAGATCATCCCCGAAGATCTTTACAGCCAGGTCACTTCGCACGCCACTGATCAACTCGTTGAAGCGCAGTTCGATGGGCTGCGAAATCTCGTAGTTCTGGCCGGGGATCGAGCCGAGAAACTTTTCGATCTCCTCGGCTAGTTCCTCCTGTGTGGATGCTCGTGTCCACTCCTCACGCGGATGAAGCATGAGGTAGGTATCGCTGACATTCGGCCCCATCGGGTCGGTGGCGACCTCGGCGGTCCCCGTCCGGGCGAAGATGCTGGCGATCTCATCGGGGAACTCGTCGCGGAGCGATCGTTCGAGGTCTTTCTGCATCTCAACACTCGTCGTGATTCCGATGCTGGGGATCCGAGCTGGCTGCACGGCGAGAGCGCCCTCACCAAGCTTGGGTACGAACTCGCTGCCAAGTCTGCTGGCAACCAGGCCCGAAACCAAAAGCAGAAGAACGGCGAAGCCCACGGTGAGCCATCGAAGCCTGAGCGCAGCATTTAGTGACGGGCGATATACCGTCTTGGTCCATCGGATGAGGAAGCTCTCCTTCTCGGAGAACTTGCCCCGAAGGAGGAGAGCGCAGGCTGCGGGGATGAAGGTAAACGTCAGGATCAGGGCACCGGCGAGCGCGAGCAGCACCACGCCAGCCATCGGGCGGAACATCTTGCCCTCGATTCCAGTGAGCGTAAGAATCGGGAGGTACACGATCATGATGATGAGTATGCCGAAGAGCGTTGGTTTGGCGACCTGCTTTCCAGCCTCGCCGATGATCGACAGCCGTTCGTCGTTGGTGAGCCGCCGCTTCTTGTGCTCTTGCTCCTCCGAGGCGCGCCTCACGATGTTCTCGACAAAGACCACGGCACCATCCACGATGATTCCGAAGTCGATCGCACCGAGGCTGAGCAGGTTCGCGCTGACTTTGTTCTCCACCATGCCGGTGATCGCGAACAGCATCGACAGCGGAATAGCACAAGCTACGATGACTGCTGCGCGCAGATTGCCGAGCAGGAGAAGCAGAACAACGATGACGAGAACGGCGCCCTCGAAGAGGTTCTTCTCAATCGTGTGAAGAGTGGCGTCGACGAGGTAGGTCCGGTTGTAGAGCGTTTTTACCGTGACGTTCTCGGGCAGCGTCTTCTGGATCTGCTCCATCCGTGAATGAACATCCTCGGAGACTGTCCGGCTATTGGCCCCGAGCAACATCATGGCTGTGCCGATGACAACCTCTTGGCCGTCGTGTGTGGCTGCACCCGTGCGTAGCTCGTCACCAACGCCAACATCCGCCACATCGCGGATATGAACCGGAACTCCGTCATCGCTCTTGATAATGATGTTTCGGATGTCTTCCACGTCTCGGATCAGACCTGTGGCCCGGACCAGATACGCCTCTCCGACGTGCTCGATGTAGCCACCGCCCGCGTTTGCGTTGTTCTCCGCAATGGCCTGCATGATGTCACGGAAGGACAAGCCAAAGGCCATAAGCTTTGCCAGGTCGGGAGTCACATGAAACTGTTCTTCGTACGCGCCGATGCTGTTGACCTCGGTGACGCCGGGCACAGTGCGGAGCTGCGGGCGGATGACCCAGTCCTGGACTGTTCGCAGATCCTGGGGCGAGTATTCACTCCCGTCCGGTTTCAGTCCGGTGGCCTCGACCGACCACATGTAGATCTCGCCCAGGCCGGTCGAGATTGGTCCCATCTGTGGTTCGGCCAGTCCGGGCGGGAGCGATCCGCGTGCTTCGGTCAGGCGTTCGCCGACGAGCTGTCTCGCCCAGAAAATGTCTGTGCCTTCCTCGAAAACCACCGTGACCTGCGACAGCCCGTAGCGAGAAATGGAGCGGACGTAATCGATATTCGGTAGACCGCCCATCGACCATTCGATCGGGAAAGTGACCTGCTGCTCGATCTCAACCGGAGACAACGCCGGAACATTGGTGTTGATTTGCACTTGGACATTCGTGATGTCCGGAACGGCGTCGATGGGTAGGCGTGTAAAGCTATACACACCGACGCCAACAAGAGCGAGTGTCGCAAGCAGGACTAGCGTCCGCTGGCGAATCGAAAAATCGATAACTTTGCCAAGCATGTGTAGCTCCTTAGTGCTCGTGACCGGCGGCGCTCTTGCCAAGCTCGGCTTTCATGAGAAAACTGTTACGGATAACGACCGGTGTGCCGAGAGCGATGTCGTCTCCGACCAGTTCGACGGACACATCGTTTTTTCGACCCAGGCGAACAGCGACGGGCTCGATGCCATCAGCGTCCTGTACAAAGACCACCTGTTGACCCTCAAACGTCTGAATCGCATCCAGCGGGACGACACGTGCAACAGGTGTCTGCCCCGTTTCGACTCGGGCCGTGACAAACTCGCCCGGCTTCCAAGATCGGTCCTGATTGTCGAGGACAACTCGTGCCGAGACCGTCCGTGTTGACTCCGATACAACCGCACTGACATAATCAACTACGCCGGTCGTGGTTCGATCCCCGGCGTGAACTACCACCTGAAGTCCCTCTGTGATTTGGCCCGCGTATTGGCTATAGACGGAGATATTCAGCCAGACCGTGTCGAGGTTCGCGATGGTGTAAACCGCTTCGTCGGTGCCAACCTTTTCACCAGGCGTGATGTGCTTTGCGATGATGCGCCCGCCGATCGGAGCGGTCAGCGAGTATCGAGCAACATCGACATCAGGCTCATCAGTGATGCCGGCGACCTGTTCATCGCTCAACCCGAGTAAGTGGAGCCGCCGTTCCGAGTTATCCACCGATGATGAAGCCACGCGGGCCGCTCGTTCGGCCTCTTGAAGTCGGAGTTGGTAGGTGAAGTCGATGTCCTCAAAGGCAGCAAAATAGTCAGCTTGGGTGCTATTGAAAGCCTCCTGCGCTGCAAGCAGGTCTGACTCCGTGGAAAGACTCTTCTTCTGGAGTTCACGCTCGCGGGCGTAGTTTGCTTCGGCCGCTCGCACTCTCGCGTAAGCGGAGAGGAGCCGACCCTTGTTCTCGCCGATGCGAAGATCTGCAACTCCCGCTCGCAACTCATCCAGTTCCGGCTCGGATTTCAGCAGATCCAGCAGCGTTTGCGTGTTCTGGCTGATCGTGCGCTGTCGATTGAGTTCTGCATCAGCGATTGCCTTCGACTGTACTGATTGCAGATAGGCGATCTTCGCCTCGCCAAGCTCGGGGCTTTCGAGAATGGCGAGCAGGTCACCCTGAACAACAGCATGGCCGAGTAGACCAGAGACCTCCGAAACGATCCCAGGCACCCGCGGGGTCACATGAAGTACTGCATCCAGGTTCAGGCCGACTTCTGCTGGCAGCGTGATATGCGTCGTTATGGTGCCACCGCTGAGCGGCTGAATCAGAACACCCGCACGCTCAAGCTGCTGCGGTGAGAGCTTAATAACGTCCTCGCCATGCTCTTCGTGCCCGTCCTCACTTCCCTCGTCGTGACCATGCGCATCTCCGGCATCGCTGTGATCATCCGCCTCAGTGCTGCCATGATTGTGCCCATCGCTCTCGGAGTGCCCTGAGTCTTCGGCATGGTCATCGTGCCCACTGCTATCGCCGCAACCAGCCGTAGCGAAGGCGATGGCAATTAGAGTTGGTGCGAGGAGCGTCTTTGTCAGTGTATTCATCGGTTCACCTCGTCCGTGGGCTGATCGCCATCACGGGGTTCACGCCATGGGGCGTTGTGTTGTGTAAGTTCGCGCAGCAAAGCCGCTGCCTCCTGGAGTCGCTGGAGCGCATCGACATACGCAATGCGTGATTCAACCACGACCTGCTGTGCGTCCAAGAGTCGCAGGTAGTCTGCCTTGCCACGCTCATACGCTTGTCGCGTGAGATCGAGCGTGCGTTCGGCTTTGGGTAGCAGTTGCTCTCGGTATCGTGTAGCCGCGATTCGGGCCGCTTCATAGGAGGACCACGCCTCCGAGACTTCGGCGAGCAGTTCAAGCTGAACTGCCCGTAGATCCGCTGCTGCGGAGAGCCGCTCTGCCAGCGCTGATTGGATGCCGCCCTGATTGCGATCGAAGAGCGGGATCTCGATACCAATGCCAAGATCGACTGTGGTTTCGTTGTCAATATCGGAGTAGCGAGGTCCAAGCGATGCGACTAAATTCGGAATGGCTTCTGCTTTGGCAAGTTTGTGCGCCCGCCGAGCACGCTCAATACCAATGCGTGCGACCTCCATCCTAGTGCTTGACTCGATGACACGGGTTGCGATGTCCTCCTGGTTCGGAAACTCGGGTAGATCATCAGCGACTGTCGTAAGCGGCAGATCAACGACGTGATCAAGTCCCATGGCTGACGCGAGCCGCCGCATAGATGCGTCCTCTTCGAGACGTGCGGCTTCCAGCTCGATCTCGGCTTGCTCTTTGACCACTTCTGCACGGAGCCGATCTGGTTCCGTCGCTGCGCCTGCATCAACTTGGGCTGTGGCTGCTTCGAGGAGCCTATCGGCGAGGGCGATCAGATCTTGTCTGTTCGCTAGGCGCTCGCGTGCTGCAACGGCCGCGAAATACGACCTTGTCACTCGCGAAGCCACAGCGTATTCCTCAGCCACGAACTCTGCTCTGGCCACCATTCGATCTGCATCGGCAACGTCTCGGGCGCGACCCAGTTTGCCTCCGAGGACGATCTCCTGCTCCAGCCGGTAGATGGTCTCTCCGCCCGATCCGGCATCGGAACCAAGGGCTTCGGCGTCGAATGAGAAAGAAGGATTCGGGTACAGGCCGGCTTGTGTCACACGGCCTGCGGCGACATCAACCTGATACCCCGCACGGCGAAGCCTGGGCGTGTTGTTGATTGCAACACGAATCGCGTCATCGACCGTAAGAACGTCGAGTTCTTCGATTCCCAATGGCGGCCGATCATTTGCGTTCTCGGCGGCGTTCTCTGACAGGCGCCTGTCAGAGTCCGCGAACCGATCCTGGAGAGAGCGATATGTCCGATCGTCCCACGAACGATCAAGTGGCCCAGCGCACGCCCCAAGCAGGAGGCACAGCCCTGGTGTCAAGCCAAATAAGATTTTCATGTGTGGTCCCTGAGTGTTTCGAGGAGGTCAATACCGCTGCATGAATGCCGCGATCCTGCTATCGAATCAACTCAGGACTTAAAGAATCAGAACAATGCTAGTCAGAGACAGCCGCATTTGTCGAGGAGGGCCGTCATCGATGTGCGACAGGCTTGTCGGAGTCGTAGTTTGCGACCAGACGACTGTTGAAGCCAACTGGAGGAGACTCGGAGTAGCAGGTGAGTCTGCGTTGGACTTACCTTCACGAGAGCGGTGGTCGGTCACCGCAGGACTGACTTCAATCGGCTCATCGACGCAAGTAGTCTCTCGGCAAGATTCGAGTTCTGGTGCCCTGCGTTGGTCGCTGGTTTCGGACCGTTCGGGGTCCTGCCCAAGATCGCCACCCGCGCAGCATTGCGATGCTGCCCACTCGATGTGAGACGACCCATCCGAGTCACGACAGACGAGCAGCCCCGCAGGGCTTCCCACCACTATCGCCTGGGCCACGAGGAGTAACCAGACTACCGCGAAATGGAACGAACGAGAGGACATCAGTCAACTATAGCCTGTCTGAGTGCCGCGAGTGGTCACTACGAGAGCCGATTGGAACGGCCTTGATCGTGCAGATCAAGGTCGACTCGGAAGTCGTGACACATGAGTCGCCGACGGAGAGTTTTCTCCACAGACTCACCGGATCGGGGGGCGTCCCCCTCCGTTCGCGTGGGCTGCAAAGAGGACTGCGGTATCCCGAATAGATCCCTAGTAGCTAGTCGAGGCCGCATCAGCGATCTTCGCGTCCGTCCGACGCCGAGGAGCACATGATGAAACTCAACGGATTCAGAGGGCTTCAGTCATAGACTCGTTGATCCATGTCAAATACCACCCGAGACCGCATGGCGCGGATGCCCGAAAGATCAAATGACCAAAAGCACCTTCATGATCCCGTCGATGGACTGCCCTGCTGAGGAGGCCGTAATCCGCAACCGCCTCAAGTCAGTCGAGGGTGTCGATGAGTTGCACTTTGACCTCTTCAACCGTCGACTGACTGTTTCGCACTCTCTTTCTGATGAAACGACCATCGTGTCGGCGCTCAAGAGCGTCGGGATGGAGCCCCGCATTGGGAATGCGAAGAACGACCAGGCGGAGCGTGATCGCGAGAGGCATACTCATGGATCTAGCAATGCCGCTCAGGTAGAAGAAGGAGCGGCGTGCGATCCGGGTGTTCCTTGCGGGACCGATGTCGGTCCTGGAGAAGAGCAGGCCGAACCAGTCGCAACACGAAAGGAACTGGCCTTACTAGGCACGTCGGGTGTTCTGGCGTTTGCGGCCGAAGGGCTGTACTTCGCCGGAATCAAGGAAACCGCGTGGCCCGTAGTTACGCTTGCTATCGCATCGATGCTCTTGGGTGGACTGCCCACACTCAAGAAGGGGCTGGTCGCACTCAAGACACTCACGCTCAATATCAACTTCCTCATGACCGTGGCAGTGATCGGCGCGGCGGCGATTGGAGCGTGGCCCGAAGCCGCGATGGTCGTGTTTCTATTCGCTGTCGCGGAACTGATCGAAGCGCACTCACTCGAACGGGCGAGAGATGCCGTCCGAGGGTTGATGGCCATGGCTCCCGAAGTCGCGAATGTAAAGACTTCCAGTGCGCAGAGTGCTGACGACTGGAAGACAGTTGCAGTGGAATCGGTAGCAGTCGGGTCAATCGTGCGAGTCAAGCCAGGTGAGCGGCTTCCCCTTGACGGCATCGTCGTGGCTGGCTCGTCAGCGGTGAATCAGGCTCCGATCACCGGCGAGAGCATCCCCGTGGACAAAGCCGTGGACGACCACGTATATGCGGGAAGCATTAACGGAAACGGACTTTTAGAGTTCAAGACCACGGGCGGAAAAGACCAGACGACCATTGCACGGATTGTCCGCTCAGTGCAGGAAGCACAGGGTCAGCGAGCACCGACGCAGCGGTTCGTCGACTCGTTCGCGAAAGTCTATACACCAATAGTTGTAGTGCTGGCGGCACTGATAGCAGTTGTGCCTTGGCTGGTATTCCAACAGCCATTTTCATCCTGGCTCTACAAGGCTTTGGTCTTGCTGGTCATAGCCTGTCCGTGCGCATTGGTGATTTCAACTCCCGTGACGATCGTCAGCGGACTGACGGCTGCGGCTAAGCGTGGAATCCTCATCAAGGGCGGCGTGTATCTCGAACAGGGTCGGCACCTCACGGTTGTTGCTCTCGACAAGACTGGCACGATCACGGAGGGCCTACCCAGACTCACGGATGTGACGCCGGTCAATGAGACTGGGGCGATCGTTACCAAGGAAGAAGTCCTTCGCATCGCCGCGAGTATTGACTCGTTGTCCGATCACCCTGTCGCACGAGCAATCAGTTCTGCCTGGAATGGTAATACGGAACCACTGTTCCGGGTCGAGGAGTTCCGATCGGTCACCGGGCGAGGCGTGCAGGGTGTTGTCAACGGAGAGATGTACTTCGTTGGCAACCACCGCTTTTTGCACAAACGCGGCATGTGTACACCTTCGATCGAAGCAAATCTGGAAAGGCTGGAGGTTCAAGGCAAGACAGCTGTTACTCTATCTTCGTCAAGCGAGGTTCTTGGTTTACTCGCTGTGGCCGACACACCACGTGAGACGAGCATGCAGGCCATTGTCCGCCTCCATGAAGCGGGTATCCGCGTGGTGATGCTCACCGGAGACAATCAGAAGACCGCAGATGCGATCGCGAAGAAAGTCAGTATCGATATTGCACGCGGCGAACTATTGCCAGAAGATAAGCTGAAAGCGATTGATGAGCTTCTGGCGCAGCATGGCCAATCAGCCGTCGGCATGGTCGGAGACGGGATCAATGATGCTCCGGCACTTGCGAAGGCCAGTATCGGCTTTGCGATGGGCGCAGCTGGTACGGACACGGCGATCGAAACCTCTGATGTGGCATTTATGCGAGACGACCTCCTCTCGCTGCCCGAGTTTGTCTCGCTTTCGCGCCGCACGGCGAGAGTGCTCAAGCAGAACATCGGTTTGGCACTAGGTATCAAACTCGTGTTCTTTGTGCTTGCTATAGCAGGCGTTGCCACGCTTTGGATGGCGGTGCTCGCAGATGTGGGAGCTAGTTTGTTCGTTGTCTTCAATGGACTCCGGCTGTTGAGGTGGCGACCCCGCCAGTAAGTCGGAGAGCACGGTCACACTTTCACGAAAGGACCCTGCGGAGTCTTGGATTGATTGTCGCTTACACTGGTAACCTCAAACGGTCGAGTGTTTCACGGCGAAACCAGAATCCGCGTTTCCAGGGCCCAGAGACCGATCTGGGCTGCGAAGAGTTCAACTGGTGTCCTGTCGTCCCAGGAAGAATCGGATACGTTTGAATTGAATCTGGGTTCGAGAGCGTGAGGTCGATGCCGCCGTCACATGCGGCATCGATGAGTTGACGAATCTCGCGTGTGGCTTCGCGCTTCGCTTCATCACTCGGGACCAAGTCCGTCCCGACGAGCTCCAGTGCCTCGTCGACTTCTTTGTCGCCCGTCGAGCCGGTCATGCCTTTGTGCGGCACGATGAACGAAAGGCTGTCCCAAAGGAACAACGCCGACGCGATCAGGCCGCGGTCGGTGCACCGGATGCTGGGGTAGTAGATGGCGTCATGCATTCCCTGAATGGCCTCCATCCGCGGGATTCACCGGGCCAGCATCCCTTCTTCAACGAGCGTCGGACCCAGCTCATTGAGCAGGGCCTGAATCCGTCGGACTTCCTGGATCTGGTCCGTGGTGAGGTTCTTCCAGTACTGCGGATAGCCCCACTTCGGCCGGTCGTTATCGAGGTGTTCACGCTTCTGGTAGTAGGCGCCTCGTCCGCCTCCGCGAGGGAAGCAGCCCTGGGCGTTCGCGATCTCAAGCAGCCGCTGATACCCGTTGATGTCGTCCACAAGAGCTCCGTCCGCACGGATTTTGCTGAAGGACATCGGGGCCTTCTCAAAGCGGATGTTGCGTTCGAAGTCACCGGGTTGCCAGAGGCCTTCGGCAAGGAACGGGGCGAGGTCCGCTTGCACCTGCGGTGAGTTGCACTTCGCCACCAGCTCAACACGCCGCGCATCGTCGCGGATCGACCCGGCCTCAGCCCCGGCCTCGGCGTCCCGGCGCATCCGCTCAGCCTCGGCGAGCTTGTTCTGCCGTTCAATCTCCGCGAGCCGGTCGTCCATCTCACGCTGCGATGCGGCGAGGCGTTCCCGCAGCTCGATCCGCTGTCGCTCCATCCGCATCTCGAAGTCGATGCGTTGCTGCTCGTTCTGCTGGCGGGCGAGAGCCAGCTTCTGATTCGCTTCGAGTAGGGCACGCTCCAGCTCCGCGGTCCGTGCGTTCTGCTCCATCACCGGCTCGGCGGCCTCGCGGGCGGCCTGCCGTCCGCGAGTCTGTGCATCGATCCACGCCTGTCGCAGCTCGGCCCGGTACGCATCGATCCGACTCTCCAGCGTGGGGTCGGCGGAGACATCTTCCGAGCGGTCGAGCGACGACAGGTTCTCCTTCAGCCATGCTTCGGTCTCGCTTAGCTTCATCGCACGCGATCGAGCCCAGAGGTACGCGTCGTCGGCTTCCTCGACCCGCTCGGCCTGAGGGACATATCCGTCCGGTCCCGACTTCGCGCGTTCCAGGAACGCGAGCATCTGTTCCACAAAGGCCTTCTTCGCCGCCAGCTCACTCGGTTCGACCAAGGGCTGCTCCTGATAGCCCATGAAGTGCATGGCGACGGACATGCCCTTGCGGCCGAGCCGCTTGCCGTCCTCGTTCGTAAGCAGGGCGTCCATCTGCTCTCGGTACGCCGCGTTCCGCTGCTCGACCTGCTGGATGAGTGACTGGGTCTGCTTTACGCGGGTCTCGAACTGCACGAGCAGCGAGCGGGCGTACGCCTGCTGCTCCTGGTCGGCGAGCGAGCCGTACACGCGTTCGCGTGCTGCTTGACGGACGTCGTCGGTCGACACCTGGGCGGACGCGACTCCGACGCAACCGAGGGTGAGCGTGGCAATGAGAAATGGCAATCGGTTGAGTAGTCGCATGGTTTCGGTCCTCCGGTGTGTTCTGCGATCAGGGTGTGTCGTCAGTGTTGGTCCTTGGTGTGGACGGGTGAGCCCACAACGGGCGTGGTGGTCAGGGGCCGCCCCCCGGGTCTCGGTCGAGTGCGTCCTCGAACCGCTTCGCTTTGAGCATGCTGGCGAGGTGGTCAACATGCTCGACAAGGGCGTCGACTTCTTTGTCCCACTGCCGAGCTTCGTCGAACAATGCGTCGTAAGCCTCCACGTCGACACCGTCGGGCACCCAGACAGCATCGAGGCGTCGGCGGGCATCGGCCACCTTCGCCGTGTAGCCGTCCGCCCCGTTGAGCAGGGCGACCCAAGCCTCGGCAACCGAGTCGTGTTCCAGCACGAGCTCGTCGAACTGCGGTGTTGTCGCGGACACATCGAGCGAGAACCCGAGTCGCTCCTCGACCAACGCTCGCAGCTTGGTCACGGCGGCGGTGGCCTCGTCGAACTCGGCGGCGACCCGCTCTTTCTCGCGTCGGACCGCGTCCCGCCGGAGCTTGCCGAGGTCATCCGGTGCGACGCGGTCCAGCACGGCCGTCGCCAGCCCGCCGGGGGACTCGCGGTCCGCGGGCCTCGCGAGCCCAAGGCGAGCGGCTCCGTCCTGGACGCTCAGAATCGCGGATCGCCAGCGGTCGGGTGAGCTGGCGTAAATCTCCGAGGGGCTTAGTGCGACGATGAAGGTGCAAAGGCCGAGGACGAAGTAGAGCGAGCACGCGAAGCTGGTGCCCGGTCGGAATGAGACCGGCCCGCGGGGCTTGAGCTCGATGTACCGGCGACGCTTGGCCTTCTTGGACGTGCGGGCGCGTGCCGGAGGGGGCGTGGCTTCGGACCGGGCTTGCTCGATCGCGGCTTTCGTCTCGTCGTCCATCAACGCGACGAGGTCATCGGACAGGTCGGCGAACGGCGAGTCCGGGACGTGCGGCCGGCTGTAGTCCTCCTCCTCTTCCTCCTCGACTTCATCGCGGCCCGTCGAAAGCACTCCTGCGATGAAGTCATCCAGCGACTCTTCCCCACGGTTGTTGTAGCGAAGGTCCGAGATGGTCTGGTACGCACACGCGGCGGCCATCGCGATCAGCATCACCCCCGCGATGCGTGTCCAAGGGAACATGGTCAGCACGATGCCGGTCGATGTCAGGATCAACGGCTCGTAGACCTCAAGCACGGTCCACTCGCGGTCGGTCACCGCGATGCGGGACCACAGACGACTCGCACGGCCGGTGAATGCGGGGTTCGCGTAATGGTCTCGAATCGGACCGTGCGGGCTCCAGAGCCCGACGGACCGGACCAGCCACACCACGGCGAGACCGATGGTGAGCACGGCCATCGGGCGGGCGATCGGGACGGCGAGCAGGCCGCCGATCCACGTGTCCTCGGCGTACCCGCGGAGCAGCAGCAGGAACAACGTGATCGCCGCGAACCACACCATCGTCTGTGCGAAGGGCAGGAAGCCGACTACGAACCCGCCCGAGCTCTGTCGGAGCAGGATCGCCACCGGGGTGAAGAATGGTCGACTCAGGGAGATCATCCGCGACCTCCGCCGGAACGTCCGTTGCGTGGGAAGTGCTGCACGGTCTGCGGGAATCGGCAGTACAGGAGATTCGAGTTGGTGGTCTTCCACGGCTCGCCGGCGCGGAAGGCGTACGCCTCGGTCCAGCCACGCTGCGGACCGCCGCGGAGCATCTCGGTGAAACGCTTGGCTCGGATCGCGAAGTCGATAGCCTGGTGGCGACCCGACGAACCCGACTTCGACTGACTGCTGTAGTTCGTCCCGGTGCTGTCGGAGTACCCGCTCGACTCGGACTCTCGCCAGGTCAGTTCCTGTCCGAAGAGCTGCTCGGCGAACTTGTTGGTCTCCAGGTCGCCGTTGGCGTGGAAGATCTTGATGCCGAACGCCCCGAGCAGCTTCTTGGTGCGGTCACGCCCCCCACTGTCGGACCCGAACGCGTCGTAGTAGTTGGGGAGGTTCTGGGTGAGGTAGACCGTCGCGACTCGGGACTCGCGGGCGGTGGTCTGGAAGGTTGTGTCGTAGTGCGTCGAGAAGAGCTGCGATTCGTCCGCCCACAAGAAGAGCGGCCTGGCGGTCTCCGAGCGATTCTGCCGCCGCTCGACCATCCGCTGAAAGATGGTCTTGAACAGGACTTGGGCGAACCGGCCGGCCTCGCGGTACTCCTGTACGGGCATGTCGAAGACGATGACCGCTCCGTTCTCGGTGACGTCGGGGACGATGTTGGTGGTGGTCAGGAAGAGCTTGCGGATCTCCCCCCTGACCATCATGTCGGTGAGGGCTCCGACCATGCTGACGATGCTCGATCGTGGCTCGGGGTCGAGCGGCGCGAACTCCCCGAAGAAGTAGTCGGCGATGACCTTGAGGTCGTGCTGGTCGGTCTGGATGCCCGAGGCTTCAACCCGGTCGAGCGCGGACTGCATCAGACGCCAGCACCGGGACTCTTGCCGCCACTTCGGGTCGTCCCGTTCCTCGGGCCGCCGCGGGGCCGTGCGGATGACCGCGACAACGTCCTCGAAGTCGAGCCTGTCGGTGCCCAGTCGGACCAGGTCGATCGCGTTGCGGAGGAGCTGCCCCCGGGCTTCACGCCAGTACGGGTCACCGCCGAGCACCTTGCCCGGCGTGTGGACCTCCAGGACCTCCTCGAAGAGCGAGACGAGGTTGCTGGCGATCCCCGCCCCTCGGCCCGGCCGCCCCATCTCGTACTCGATGAAGTTGAACCGGTGCGGGTGGTCGGGGCCAATCAGGATGATGGCCCGGCCGGTCTGCTGACCGTACCGCCTCCAGAGCTCCGTCTCGCCGGGCTTGGCGGTCAGCACCAGCCCGCCGAAGCCGGACCGGAGGAAGGCGTGGGCGAGGGTTTGGCCGCTGCCCGAGGTCTTGCCCGATCCGAGCCCACCGAAAATGTGGATGCCCTCGAAGGCGTCCTGGAGCGTCAGCGTGTCGTGCTTCGTCAGCCGAGCGAGGGGATAACCGAGCGGGTATCGTTGCCCGCTGGAGACCTGACCGTTCGGGGTGGGTCTGGGAGCTCCCATCGCGGGAAAGTATATTGTGAAATTCGCCCCGGACTGCCGCGTGCGGCCCCTAAGCCGTTGCTTAGGGGAGACGTCTGCTCTCATTTTGGGCCTCTCAGTCGCCCTGCGGGCCAAAGCTCACGAGTCCTCGTCAGCCATGGCCGAGCGGGTCTTGCGGCGAACCATGATGCGGTCGATGTTCGGGGGCGCTACCTCGGGCTCTTCGAGGTCGTTTCGGTACAGGCTCGGCACCTCGGACAGCACCATCGCCCGCCCCGCGACGACCGCCAGGTACACGCCCTTCAGGTTGCTCCCCTCAATCTCCACGACGTAGGACGAGAACTCGATGCGGAGCGGCGGCCGCCCGTCCGCCAGGAACGTGACCTCTCGCAGCGAGTTGTACGGCAGGGCGAGCCACTGGCCTTTCCTGGGCCGCAGGTCCAGCATGCCCGGACGGTTCCCGTCCGTGACCGACGCGAGCTCGTTGCCGAGGATGGCCCGTCGGGCCGATTCGAGTGCGTTAGCGTCCATGCCTGAACCCCACTTCGTCATGCGGTTGGGTGCGGTGGAAGATGAGCTCGAAGTCCTGCTGTTCGAGGTCGAGCTCATCGATGCGGTCTTCGAGGTCGGTGGCCGAGGTCACCGGACGGTCGAAGGACAACAGGTTGGTCATCCCTTCCTCGTCGTCGGCGAAGACCCGGAAGTCCTTCCTGCTCGCTTCGCCGGTGGCGACGACGTCCCTGGACTCGGACTTGGCGTACTCGCCCGCCTCGACGACGAACGCGGTCGCGTCGGCCCGGCGTCCCTTCAGGTTGGAGGTGGTGGTGACGTAGTCGTGCTCGAAGTGCCCGAATCGGCGGCTCAGGATTCGCATGCCGTCCACGACGATGTCGCCAACGGGATTGAACGCTTTGACGGTGACGACGGTATTGGAGCGGAGCGGGCGGCCGACGGCGGGGCGGGTGTATCGGTTCACGCGGATGCGGTCCCCAACCGCAAGGTGAGCCCGCCGTGCCTCCGAGACCGTGAAGCGGTCCCCGTGCCGGAGGTTCAACCGCTCGGGGGTGAGGAACCGGCTCCAGACCCAGACGCCGCCGTGCGGGTCGACCCCGAGCACGCGGGTGCGGTCGCCCGACCGGAACCCCCGCGATGGCCGGTGGAACTCGATGACCAGACCGCGCCGGTAGCTGTCGCTCCGCCGCTTCATGCTGTCGCTCATGGAACGCGGACGGAGCTGGAGCACCGACCGGTCGCGGCCCGTGAGCAGGCCGTGCTCGCGGAGTTGCTCTCGGACCCGCTTGATGAGACTGCCCATGGTGCGGAGGCCGGGCGTGACGAGCAGAGCAGAACGGCCGAGCTGCTGCTGCTCGACGAAGTACCGGGCGGCGTCCTGGGTGAGCGTGCCTTCCTCCGCGATGTGGAGCAGCTTCGCCTCCTGCAACGCGGCGAGGGCCGCCACGCCGCCGGTCGTCTGGATGGCGTGCACCGCTTGCTCGAGAGCGTTGCGTTTGTCACGCATAACCCGGTGCTCCACCGTCGAGAGTCCCGCCTCGTGCCGGAGCAGCCGGAACGGGTCGCCCCGCTCGTGTGACCTGCCGCGTTGGGCATCCCCGGAGAGCAGCAACCGAGCCCCGGTGTCCTTGGCCACGCGGGCGAGTGCGGCGATGGACTTTGTCCCCAGCCGGCCGGCGTCTTCGACCCAGATGAGCTTGAGCCCGTTGCCCCAGCCGGCGAGCCCTTGGGGCATGGAGTCTTTGTCGAGGAGTTGTTGCACGGTGTGCACACGCTTGAGGCCGTAGTCCTGCTCGGCCTGGCGTGCCGAGACGGTTGACGCCGCAGCAACAAACAGCTTGTAGCCCGACTCCTGCACCGCGGTCATGGCGGCCCGGCTGAGCTCCGGTCTCCTGCTCGGCCCGGTGTGCTTGAAGAGCGTGACGCGGTCACGCGAGCCGAGCAGCTCGCGGAGCACCTCTCGCTCCCTCGTGTTGAGACGGAAGCCGGACAAGCTGATGTTGATGAAGGCGAGCGGGCGCTTCGCCCCGTGACCCTCCTTGGCGAACTGCACCAGGAAGCGTTCCTCCTGAATGGCCTCGCGTGTCGTGATATAGGTATTGCCCTCATACGTCCGCTCGACCAGCTCGGGACGCTTGCGGATGGCGTCCGCAATCTGACCGGGGGTCGCCTTCCCGTAGCTCATCTTGAGAGCGGCCTCACGCAGCCGACTCTCGGTGATGACGGCATCGAATCGGAACAGGTGTGCCGCCGCCGCCTTGACGGCGTTGTTGGCCGAGAGCGACACGAGCAGCTGCGGACCCCACGGCCGGTGCGACGCTTCACCGGACGGGGGTGTGCCGTTGGTGTGCTCTGCTGATTCGCGTGCGTCGGCACGCTGCGACCACTCCTGGTTGCGGAGCGATTCGAGGACGTCGTCCTGCTCCACCTTCCGCTCGGGCTCTTCGGTGACACTCTGGCCCAACGAATGCACCGCGGCGAGCTCTTCGGGCTCCAGCCAACCGGCCCAGATTTCGCGGAGCTGGTCCATCGAGTGCTCGTCCCGCTTCCGCTCGCGGGTGCGGGCACCGAGCGACGCCTTCAGCTTGTCCTCGAACCCAAGGTCGGCCGCGAGTGACTCGATGTATTCCGTGCGTCGAGAGAACCGCTTGATGACCGTCTCGGGCACGCCATCGATCTCGAACGCGTGCTCGGTCCGTCGGACCGTGTACCCCACCTCCACGAGGTTGGCCGCGAGCCGCGAGAAGCACGACGCCTGGAAGACCGGCATCTGGCGTTGGATGTCCACGAACTGTCCCGCCTTCCATCGCTTCTCTTCCTTGTCGAACGTGCAGTTGAAGACGAAGCAGTGCAGGTGCAGGAGCGGGTCCGGCACGCCCTGTACAGGACGGGTGGTCAGGTGGATGTACTCGGCCCAGACCATGTTGCCCGTCGCGCGGTCGTGATTCGCTCCGCCAAGACGGACCCGCGTCTTCATCTCCGCCTCAATCTCCCGCATCGTGTCCCACACCGACTTGCGGAACGCCCACAGGATGTTCTCGTCGCGGGTGAGCACGTAGGCCGCCGAGACCGACTTCGGGACGTTGAAGCAGAGGTCGTACCCGACCCGCCGGCCGGGCTTGGTGCGTGGCGTGAGCGAGCGGTCTTCGAACGGGTGCAGGTTCTCCGTGAGGCGGTAGAACTGCTCGCTGCTGACTGGCCCCTTGAGTCCGATGAGCTCCGACCCGACTCCGTTCCAGACGCCGGGTATCTCTGTACCCTGGCTGTAGTAGTCCTCGCGGTGCAGCGACTCCGCGAAGTACCGCTTGATGGCGGCGGCGCAGTATTGTGTCGTCGACCGGAGCATCGATTGACCTCGTGAAGTCCAAGACGACAGCCGCGGCGACGGACATCGGGTGGATGTCAGACCGGCAAGTCTTCCGCGAGTTCGGCTTGGAGCCCGTTGAGGATAATCGAAGCAACCGTTTGCACGCGAGCCACAAGTGCTGTCAGAGCGACGACGCCGAGTTCATCAGGCCCGGGTGGCGTTGGTGGCGGAACCGGTATTGGGTCAAACCCCACCGCAGATGTCACGATGTGCGTGATACAGCCCGCTGCGAGGGATTCTTGAACGTTCCCAACGCCGGAAGCAGAACTCCGACAAGCTCGCACGAGCTCCTCGGCGAGCAGCGACAGCACTGTCAGAAACCGCTCGGAACAATCAAGTCGGCGCTCAGCCACGACCACGCCGCCGAGGCTGTAGCCGTCTGAGCCGTTGAGCTCGTCGTAAATGACATCGATGCCGTGGCGTGCCGCGGCACGCTCAGTCCAGTCGAGCAGCTCACGGACGCTCCCTCGCGGAGAACCGGGATGAGATTCGGGTCGGTCGGGCCACTGGCCTAGGGTGTCACGAATATCGAAAACCTCGACCATCGGGGGCGAAAAGTAGTGGCGGTCAAGCCAGTGCTCTCCGAAGGCCAGCCGTCGCGTCTTGTCCGCCTCCCCGTCGATGACGTAGATGGGCGGCGTTCGTTCTTCAACCTTGCGGGCGACCTGATTCCAGTGAGCTTCAGTGCGGACGACGGTGCTGCCCGGCTGCTGCACCTCGATGAGCAGCACGTTCTCGAAGCGGTACGCGTGGTGATGGGCTATGGAGGTGAGCACACGCTCCCATCGCTCTTTCCGGCCGGCGACGATGTCCTCGCGGAGCAGGAGGAGTTCCTGCTCCACGAGTTTGATGGCTGTCCCAAACTTCATCGGCATTGCTTCACCACGGCGGCTGACTTGAGCCCGGAGACACGTGTGCCCATCAACGGTTTACAAACAACAGGCAATACTCGTGCTTGATGGGTGGGTGCTTCATCGCTGCGTAGCGTATTCGGTCGGACGTGCAGTTGTGCTGGGCCTTGATGATGACCGACGATAGGTCACCGATGTCGCCATCAAGCTGCATCACGTGCTGAGCAAGGCAGTAGTAGCGACCGCGTCGACGCACGTCGCCGATGAGCACCGCAAGCATCCCGCCTTGAACCAGCGATTCTCTGCATCGACGCAGGCATGCGGCAAGAGAGCCGAGGAACGCTCGGAAATCGCTGATGCCGCTCAGGTCGGCCGGGTGGTCGCTGTAGCGAATGATGTCCCAGTACGGCGGGTGTATCCAGACCATCTCGTATCGTCCAGGCAGCGGGGTCTCGACGAGGTCGAAGCCGCTCCTGAGGTCGGCGGACCAATAGCGGCCACGATACTGTCCGTACTGTGCCATGCCGGTGATGACATCTCTCGTTGTCCCGGAGCCGACCATCGGGTCGGCGACTGATGCCGGTCGGTACCGGTGCACGAGCTCTTTGAAGAGCGTGCCGTCGCAGTTCCCGCGGTATCGTGCGTCGCCCCAGAGCGGGCATCGTCGCGGAGAGCTAACCAGTGAACAGAAGTCCGGGTCCGCGTGATAGAGCAGGGCATCGCTTCCATGGCTTTTGGTTCTCGGCTGCGATGATGTTGTTGTTGTTGTTGCAAGTGTCATAGTCCTCCTGATTCAAGTGAAGCCGCGGCGGGTCCGACGGAATCCGCCGCGGCGTTACAGTCCTATCGAAGCGTGACGAGCGTGAACGGCTGAGAGGACGACAGATTCTGTCGCACAAGCAGGTCGACGACGCTGCCTCGCCCGGTCCGGTCACGCACGACATGGCTCTTCGTTCCGGGGTACCGCTTCATCGCGTCCCGAAGCTCGCGAAGAACGTCGGTGACCGCGTGCACGAGCTCGGACGGCGGTCCGTCCAATACGGCCTCGCCGAGCACCCCCCGGAGTGTGTCCGGGGTGGTGAGAACGGTCTCCTCGAAGCCGGCCTCCCTGGCGAAGTCGCCCAGCCCGAACAGATTGTCGTGCCCGAGCAGTTCGAAGCACTGGTCCACAGAATCCGGAATCACGACCGGTTCCAAGAGCTCAGCTGATGTGTGTGTTGCGTTCATGGTTCTCCTCCATGTAGACGCCCGCCGGTCCCGCCGGCGGGCGTCGTGTATTCGTTGTGTTTGCTCCCCCGTCGAACTACGGGAGAGCGGAGCATCCGCGGCCGGCGGGACCAGCCGCGGACACCCGCAAACTGGTTCACGCCGCGGCCTGCTCGGTGACGGACTCCGTTGCCGGAAGGAGCACCGCGTCGAGGATGCGGGCCGCGGTCTTCTGCACGCGGTCGAGCACCTTGGCCAGCAGCTCGGCGTCGCCGCCGTAGCTCAGGATGTAGTCACTGCACGCCGTGCCGGGCGTGAGCCCGATGCCGGTGCATACGGCGTGTGCGGTCGCTTCCGCTTCAAGCTCACGCGTGGTCTTGTCGCCACGCTGGGCGTGCTCGCCGTGGTGCAGCAGCTCGTGGGCGAGTTCGTGCACCAGGACGGCGAAGCACTCGGCATCGCCGAGGCCTGCTTGCAGCGTGATGGAGCCGCCGCGGCTCACGCCGAGCGGCCCGCCGAGGTCTTCGGCGGTGTCGAGCGTGATGCCGGCGGACGCCACGAAGTCGCGGAGCAGCCCCAGGTGCTCGCCGGGCGTGCCCTGCATTGCGGCGGGTGCCGCCAGCTCTTCACCGTCGGTCTGCGACACGTCGAAGACGCTGGCCGCCTTGAACCGGAGCACTTTCTCGGGGTCGACGCCGTTGTCGGCTTCCTTATTCAGCATCATCGGGGCGATGATGGTGATGCTCTTCTCGCCCTTGCGAACCTGTCGGCCGAGCTTCTGCCACGCCCGGTACCCGGCGACGTGCGTCGCGTCGGGACGCTGGGAGAGGATCAGCATCACGTTGCCGAAGCTGTAGCGATGGAACTTCGCGAGCATCGCGAGGAACGCTTCGAGCGTCTCGCTCTTGCCGGCGTTGAGCTCGTCGCTCAGCCGTTCGAGGGCCTGTTCGATTGTCGTGCGTGCTTCTTGTGCCTTGGTCATGGGTCTGGCTCCTTTCGTGTCCGGGGCCGACGCGGCGCGCTCGCCAGAACTGGCGGGCCGTGCGGACCCGGTCGAAAGGGGCTGTGATGCCAAGGGGGCTGGAGTGCGAACCTGAGCGGCCCGCGGTGCGGTGCTGCTCATGCGAACTCCTGCAATTCGGGGTGGATGAGACCGCGGACCGGCTCGACGTCGGGACGGAGCCTGCGTTCTTCCCAGCGGATGACGTCGGAGAGTCGGGCGTACCTGATGTTTCCGCGTTGCTCGAAGGGCAGTTCGCCGTTGTCCATTGCGAGCTTGACGGTCTCGCGCCGGCAACGCTGCATTTTGCGAATCTCATTCACGCTCAACCACCGCGGCATGCCCGCGGGGAACATGCTCGTGTCGAGCGAGTTGGAAGCGGACTCGGTGTGCGGCGTCCGCTTGGCCGGGTCAGGCCTCATCGGGCTCCGTCCTGAAGACGGTGTCCTCTCACCTCTCTCGGGTATCTGTGTGTCGTGCAGTGCATCTCATGTCCTCCTTGCTGCCACCTCCCAGAACCAGTGCTTTCGCGACGACGTGGGGGCGGGGGTTTCGCAAATCGGTGAATCCCCGCCGCCACGTCGTTGTGAAAGCACCAGCAACGCTGCCACGCGACGCACGCGAAGCGTGCTTGGAGCGTGACCGCTTAAAAGACTGATGTTCGCGACGGACGCGCAGCGTCCTTGGAGCGAGACCGTGCAAAGACATAGCCGGTGCGTTCAGACGAATAGGCGGCGGGCATGACAGGTGTTCAGGACGCTCGTAGACCCGGTAACGCGTGCTCGCGAACACCTGGCGTGACCGGTGCCGTCGGAACGTGCCGACCACGATCGGACAGGGTTTCCAGGACTCTGTCTCACGGACGCCGTGACGAGTTCGCGGCGAAGCCGTCGAGGAGCACGGCGGCCAGTGACCCCTCGAACTCTTGCATTGCGTGCCGGTCGTTGTTGGACGGCCTTTCGAGACCGTGGACCCTTCGGGCCTCAGCGTGGAGCGACGCCTCGGCGTCGCGGACGAGCAGCAGCAACGCCCGGAGCAGATTGCTGGGCCGCACGGTGGCTCGAAGACTCTCGCTGAGCCGAACACAGAGCGATTCGACCCGTCGCTTGTCGTCGGGCTCCATTCGAGTGCGGATAGTGGTCTCACGCGTGACCGTGGGCGCGGAACGCGGCATCGGTCGTTGTGCGGGAGCTCGCGGAGGCACCCCGGGCTGCCGCGTCGCGAGCGACGCCGGCGAGAGCCCATCGAGCGGCGAGAACGGACGAGGTGGTATCGTGGGCTTGTTCATGCGGCACCTCTCGTTGGTCGAGCGGTCAGCTCATCACCGAGTCCCCGCTGAGCGAAGATCAACCGGTCTTCGATGGCTTCCGCCAGTGCGATGAACTGCTCGGCCACCGGATGACGCGGGAACGCTTCGGGAACCGTGCGACCAAGCTTCTGGGCGGTTGGCACGACGGTGGACCTGCTGATGGCAGGGGTGAGACGGAGTGAGTCGCCGCATGGCGACGCGAAGCTCTGGTCGATGTACGCCGTGAGCTCGCGGCAGAGCCGGGTCCGTGCGTCGACGGCATTCAGCACGACACCGAGCAGCTTCAAGTCGCGGTTGGCCGTCTCACGCACCGACTCGATGTCACGAGCCGCGTCAGCGAGACCGGTGACGGACAGCGGGTCCGGCATGGCCGCGAGCAGGAACCAATCCGATGACGCGTACGCCGCGAGCGAGGGCGAGAGCACGGTGCTCGGCGGGGTATCGAGCACGATGATGTCGTACGTCTGCCGCAGTGCCTGGAGCGGCTGGTTCAGGATGTCCAGGCGGTTCCAGAACCGGCTGCGTGCCGCGATCTCGGAGTCTACCGTCTCCAGCCGCCGTTTGGAAGGGATGATGTCGAGCCTTTCGGGCAACCAGAGCTCGTCGTTGCTGGCGGTGATGGGTGCCTCTTCGGGCGTGAGGTCGCCGAGCAGCAGCTCCAGCGAACCCGGGTAGGCGTCGGGCGTGAGCCCGAGATGCTTGGTCGCTCCCGCCGAGGGGTCGAGGTCCCACAGCAGGGTGTGGTGCCCACGGTTGGCGAGCCCGCTCGCGACGTGGACGGCGGTCGTCGTCTTGCCGACGCCGCCCTTCTGATTGCCGACGGCGATAACGATGCCGCCCCAGATGGTTTCGAGTCCGTTCATGGTCGTTCTCCGAGATGTGTTGGTCGCGGCCTCACCATCGACGCACTGCGGATTCAGTGCATCGGAGCGGCCGCACGGTCACCCGGCCCGTAGGCCCGGACGCCCGTTCATCAACGCGACGATGCCACAGTTCGCCGGAGCAAGTCAAGACAGAATCGAAGCAGTCGCCATGCGGCCCGCCGGCGCGCGTGGCACGAACGCCGGAACGCCCGCACGACGCACAAGTCGCTTGCGCGAGAGCATCGAATCGGGTGATGTAGGGAAGGAAAGTGGGCCGCCATGCACATGGCGGCCGGGGAGATCGGAGGTCGACACGGACGCAACACCGGGTCGTTGACTTGACGCTACGACATTTCGTGCTCTGTCGTCAACGGTTGGTGACGCCGCTCGCACCATCGGTCTCTCTGCCCGGACGCTTGTCGTCCGAATCAACGGAGAGAACCAATGCAACTACCTGAATACGCACGAGGAAGCGACTGGTACGTCGAGTCCCGAAAGCCCTACGGGGGCTTCTGCTTCATCCACGAGAACAGCATCCACGCGGCCTGGTCGGCCTTGCAATCGGGTGAGATCGCGATGCGGGACCTTCGGGTGTGGCTCGCGTGCCACGAGCTCAAGGCACGCCGGTGCACGCTGGAGCAGGGCAGAACGCCGAACTACACGACCGATGAACTGCACGGTCTGGTTGGCGGCGTCGGCGGGCAGCACATCCGCACATCACTCCGCTCGCTGGAACGGGCCGGGCTTCTCAGATTCCGGGAAGGCGAACTGCACACCGTGCCTCACGAGGTCGTCGATGATCCTGGGCGACCGGTGCCGGTCCCGCGTCCCGTCCTCCGGATGCTCAGCAAGAGCACCGGGAGAGCCTACGTCGCGACGGTCCTTGGCCACCTGCTCCGGTGCCTGTACTACAAGCGGGGCGTCTGTTGCTCAGGCGGCTGGTGCAAAGCATCCTGGATTGCAGACACATTCGGCGTTGCAGTCCGGGCGGTGAAGGAAGCCCGGGCACGGTTGGTCGAGCTTGGACTCTTTCGCATTCTCAACGCCGATCAGCTCAGACTCAATCGCTTCGGACGACCACTCGTGGTGTGCCTTGACTGGCTGAGCAGATCCGCACCCCGGAGCGCGCAATCCACAACCAAATCCGCACCCCCAGAGAAACACAAGAAACTCTCCTATCGGAGAGTTGATCACCAGAAACCCGCCCGAGCGGCAGACCCGCCTGGTGCTCGCACACGAGCGAAGGCCCCGAACCTGAATGACGTGACGGAGGCCGATCTCAAAGACCCGTGGCGGTTGGCGGCATTGTTCAAACAGGCCAGGCTGCGGAGGTGGGTACGAAGGACCGAGGCCGAGATTCTGGCAGTATTTTCTGCCGCAGCGCATGCTTGTCGAGTTGGAGCACGACCCGGAGCACTGTTTCGATGGATGCTGTCCCAGAACTCCTATTCAGCGGTAAGCTGTGTGGACGAAGACCGCGCAAGGGAATTACTGGCTCGACTTCGCCTTTGACATCGCAAGGTCTCTTCCCTTGCGAGCTCCTTTGCCATCGAACAAGTGTGGGTACCGTGCCTTGAGCGTTTCGATTCCTTTGGAATGCGACGCTTCGATTTTGAGCTGATCGCGAAAGAACTCGTAACGCGAGCGTGCGTCATTCAACACCTCCGCCCAGGGATGAATCCATATGCGGATGCCATTGTCTTGATGTATACAGCCGTCCGGCGTGGCGTCACTCGTGGCTCTTCGCTTCGCAAATGTGTCCATCGAGTTTCCTAGAAGGACAAAATTCCACTGACACTTGCGCGTGTCGAAACGCTCATCCTCCGCTACGGTGAACGCGTACCGCTCGATCTGTGACACCTCATCCTGGCCGAGCTTGAGGCTCGGTCGCTTCAACTCAATCACAAGGTGCTCAAATCGGTCCCTATCGATCTTGCGCCTGCGGTACACCATCAGATCAGGCACGCCGTCCTCACCTGTGATCTGTTTGATATCCGCATCGGCTGCAAGCTCGTCGCGACCAAGCAGCTTGAGATGCTTCTCAAGAAGTGTACGGAGTCCGTCATCATCGACACCAATGGCATATTCCTCGCCCAACAACCAGAGCTCGTGTACCAATAGCCTGTGTAGTTGAGTTCGTTCAAGAAGCCGCTTCTTCCAGTCTTTCTCGAAGAGAATCTGCTCGAAGGCCTGAATGACATCGAGACGGTCAGCCACGACCTTGCCAGCTCGAATCAGATTGGTCAGAGGCGTACGTTCCAGCAGCTCAGCGAATGCGTCACGGTCCTCTTCGCCGAGTGACACCACCTCGTGAAGAATCTTCGTCAGGCTGGTCGGGTTCGTTTCGAGGGCTTGCTTCACGAGTGCAAGCGTCAGTTTCTTGTTCTGCGTGTCTGTCTTCTCAAATGATGGGTGCTGGTCGTTGATCTGAACCGCAACGATGTCGAAGACTTCGCGCTCAGCGGCTGCCAACGGGTCTGTCGGCTCGTCTGCGTACGGATAAATATCCTCGTCTTTCCAGCCCTGAACGACCGAGGTGGACTCTTCCGCGAGCCGCCCTCGCAAATACTCCCTCAAACGGTCCTTGGCCGCTTCGACAAGTCTCTTGACATCACCATCGAGCTCTTCGGTAACAAACCGAGCCGAGTCCGCCCAGCCCGGAGCAGCAGGTGTTCGGATGTAGGCAGTGAACTCGATACCGCGAGCCTGCACTCCCGCCGGTATGTCATGGAACGAAAAGCCTTGGCCATCACAAATGTGCAAGCGTTTGCCGTCTGGCTTGAACTTCCACTCGAGAATCTGGAGTCGAGCGGGACCCAGCGGATCCTCGTCTGAAAGTACATCAACCGTTTCGTCCCTCTCGACCAACTCGCTGACCTGGATCTGTCGCCCATCCCAGAACAGCTGTACGCCCGGATAGCTTGTAAGGTATGAAGCAAACGTCTCGGCGAGCTTCTCTCGCATGTCTTCACGTGCGAGAGCTTGGTGCCCCTTGTCGATGCCATCGAGAACGACCACCGTTCCTGTCGCTCGACCATCAACCACTTCAGGTTCGCTAGCCTCGTAGTAGTCCGCGGACTCCCGCGTGACCTTGATCGTGTATGCGAGTGTCTTGCCCCCGTCGCGATAACTCGTCTTCCAGATGGCCGCGGGACTCAGCGAGAGTGCCTTGAACCGCCCCTTGCCTTCTCGGCCGTGATACGCCCGCTGATCGGGATTAACCTTCCGCTCAACTTTGGTTGAGTTGCCGATCGAGCCAAATGCCCGCTCAAGGTCATCAGGCTTGATACCGGGTCCACGGTCGATGACTTCGAGCCGATTCACAACACCCAGATCGATTTGCAACTTTACATCGACGCGGTCTCCGCCTGCATCCAAAGCGTTCCAGATAAGCTCTTCGATCGCCTTTTGCGGCGACGTACCCATCAGCCGCTGTACATGGTCCCGACCAACCTCGACCTTGCGGCGGTTCATCGCTCACTCCGTTCATTCAGGCTCGGCAGTGATTTGACGATGCGATTGGTTTCCATGCTGACGCGCACAACACGAGCCACGAGATCGATGATGTAGCGGGGATCGTCGTGCTCGCGACACCAGTCATTGGGGTCGTTCTTGATGCCGCTCTTCTTGTCAACGGTGACCTGATAGCGCTCCATAACCCACTCGATAGCGGGCTTGCCGTTCACGACATAGTCGTACGCCTCCAGTGGGATGTCGCCGAGCGTGATATGGCTGTTGTAGACGATGCGGGACTTATCCCATTTCAAGCCCTCGGCCTTCTGCTCCTTTGTTGGGCGGGCGAAGGCCATCTTCTTGACCTTGAACTTCTCCTCCGGCGGCATGGTCATCGGTCCGGTGTCGCCCTCGGTTACCGGCCACGGCTCGACGCTTTCGTAGTTCAGGTGCCACTCGGCCAGCTCGCGACCAGCCTTGGAGAAGGCCCAGAAGTCGGTGGTGTCGATTGTCAGCGGAATGCGAGGCAGCATCTTCTTGAGATCCGCGGCAAACCGACTCCGATACTCGGGGCTGTGCAGGATGCCATAGACGTAATAGAAGACATCCTCCTGGACGAGGTCGTCTTCGTAGGCCTCCCGGAACGTCCTGAGGACGCCATCCGTTATCGCATGTCGGCGTCGATAGCCGTTGATGATCTCGCCTTCGGGCTCGCCGAGGTCAAGAGTATTGGAATCTTCAGCGGGTTGGTACAAGTACAACGGAAGACATTGGGTGCCCGAATGCTCAAGGTTGAAATCGCCCATGCAGTCGATGACAAGCGCGGACGATTCTTTCCCGCCTCCGATGCCGCTGAGCGCAATCACGACGTTTTGGAGACGTGGGGGAAAGAGGGAGTCGTTGGAGCTCTGCCTATGATTCAACGCATTGTCGTAGTAGAGCCACTGTCGAGCGTACGGCCGATACATGGCAACTCGTGTCGCATCATTCCGTGGCGTAATCTCTCGATCATTGACGAGATGAGAGATCAGGCTGCTTGTCCACTTGATCTTCTTGGGATCACGATCAATGAAGTCCTCAGCGTGAGCCGCCAACTCCTGCCTTGACGCACCCTTATGGTCCGCGTGAAACCGCTTGCGCTGATCGTTGTATGCATCAATGAGCCGATCAACAGATGTTCGAAGAGCCTTCTTACCGAAGCCGTAGCACCATGCATCACGATTGGTCGCGACGCCCATTGCATAGTCTTCGAAGACTACGTTGCCAGTCAGAGCCTTTTTATCTCCGATGGGAATGAAGCCGTTGAAAGCTGGATCGCGTTGATTGATCCAATCGTTTGCCGCGTTTGGCTTGAGCAGTGTCCACTTCTTCGCGGAGTCGATGCCACTGATACTACCAAACCCGCGGATGGTCTTTAGCTTTTCATTTCGATCAAGGTAATCGCCAATGTCGTAGTAGCGGATCTGTGCCGGCGCGTTCTGTGCCGGGTTCTTGACTAGCAATGAAATGGCGATTGGTGCGCGACTACCTGAGCCGAATATCTTGCCGCCTTCCTTTCGGGATAACTCCCCACTGGTTCGTTGATTCCCTCGCAGGTTGAATACGTAGATGCTAGTAAAATCACTCCTGAGGCATGCGCGAAGCCCATCCATCGCGTTGCCGTCGATGTATGAGCCGTTGGTGACGAAGCCAACAATCCCGCGATCTCTGATGCGGTCCGTAGCCCATCTGATCGCGCGTACGTAGCTGTCGTACACCCGATTCTTGTTACTGCCGCTTGCGCTGGCGACGTATGACTCTGCGATTTGCTGGTCGAGTGCGGGGTAGGCCAGATTTGCATTGTTGTCGTTGACACTCTCCTGCACCGCCGAGTACGGCGGGTTGGCGATGACGACGCGGATAGGGCTATTCTGCTGGCGTTTCGCGCGCTTGGAGTTCTCGGGAAAGGTGCCTTCGATCTGGCCCTGCTTGGCCTCGTAGAGTTGGAACGTGTCGGTGAGGACGATGCCGTCGAAGGGCTCGTATGAAGCCTGTCTCTCGTCAGTGCTCATCAAGCCGTGGAACGTCTCTTCAATGTTGATGGCAGCGATGTAGTAGGCGAGGAGGACGATCTCGTTTGCGTGGAGCTCCGTCTTGAACTTGCGAGGGAGATCTTTGCGGTCGATCAAGCCGCTCTGGAGCAGGCGTACCAAGAATGTCCCTGTTCCGGTAAACGGATCGATGATGTGAACGTCCTTGTCGCCGAGGGCGGAGTCGAACTCAGAGTGCAGGATGTCCTGAACCGAGTGGATGATGAAGTCAACGACCTCAACGGGTGTGTAGACGATGCCGAGTCGCTCGGCCATCTTGGGGAAGGCGTTCTTGAAGAACTCGTCGTAGAGTTCGATGATCACCCGCTGACGAGCTTCGGCGTTGTCAAGGCCCGCGGCCCGGTCGCGAACGGACGCGTAGAACTTCTCCAGCGTCTCGGCTTCCTTGCTGACGGCTTGCTCGTCGAGCTTGTCCAGCATGGATTGCATCGACTGAGACACCGGGTTGTGCTCTGTGAAGGCGTAGTGGGCGAAGAGGGCGTCAAAGACTGGGCGGGTGATGAGATGCTGGGCGAGCATCTCGACCGCCTCGTCGGCGGTGACGGCGGGGTTGAGGCTGTCTTGCAAGCTCTTCAGGAACTTGGCGAAGTCGTCTGCGTAGGGAGCGTCCTTGTCCTTGACAAGTGCCTTGATGCGCGTGATGTGCTGGTCCGCGATGCGAGCGATGTCCGACGCCCACGTGGCCCAATAGGCCCGATCGCCCACCTTCTTGACCATCTTGGCGTAGATGGCGTCTTTCCACTCACCAAGCTGCGGGAAGGCGAATGCCCCTTGGACCTCCCGCACTTTCGGCTTGGAGTCGCCGGTTGAGGCCGAGCCATCGTCATCGCCGGTTCCGCCTCCAACGCCGATGACCTGAATGTTGTCTGGCCTGTTCTTGTTGAGCTCGATCTGGTTGATCGTGGCGTTGAAGCGGTCATCGTGGGCTCGGAGCGCTTGGAGAACCTGCCAGACGACCTTGTACTTCTCGTTGTCCTTGAGGGCTTCCTCGGGCGTCTTGTCGGCAGGAATGCCGATGGGCAGGATGATGTATCCGAATCGCTTGTCGGGGGCGAGCCGCATGACACGGCCCACTGACTGAACCACGTCAACAACGGAGTTGCGGGGGTTGAGGAACATCACCGCGTCGAGCGCGGGCACATCAACGCCTTCAGAGAGGCACCGTGCGTTGGACAAGATGCGTGCCGTCTTTCCCGGGGCGTCTTGCTTGAGCCAGTCGAGCAAGGCGTTTCGGCGGAGGGCATCGAATGACCCATCGACGTGGTCGGCTTCGATGTCGAGCACGTCGAGGTCTGGGTGATCCTCTTTGTACGCTTCGACAATCTGATGGAACTGCTCAACGAATTGCTTCGAGTCCTTGATGGTGCGAGAGAAGGCGACGGCTCTCCGCATTGGCTGGGCATCGCCTTGGAGGTCGGGGGCGTCCTTGAGAGACTCGAACCTCTTTTCGAGTCCATTCCAGCAGCCGGTTATGCGAGTGGCATCGTCGAGGTTTAGCTCGCTCTTGCTTGCGAGTTGCTTCTGGAACGTCTTGGCGACATAGGACTCGTCAACCGCCAGGACCAAGACCTTGTAGTCGGTGAGAAGGCCGTGCTTGACAGCTTCACCGAAACTGAGGCGGTGGAGTTCCTCGCCGAATACGGCGGGGTCATCCATGGAAGCGATCTCAGCGGAGGCGTCCTTGGCCTTGGACTTTGCGTCGTCGCCGTAGATGCGTGGCGTTGCGGTCATGTAGAGCCGCTTCTTCGCCCTGATGAAGTCTGAGTCGTGGACCTTTACGAAGTGGGACTCGTCCTCGCCGACAAGAGTGACCCCCGTCGTGCGATGTGCTTCATCGCAGATCACCAGGTCGAAGTCGGGAAGGCCCGCCTTCTGCGCCTTCGCAACAGCTTCAATCGAGTGATATGTAGAGAAGACCACTGTGGTCTTCTCGCCACCCTCCTTTGCAGCGACCTTGGCGATGTGTCGGTACTGAGCAGAGAGTTGCTTGTCATTGGTGGTCGCCGGGAAGGCGAGGTCGTGAACAGTGATGTCCTCGGTGTCATCCTGCTTCTTGGTTCGGCGCTTCCCGATGCTCACGTCGGAACAGACAGCAAGAGCATGAATGCCGTGTGTGGCATGGGCTGTCCATTCGCGCAATGTCTGAGCGAGCAAGGAAAGCGATGGAACAAGGAAGAGGATGCTGCCGCCCGGAGCCTGCTCTTCGGCGATCTTGAGGGCGGTGAATGTCTTGCCCGTGCCGCAAGCCATGATGAGTTTGCCACGGTCCGTGTCCCTGAGCCCGTTGATGACGTCTCGGATGGCTTCTTGTTGGTGCGGGCGCGGCTGATGCTTCGGCAAACGATCGAGCTTCTGTGGGCGTCGTGCATCGAATCGAGACCAGTCAATCGGGCTGGCTTGAAGGTCATGAATGCTCAGCCGTGTAACGGGCTTGGATTGGTGATTGAGAGCATCGTCTGCGTTCTTGCCCCACTTGTCAGTCGTGCAGACGATCATGCCGGATGTGAACTGCTCACGACCCATCGCTGTGAAGAACGAGTCGATATCGCCCTTTGCGAGGGTGTGCTCGGGGAGGAAGAACTTGCACTGAATTGCGACGAGTTCCCGGCTTGCGCGTTCACGGGCGACCAGATCGATACCGATGTCTCCGACCGCACCCTTATCCGGCCAGTCATTCCACATCCATACCTTGTCGAAGCGATCTGCGTACAGCGGGTCGAGCTCGAAAAAGCGAAGCATCATTCGCTCAAAGCGGTCGCCTAGGTCCCGGTTGTTTCGGGCATCGTCGCGGAACTGCTGGAGGACGTTCTCCAAAGTCGCCGCGTCTCGGGAAGGAGCGTCAAGCTCAGAGCCCTGTGCACCTCTGCTCATTTCTCGCCTCCTGCGGAGCGGTGCTCCAGCCATCGGTCAATCGCATCCTTGCTGAACCGCCAGTGCTTCCCAACCTTCTGGCCGGGAACCTTGCCCTCCTGGGCGAGCTTGTAGAGCGTCGACTTCGCGACCTGGAGGTAGGCCGCGAGCTCATCAATCGTCATGACTTGCTGTGGCTCGGAGGGCATTGATTATCCCTAGCTGCGGAGAGGCTGCGGCGAACTCGAATCTACTCGTTGCTGCTGGATACTACTCGACTCTGAGGCCTGCTGCTGGTGCCGAGCTCCTCTATTTCAATGAGGCGTTGCTCGAAAGGCCTGCGGCTCGGGACCCTGTCGGCCGTCGCTCGCCCACCCGAGCGAAGCGAGAGGGCGACGGTCGATAGGGCAGCCGCTGGCCGGGGCCTGCGGACGGGCTCCCCGAGGCTTGAGCGGTGCCATGATTGGGTGGATGGCCGCATAGAGCCGGAAGAGTAATGGAGGGAAGGTCCGGTGGTGCACGAGTCCTTCCGACCAGATGACCGCCGCTACTTCGCGAGTGCGAGCAGCGACGATGCCTTCTGGTCAACCTCCGAGCGGTCACCCGCGTGGCGAAGCCGGCCCGCGATCCGGGTGAGGGCGTCGACCATCGCGAAGATCGTGAACGCTCCCTGCTCGCGTGCGAGCTCAAGAGCCTCCTTGCCGAGCTGTCGGGTGACCCCGTGCCGGGTGAGCACCTTCATGACCTCGTCGGCATCGTCGCCGAGCCGCTTGGTCATGGCCTTCTTGACGACGGCGGCGAACCCGTCGCGTCGTTCGTCCCGCTTCTCGACGAGACGCTCGATGATCGTGCGAATCTGTCCGAGCGAGTCGTGGACGTTCGCCGTGTGCTTGCGGCTGAACTCGACGACCTCGATCGCGTCCCAGACGATGTGATTCCGGCACACCGCCTGGAACCAGAACGTCTGCACACCGACGGACCGTTTGCCGACCTCGCTGTTCCAGACGAAGAAGCCCGGAGCGAATGCCTCGCCGTTGATCTCCGTCCATCCGGTCGGGTCGATGAGGAAGCAGAACATGTCCTGCTCCCCGCAGTAGAGCCCGCTGGCTCCCTTCGTGTCGGGTGCTCCAGACTCCTGCGGCGGCGTGAAGTCCGTCGCGAACTCCCGGAGCATCGTGAGCAGGTCCACGTTGTGGAGCCGCGTGTAGCTGGCCCCGTGAATCGAGCGGACCTGTTGCCCCTCGGCGTAGACCTGGAGCGGCTTGTCGCTCCGCGGCAGGGTCTCCTCAAAGACCTTCGACGCCGTCTCCGGGCTGAGCCGGTTGACGGTGTCGCGGCTGACGCCGGAGAGCTGGCAGAGCTGGCCGAACGACCAGCTGTTGAGTCGCCGAGTGTCGGCGGGGGTAACGGCGAGTTCGAGCCGCTGGTCGAACGGCACGGCGGCCATGTCCTGCGGGCGGTGCCAGAGCACCTCGCTGTTCTGGCGGCTCTCGTAGCAGTGCTGCCAGAGTTCCTGCATGGTGGCGAACGACTCGTCCTCCGATCGACGGAAGAGCTCGTCGTGAGCCCGCTTGAGAATCTGTCCCATGGTGTGTCCTTTCGCTTGTGGGTGTTGCTGAACCTTGTGTGAAACCGTGCGTGCACCACCGGCTTCCCTGCGACGAGCGACGCTCAACGCAGCGAAACCAGCGGGCGACTTCTCGACCCGACTCAGCGATGTGAAAGGACGATGGACGGCGACCCGGGGCACGCAACACGCACACTCAAGTCTGATGGGCGGCGGGCGCCGTCACGCTATGAGTAGCACGTCTTTCGGAGCTACTCAAACAGGGTTTGGATTGGACTAAACCGCTTGCTCTGACGACCAACGTGGTCGTGCAACGGGTCCCGGACAGGCAGCCATGCCCCGAATTGGGGGCCATGAGCCCAAAGCATCGGATGAATTTACAGTCATCATGGTCGGGAATAGAATAGGCAACGTCCGCGTTGTCTAGAATAGTACATCCATGCGACTGCTTGCTCCCCCATTCCGTACCATGATCGCGGCCCTGCTGCTGGTTGCGGTGCCTTTCTGCTGTTGCGAGGGGCAGGTGGTTCTCCGGGCGCTGGATGGCCTGTCCGGGATTCAGTCGGTCCTTAAGTCCGGTGATCATGAGTCCGCGGAGCAGCACGCACACGACCACTCGCCGAGCCATGGGGGTTGCACGCCAGGGTCCGATGGTCAATCCACTCCGTGTGACGACGACGGCCCGTGCGATTGTGCCCAGCACGAGCAGGCCAAGCAACTGCCTGAGAGTCCGACGATGCCCGATCTCTCGGGTGGGGCACTCGTTCATGTTCTGCCGAGCTTCGATCCGGGGTACTGGCTTCCCGATGCTCCGGTACGGACGTTTTTCAGCGTCGCAGCGATTCCTCGACCATCGACTTCGCTGTTGCGCCTGCACTGCGCGCTGATCATCTAGCAGACCGACCTGGCTACCCCGCGTGTTCACGGCGGGGTGGTGTTGCGCGCTGCATTTGTTCCACAACTCAGCCGCCTGACACGTCGTCAGGCCCGATCCCTGTTCTCAATTCGCCTTCATCGGGCGAAGGAGTATGACATGTCATCGATTCGTTTCACTCAACTGTTTGCGGCCGTGTGCCTCACGGCACTCACATCCACCGCGCTCGCCCAGCATGAAGGGCACGCGGAGCATTCCCAGGCATCAAAGAACTCTCCGGTCAACACAATGTGCCCGGTGGGCAAGGAGCCGGTCGAGGCTTCGGCCGGCACCGTCGAGTACAAGGGCAAGACCATCGGGCTGTGTTGCCCGGGCTGCGGCAAGGAGTTCCTCGGCTGGGACGAGTCCCGCAAGGACGAGTTCGTCGCGCTGGCCGTGGCGCATCGGGAGCCGGGCACGGAGCACGCCCAACCTGCCGGGGGCGCGGACGCGAATATCTGGACCGATCCGTACCCGCTCGACACCTGCCCCATCTCTGGCGAGAAGCTCGGCTCGATGGGTGACCCGGTCGTCAAGAAGTACGACGGACGCGAGGTCCGCTTCTGCTGCCCCGCGTGCATCAAGAAGTTTCAGGCAGACCTCGACGCCTCTTGGAAGAAGGTTGACGAAACGATCGTCAAGGACCAGATGCGTTACTACCCCGCCGAGGAGTGCGTTGTCTCGGGCGAGGCGCTGACCGAGGACGGCGAGGACATCGCCATCAACTTCGTGTACGGCAACCGCCTCGTCCGGCTCTGCTGCAACATGTGCAAGAGCAAGTTCAAGGCCGACCCGAAGAAGTTCATTGAGTCGCTCGACAAGGCAACGATCGACGCGCAGCGCCAGAATTACCCGCTGGACACTTGCCCTGTGAGCGGGCAGAAGCTCGGGGACATGGGCGACCCCGTTGACATGGTCGTTGCCGGCCGACTCGTCCGCCTGTGCTGCCCGATGTGCAAGCCGAAGGTCCAAGCCGATCCGACCAAGTACCTGAGCGCGGTTGACAAGGCGTGGCAGGCCAAGGGCAAGTTCATGCCTCACGAGGCGCAAGGTCATGACGAACACGGTGAGCACGGCGCCGCGGGCGGCCACGGCGATCACGATCACGGCGGCTGAGCCGGTCTACTGAAAGGACAGTTAGATGACATTCGAGAATCTTCACATTCGACGCTTCGCTTGGCTGGGCGTGCTGGTCATCCTGGCTGTCCTTGCCGCGCCGGTCTGGGCCCAGTCTTCCCCTCCGGTCCAAGTCGGTGGGGAAGACGGGCCGGTCAATGCCACCTGTCCGGTGACAACAGACGAGGCCGTGGACCCTCGCTTCACTGCCTCGTACGAGGGCAAGACCATCGGCTTCTGCTGTCGGAAATGCCTGACGAAGTTCCAAGCGGATCCAGCCGCATATGTCGCCAATCTGCCGGTGTCATTCTCGCAGGCAGCGCAGGATTCAGAGGATCCGCATGAGCATGCGGATCATGATGAAAGCCACGAACATGCTGACGAAGCGACGCCCGCGTCTGCAAACGCTGGCACGCATGAGGCGGAACATGATCACGAGCATTCGCACGAGAGTGAAGGTCGATCGAAGCTTGCCGTATGGATCGGGAAGCTCCATCCTCCCGCGACGCACCTGCCGATCGGCTTGCTGATCGGGGCGGCGGTTGCCGAGATCGGCATGATCTTCACTCGAAAGGAGTGGTTCCGTCTTGCTGCAGGGTTCTGCCTGGTACTCGGGACGCTCGGAGCCCTTGGCGCTGCAACCCTCGGCTGGTTCAACGGGGGGGTCGCGCTCTGGGACAGCGACTGGGTTCAAGCGACCCATCGGTGGCTCGGCACGGGGACCGCGGCCCTGTCGCTCGTCACCCTGGTGTTTTACCTGCGGATGTCTCGGGCCAAGTCAGGATCACCTCCGGCATTCTGGTACCGAGCCAGTCTGTTTTTCACAACAAGCCTTGTCGGCGCTGCGGGCTTCTTCGGCGGCGCCCTTGTGTATGGGATCAATCACTATGCATGGTAAATACGGACGACCAAACCTACCTGCGTTGGGCGAGGGCTTGCTCATAGCGTCTGTTGTTGTCACGCTCACCGGCTGCGTCAGCACGCGAGCTGTTCAGGCTCCGACCCCTGGTCACCCGGCCAACGCCGACAGTACATCTGTTGCGTTCTCACCGCCAGACAACCCGTTCGCTCATCCGCTCGTGCCGACGAGCGAGCATGGCTCTCATGGGGATGACATGGACATGCACGGAATGGCGGGCATGAGCCACGACAGTTCAGGCAGTACAAGCGAGGGCGGGCTCACGGTGTACACCTGCCCGATGCACGCCGATGTCCGTTCGGATCGGCCCGGCACTTGTCCCAAGTGCGGGATGCAACTCGTGCCATCGAAAGCATCGCAGCCTTCACATGACCACGGAGGGAATCCATGAGATATTTGCTCATTCTTCCCGCCGTTATTACCTCCGGGGTGATTCTCGCGGGATGCTCGACCGTGCCGGTCGACCGACACTTTGACCAGGTTCAATCAGCGGTTGCCGATCGGGTGGCGTCGGCCCCGGAATGGCCGACCTCGGCGGAGGCTCAGGATCGAATCGACGATCGGGTTGCCGCGATCTTGTCTCAGCCGCTCGATATGGAACGCGCCGTTGCGATTGCTCTGGTCAACAACAGGGAGTTGCGGGCAGAGTACGCCCGCGTCGGTTTCGCGGAGGCCGACCTCGTCGAAGCCGGGCTCCTGGACAACCCGGGGCTCTCCGTCGGTGTCGGGTTCCCGGATAGGCCGCCGAGCATCACTGGGCTTGACTTCGGGCTCACCCTGAACATCCTCCAGTGGCTCATCACCCCGGCACGGAAAGATATCGCGACGGTCCAGCTCGATGCCGAGGTGCTCTCGGTAGCGGATGCCGTGCTCAGCACGGCGACCGAGACGCGGCTCGTGTTCCTGGATCTCCAGGCGGCCGAGAACATGTCGGCGATGCTCCGTGAAATCGCGACCGCCGCGGAGGCGTCCTACGAGTTCGCCACGCGAGTCCACGATGCGGGCAACCTGAGCGATCTGGCGCTCGCCAACGAACAATCGCTCTACGAGCAGAGTCGCGTTGAGTACGCTCGAAGCCTCGCAGAAGTCGCGGATTCTCGCGAGCGACTGAACGCGCAGCTCGGCTTGTGGGGTACGCAAACCCAATGGTCGATCGAAGACCGACTCCCCCCGTTGCCAACTTCCGAGCCTGACCTCGGCGAGCTTGAGTCGCTGGCCATTCATCAACGCCTCGACCTGGCGGCGTCGGCGAAAGAGTTCGAAGCGATCTCGAAGGCCGCAGGTCTTCAGCGCGACTGGCGATATCTCCTGAGCGCCGAGATCGGCGCCAATGCATCGCGCGATACCGACGGCCAGTGGGTCTTCGGTCCACAACTTGCACTTGAACTGCCAATCTTCAACCAGCGGCAAGGAGAGATCGCCCGCCTCGATGCGGCGCTACTTGCAGCGGAAGCAAAGCTCGAAGGGCTGGCGATCCGGACACGTGCGGATGTGCGCCGTCTCCGGAACCGGCTCTTCGCCGCTCGTTACCAAGCTGAGCAGTATCGCGACACGATCGTGCCCCTGAGAGAGCGCATCACGGCGCTCACCCAGGAGCAATACAACTTCATGCTCGTGGACACCTTTGATCTGCTCGCCAGCAAGCGAGAGAGCATCGCCGCGTACCGAGAGTACCTCGACAGCGTCAAACGCTACTGGGAGGTCCGCGTGCAGCTTGAGCAGGCGGTTGGCGGCCGTCTCCCTGAAACTCAGGGCGTGGCGATGCCAGACGACACAGACACACCGATAGATTCAATGAACAACGACACTGCCGGCGAGAGCATGCCGGGCATGCACCATCATGGAGGGCACTGAGATGTACTCGAGAAGATCATTCCTCGCCGCGGGTGTGGCGACCGGAGCCGCCGCCCTCATCGTCCGCAAGGCGGGAGCCGACGAAGTTCCCCCGATCATTCGTCCAAAGTCGGGTGATTCAATGCCACAGCCATCCTCGAACGGTGCGACGCCTGTGGTCACGCCGAACGGGACGACCATGCCATTCCAAGTGACGGATGGCGTCAAGGAGTACCACCTCGTCGCCGAGCCTGTTGAGCGGGAGTTCGCTGACGGCATGACGGTCAAGTGCTGGGGATACAACGGGCAGACCCCCGGGCCCACGATCGAGGTCACGCAGGGAGACCGTGTCCGGCTCTATGTCACAAACCACTTGCCCGAACACACCAGCATCCATTGGCACGGCCTGTTCATTCCATGCGGCATGGACGGCGTCGCGGGTCTCACCCAGCCGGGTATCCAACCGGGCGAGACCTGGGTCTATGAGTTCACGATCCCGGATCAGCACGGCACGTTCATGTACCACCCGCACGCCGACGAGATGACCCAGATGGCGTTCGGCATGATGGGGTTCTTCATCGTGCATCCCAAGGAGCAGCGGAGCCAACCGATCGACCGCGACTTCGCGATCATGCTTCACAACTGGGCCGTCCATCCGGGGACCTACCGGCCCGACCCTGCAGTGATGGTCGACTTCAACATGTGGACCTTCAACAGCCGTGTGTTCCCGGGGACCGAGCACCTCGTGGTCAAGACCGGTGATCGCGTGCGCGTCCGCTTCGGAAACCTCAGCATGTGGAACCACCCAATCCACGTGCATGGGCACGCTTGGAAGGTGGTGGCAACAGATGGCGGCCAGATCGCCGAGGCCGGCCAGTGGCCCGAGACCACGGTACTTGTCCCCGTCGGCACGACGCGCGACGTGGAGTTCATCGCGGACAACCCAGGGGACTGGGCGATGCACTGCCACATGTCGCACCACACGATGAACGCGATGGCGCACGACATTGCAAACACGGTCGGCGTCGATCAGACGGGCGTCGAGAGCAAGATCCAGTCGCTGCTTCCCGGCTACATGGCGATGGGGCGTGACGGTATGGCTGAAATGCAAGACATGGCACAGCACATGCCGGGCCCGAGGAACACGCTGCCGATGATGATGGGCAAGGGGCAGTTCGGCAACATCGAGATGGGAGGCATGTTCACCGTGCTCAAGGTGCGTGACAACATCTCCAACTACGGAGATCCGGGGTGGTACCGATTCCCGGATGGATCGGTCGCAAGGCGCACAGATACATGACAGGAACGAAGCGATGGCATTTTCCAACCTGCAAGATACTCTGACAGCCCGATTCCGTGGTGCTCGTCTCCGGACACAGCTCCTGCTGGTTGTGAACTTCGCTATCGCCGTGGTCCTGACGGGCTTCGTGATTGCGGATTATCAGCGTGCCGTGACCTCGCGACTCCATGAAAAAGAGATTGCGCTCGCTGAGGAAGCACGAACGATCGAGATGGCGGTACGAACACTCCGCGCCGGGGGCGAGGAACCCGTTCAGCAGTTTATTGACGCGACTTGTTCAACGATGATCGCACGTGAGTCTCCTGGACACACGATCGAGGTCATGCTGGGCAACTCCAGGCTTCTCGCAGATCCAACAACACACGGCCACGATCACGCATCTGAGTTGGTCGAGTTGATCTGGGGAGAATCGGGAGACGGGGAATTTTCAGTACGTGTCGGCGAGCGCCGAGGACCTGTTCTAGCAGCGGTTCGTCGGGCAGAGGAACGACGTGTTGGTGCCATCCTGCTCGCGGGCGGCGCTGGCGCCGTCGTCTTGAATTTTCTTCTGTTGCGACTGGTGACTCGGCCTATCGAACGTCTGGTCGATGCGGTGAGTGAGATCGGCCGTGGGCGGCTCGGTACGACCGTGGATGTCAGTTCCAACCGCGAGCTGAGTGATCTCGCAGGGGCGGTCTCGCGCATGAGTCTCGAACTGGCTCGGCGTGATGCGGACCGCCGTGCCCAGCTCAACCGAGCCCGGCGGCTACAGTCACATCTAATTCCCTCGCCTGCGGGTGACACCCCGCTCAGCGTCGCGATCGAGTACCACCCCGCCGATGAAATCGCGGGCGACTTCGTGGATGTCATCGCGTGCCCGAACGGGGACACACTTCTGTGCGTCGCGGATGTGGTAGGGCACGGGATCCATGCGGCGATGGGGTCGGCAGTCCTCAAGGCGCTGCTCCTCGCCACAGACCTGACGGAGCCTTCACCCGCGAAGATTCTTTCGGAGATCAACCGGCGATTCTGGGCGACGAGCCTTCCGGAAGATTTCGCCTCCATGGTTCTTGTGCGAGTGTCCGGAGCAACGGGCGCAGCCGTCTATGCCAGCGCCGGTCACGAAGTCGGGTTCATTCGTTATCAAAGCGGCAGATGCGAGGTTGTTCCCTCGACAGGACTCCTTCTGGGTGTTGACCCGGACGCTGTGTGTCAGGACGCAGAACTCACACTTGGACCGGGGGAGCTGCTGGTGCTGCTTTCTGATGGAGTGACCGAGACGCAAGACGAGCAGGGAAGACTTCTGGGGCGGAATCGCGTAGCAGAGCTGATTACCGGGGAGAGCGAGCCCAGCACTGCATCGATTTCCCGGCGGCTTGTTGAAGCGGCAGATCGTCACCGTGGCAAAGGCATCCGGCGTGATGACATGACAGTGCTTGCATTTGGGCTGTCGCCCGTAAGCGAGGAGATGGTCGCCGGAGCGAGGTGCGACTCGAACACAATGCCTTTGCGGCTTGGGCGCGATGAGGCCCCCAATCCGAGACACCGCCAAGCGCAGGGCTCACCAACTGCAAAGGAGATGACATGACGCATTCACACGAGCGCACGATATACATAGACCCCGTTTGTGGGATGGAGCTGAGTCTTGAGACGGCCGCAGACGAGGTGGCGTACGAGGGCCACACCTACTACTTCTGCGCGGCGGTCTGCCGCGAGGCGTTCGAAGCGGCCCCTGAACGGTACGCCCACAGGCACCATCGTACGAAACAGAAGGAGAATGACCAATGAAGCACCACTGGCTTCACATCGCGGGATGCGTTCTCCCGCTTCTGTTGATCTTCCTGCTCCCACTGTTCGGCGTTGGCGAAGGGGCCACCCTCTTCGTCTTCATTGTGGTCATGTTCGGCTGCCACCTTCTGATGATGGGCGGGCACGGACACGGGCACGGCACCGACATGAGGGACCACTCAAATACTAAAGGAGACCATGATGCACACTCTCAGCATTAGAAGGTTCGGCTTCGCCCTTGGTGGGGCCTGCGCTGTTCTCTACATCGGCTGTGTTTTCGTCATGTTGACCGTGCCGCGCGAAGCGGTCGTTCGGTTTTTCAACAGCATCATGCACGGCTGGAACATCGAGCCCATCATGCGCTGGGACATGCCCTGGTGGGAGGCGGTCATCGGAACCATGGAGATCTTCATCCTGGGCTGGCTTGTCGGCGCCGTGATCGCGGTGCTCTACAACGTGGGCGCAAGGCCGGCGAGGTGACCTATGCATGGTGACGGAAACGCATACGGCAACTGGGGCCTCGTCGTCACGATGGTTGTCGTCAGCCTGTTCTTTATCTTCAAGTTCATCCCCATGCGGACGCGCCTCGGCAAGCGATCAGGCGGCGCGCTGATTGCGTTCGTCATCGCGTTGTTCGCAGAGATGTACGGATTTCCGCTGTCGATCTACCTTCTGAGCCACTTCGTCGGGATCAAGATCCCGCTGGACCACATCAGCGGGCACCTGCTTGGCGACTTCATCACCTGGCTCGGCATCGGCAACGGCTGGGCGATCGTAATGGTCGTCAGCAACCTCCTGATCATCGCGGGGATCTGGATCATCAGTGCAGGCTGGGAGCGCGTCTACGAGTCACGGGGCGAACTGGTTACCGACGGCGTGTATCGCTACATGCGACATCCGCAGTACACCGGCATCTTCATCATCACGCTCGGGCTCATGATCCAGTGGCCGACCCTGGCCACCCTGGTCCTCTGGCCGTTCGTAGTTTGGATGTACTTCCGCCTTGCGCGGCGCGAGGAACGCGACGTTCTCGACGCGTGCCCGGACCAATACCGGGCCTACATGAATCGGACGCCGATGTTCATCCCTCGCCTGTTGGGCGCGCGGCAAGACACATTGACTAAGCAAAACTCAAACCAAAGGGGATCCCGTCATGCACAACCATGATGAACGCCACCACAAGCACAATCACGATCACACGAGCTCACTCGGCTCGGAGAACAAGGATCACGCGGGGCACACCCACCCCGATACTGTAGAGGCAACTAGTGGCAATAGCCACGCTGGGCACTCCGGCCACGGTGCGAGCCATGACCACCAGAGCCATCACGCCCACATGGTCGCGGACTTCCGGCGCCGATTCTGGGTCTGCCTCGTGCTGTCTGTTCCAGTAGTGGCGCTTGCTCCGATGATCCAGACCTGGCTCGGTCTGCGTGACTCGCTGCGTTTTCCGGGCGACAGCTATATTCAGTTCGCGATTGCCACGATCGTCTACTTCTACGGCGGCTGGCCGTTTCTGAAGGGGCTATTTAATGAGGTCGGCAAGGGCCGGCCGGGGATGATGACCCTCATCGCCGTGGCAATCTCCACGGCATACTTCTACAGCAGCGCCGTCGTGTTTGGCGTGGAGGGAAAGGTATTCTATTGGGAGCTTGTGACGCTCATCGATATCATGCTGGTTGGGCACTGGATCGAGATGAAGTCGGTCATGGGTGCTTCGGCTGCATTGGAGAAGCTTGTCAAGCTGATGCCGGCAGAGGCTCACCTGGTTGGAGATGACGGCACACACGATGTGCCTGTTACTGACCTCAAGCACGGCGACCGAGTGCTCGTGAAGCCTGGCGAGAAGATTCCGACGGACGGGACCATCCTGGAAGGCCGCACGAGCGTCAACGAATCAATGCTGACCGGTGAGAGCCGTCCGGTTGAGAAAGGGGAGGGAGACGAGGTCATTGGCGGAGCCGTCAACGGCGAGTCGGCGATCACCGTCGAGGTGTCCAAGACAGGCGACGAGACCTATTTAGCGCAGGTCATCGAGATGGTGCGCAAGGCCCAGGAGTCGCGTTCAAAGACGCAGGACCTCGCGAACCGAGCGGCACTGTTGCTGACGGTCGTCGCGCTCAGCGTCGGGGCCATCACACTCGTCACGTGGCTCTTGCTCGGCAAGGACTTTGCCTTCGCACTGGAACGCACGGTCACCGTCATGGTGATCGCGTGCCCGCACGCCCTCGGTTTGGCCGTGCCGCTTGTGGTGGCGGTCTCGACCGCCATCTCCGCGCGCAACGGCCTGCTCATCCGTGACCGAACCGCCTTCGAGGCAGCGCGCGGCCTCGACGCGATCGTGTTCGACAAGACCGGGACGCTGACGGAGGGACGATTCGGCGTCACCGACATCATCCCGCTCGGCGACATGGACGAGACGAGGATCCTCACGCTCGCGGCCTCGATCGAGAGTCAGTCGGAGCACCCGATCGCCGCTGGTGTCGTGCGCAGCGCCGAGGAACGCGACATCCGTCCACCGCAGCCGAAGGGCTTCCGTGCGATCCCAGGCAAGGGGGCCGAGGCGACGGTCGAAGGGACCAACATCAAGGTCGTCAGCCCCGGCTATCTCCGTGAAGCCAGCATCGAGATCGAGAGCGGCGAAGTGAATCGGGTAGCGGACGAGGGCAAGACGGTCGTGTTTGTGCTCGCGGACGACCGACTCGTCGGCGCGATCGCGCTAGCCGATGTGATCAGGCCGGAGTCCCGCGAGGCCATCGACCGGCTCAAGGCGATGGGCGTGCGCGTCATGATGCTGACCGGGGACGCGCAGGCTGTGGCCGATTGGGTCTCGCGCGAGCTGGGACTCGACGAGGTGTTCGCCCAGGTGCTCCCCGACCAAAAGGCCGAGAAGATCAAGGAGATACAGTCCCGGGGCTTGCGCGTCGCGATGACCGGCGACGGGGTCAACGACGCGCCGGCGCTCACCCAGGCCGATGTCGGGATTGCGGTCGGGGCCGGCACCGATGTCGCCATCGAGTCCGCCGACATCGTGCTGGTGCGCTCGGATCCACGCGATGTGACGGCGATAGTCGAACTCGCCCGCGCCACCTACGGAAAGATGGTTCAAAACTTGTGGTGGGCTGCGGGTTACAACATCTTCGCCATTCCGCTGGCTGCGGGCGTGCTGGCATCGGTTGGGATTCTGCTCACGCCGGCCTTCGGCGCTGTGCTGATGTCTGCGTCAACCGTGATCGTTTCCATCAACGCCCGTCTCCTGCGTGTCCATCGGGACGACGGGAGCGGCTCTGGAAGGGACGGTGCATCATGAAACTACGCGCACTTAGAACACTCATCGTGCTGTTCCTGCTCGTCTTGCTCATCTCTAGCCTCGGGCACAGCGGCATGGCGATGGGCGGCGGGTGGGCGTGGATCTTCCTGCTGATGGTGTTCGCCTCATTCTTCTTGCTGATGGGTGGACTGTGCGGGCATGGAAGCCATGGCCATGGGGGACACAGCCTTGGAGAAGGACACGCCCCGAAGGCTCTGCGGCCGCCGGATGTGGATACCGCCGACATCTTCCTGCCCGAGAGCGAGCGACGCGTGGGGGCGGCGACGGTCCGCGAGGGGCGGTTGCTGGCACCGGCCGACGACGCGATGACACGCCTTCGGGAACGCTTCAGCGGCACCGGGTGGACGCCGCTGCTGACGCCCACCGAGGATGGCGCCCCATCGCTTGCACTGCTTCCCATCGCGCTCGATCGCGGTGAGCAACTCGGGCAGCGGTACTGGCTACATGCCCTGCTCCTCGTCGCCACCCTGGCGACGACGGTTTGGGCTGGAGCGCTGCATCAGGGCATCAACCTGCTTCAGGAGCCGGGACGCTTCACTGCGGGACTGCCGTACTCCCTCGGGCTGATGCTCATTCTTGGCACTCACGAAATGGGCCACTACATCGCCGCACGAAAGCACGGCATTAATGTTTCGCTGCCGTACTTCATCCCGGTCCCGTTTGCGTTAGGCACATTCGGCGCGTTCATCTCGCTCCGATCACCGGCGCCCTCGCGCCGTGCCCTGTTCGACATGGCCGTCGCTGGCCCGTTGGCCGGTCTCGTCGTTGCCATTCCCGCCTTGCTGATCGGCCTGCCCATGTCCACGGTCTCCGAGGCGGCACCGGCCGCGATGGCTATGCACGGCGGGGGCGTCAACGTGGGTTCGTCGCTTCTCTTGGCCACGCTCGCGAGTCTCGGGCTTGGTGACAACCTCACCGGGCACGTGATCCTCCTGCATCCGCTCGCCTTCGCCGGCTGGCTGGGGCTCCTGGTGACCGCGCTCAATCTTCTGCCTATCGGGCAGCTCGACGGCGGGCACATCTCGGATGCGATGTTCGGCCAGCGCCGCAGCGCCATGATCGGGACGGCCGCGCTCGTCGCTCTGTTCGGGCTCGGGATCTTTGTATGGTCCGGCCTGCTCTTTTGGGCGTTCATCGTCTGGTTTATTGCGGGGCGCAAAGGGATCCCGCCGCTCAATGACATCACCCCCCTGAGCACGGGCCGCTTGGCGCTGGGATGGTTCGCCTTGGTGATCCTTGCGGCGATTCTGGTCCCCGTTCCCCACGAGCTATTCGAGTCGTTGGGTATCCAGTGCCCCTACCTGTAAATGCGGAGCGTTGAGATGATTGAACACGACCACAGCCGCAGGCCGGCGCTTCGAGCCCGACGTTTGGGAATCGATACGTATCGAGAGAACGTCATCTACATGCATGCCGAGTGCGAAGTGTGCCGGTCCGAGGGCTTTGAGTCGCAGGCACGTGTGCTCGTGTCGTCGGGGTCGGCTCGCATCCCGGCAACGCTCAATGTCATCACTTCGGACCTCTTGCATCCCGGAGAGGCGGGGCTCTCCGAGGTGGCGTGGAGTGCCCTCAACGCGTCCGAGGGTCAGTCACTTCGAGTTGAGCACATGCCCCCGCCAATCTCCATGAGCCACGTCCGAGCCAAGGTCTACGGCCGCCAGCTCGGCATCGATGAGTACAAGGCAATCGTGGACGACGTCGTCGCTGGCCGCCTCTCCAGCATCGAGATCGCGGCGTTCTTGACTGCAAGCGCCGTGGACCGACTCAGTCCGGAGGAGGTGGCGTCGCTCACCGCGGCGATGCTCGCCGCCGGCGAGAGGCTCACGTGGCCGAGCGAGGTTGTGGCGGACAAGCACTGCATCGGCGGTTTGCCGGGAAATCGAACAACGCCGATTGTCGTGGCGATCGTCGCCGCGTGCGGCGGCGTCATCCCCAAGACCTCCTCCCGGGCGATCACGTCACCCGCGGGAACGGCGGACGTGATGGAAACGCTTGCGCCAGTCGATCTCGATCTCAGATCGATGCGGCGCGTGGTCGAGTCGGAGGGCGGATGCATCGCATGGGGCGGGGCGGTCGCGCTGAGCCCAGCCGACGACGTGCTGATTCGGGTCGAGCGTCCGCTCGATCTCGATAGCGAGGGGCAGCTCGTCGCGTCCGTCCTCTCCAAGAAGGCAGCCGCAGGCTCAACCCACGTTGTTATCGATATGCCCGTCGGCCCGACTGCGAAGATACGAACGCAAGAGGCTGCTGCGAGCCTGCGGTCGTTGTTCGAGTCGGTTGCCGAGCGAGTCGGTCTGCGCTTACGGGTCGTCGAAACCGACGGGAGAGCGCCGGTCGGACGCGGCATCGGCCCGGCGCTGGAAGCCCACGATGTGCTCGCCGTGCTCCGCCAAACGTCCGACGCTCCCCCCGATCTGCGCGACCGAGCACTCGCCCTGGCGGGCAGCGTCCTGGAGCTCACGGACTTTGCGGCGGAAGGCACAGGCAAGGCCATCGCGAGCCAGACCCTGCGGAGCGGGCGGGCGCTTATGAAGTTCGAACGTATCTGTGAGGCCCAGGGCGGCCTGCGCCAACCCCCGGTGGCGTCACAGACGCGCGCCGTCGTCGCCCAAGCTGAGGGGATCGTCACGTCAATCGACAATCGGAGGCTGGCCAGAGCGGCCAAGCTCGCGGGCGCCCCGCGAGATGCGGCGGCTGGGATCGCCCTGGAGGTTGACATCGGCGATGTCGTCGAGCGTGGACAGCCGCTCTTCACACTCCACGCAGACAGTCTGGGCGAGCTGGCCTACGCCGCCGAGTACGTCAACTCCCAAAGTCCGATCGTGACGGTCGGCCCAGAATCAGGAGAATCGCCATGAGCACTCTTCTTGTCCCTCTCCCAGGTAATGAGCTCATCGCTGCGTCGCTGGCGGGCATGTTGCGAGCAGATGTCGGGCCGGTCAAGTTCCACCACTTCCCGGATGGCGAGACATACGTACGCTTTGATACAGATGTCACCGGCAAGACGGTCTGGCTCGTCTGCACACTGGATCGCCCCGACCCGAAGTTCGTACCGCTGATGATCACGGCGGAGACGGCGAAGGACCTCGGCGCTTCGCGCGTGGGCCTCATCGCGCCCTACCTGGCGTACATGCGCCAGGACACGCGGTTCCGCCCGGGCGAGGCCGTCAGCAGCGCCTACTTTGCGAGCGTGCTCTCGTGCATCGTCGACGCGATGGTGACGGTGGATCCTCATCTGCACCGGCGCAGCTCGCTGAATGAGATCTACCGCATTCCCACGGCCATTGTGCACGCTGCACCTATCGTCGCGGACTGGATCCGTCGCGAGATCGCGAAGCCGCTGCTGGTCGGTCCCGACGCTGAGAGCGAACAGTGGGTTGCGGAAGTGGCCAAGCTCGCCGACGCTCCGCACATCGTCCTTCGGAAGAACCGGCGAGGGGATCGCGATGTTGAGGTGTCCGTTCCTGATGTGGAGCGGTGGTCCGGGCACACGCCCGTGCTGGTGGACGACATCGCCTCGACCGCGCACACGATGATCGAGACCGTGGGCCACCTCCGACGTGCCGGCATGTCGCCCCCGGTCTGTGTCGCAGTACACGCGATCTTTGCCGGCGATGCCTATCAACAGCTCGAAGCCGCGGGGGTGAGCCGGATCGTATCCTGCAACACAATCCCTCACCCATCGAACGCGCTCGACCTCACGCGCATCATCGCGAGCCAGTTGCAGACGCTGAACTGGTCTACCGCCTCCTGCTGTCCCCCATCAACGCGAAGTGGGCGGGGCACTCACGAAGGGAGCAACGAGAATGGATAATGCAGTTGCTCTCGTTCAGACATATCTTCGGCTCAACGGCTATTTCACGGTCACAGAGTTCCCGGTCATCGAGGCCATGCGTCGTGGCGGGCACCGCACAGCAACGGATATCGACGTGTTGGCGTTTCGGTTTCCGCATGCCGGACGCCTCGTTCCTAGAGAAGGCCGATCCGGCACACGCGACACAGTCATCGACGCGCCCGACCCCGCGCTCGGTGTTCCACCAGACGCGCCCGACATGCTGATCGGTGAGGTAAAGGAGGGCCGCGCTGAGCTGAACTCTGCGGCGACCGATCCGGCCGTCTTACGCGCAGTACTCGTTCGGTTCGGATGCTGTCGTCAACCCGATGTCGACGCGACGGTCCAGGACTTGGTGCGGCACGGTCGGGCTGAGACTTCACCAGGGCACACCACGCGTCTCGTCGCGTTCGGAGCGCACGCACCCGAAGGGCGCTCCCCGCGTTACTCGATAGTGTTGCTGGAAACTGTCACGGCCTATCTTGAGTCGTACATCTCGTCCAATTGGGATGTCCTGCGTCACGCCGAATTCAAGGATCCCGCGTTCGGATTCCTCGTCACTCTCTTCAAGTCGGGCCATGGTCGATGGAAAGCACACCGTGGCTGATCTCGGTTCGATGGAGACAGCTTCGATGCATGTTGGTTTGCAAGTACTTATCTGGACTTTGGCTATTGAGGGCCTGTTCGTTCTTGGCCTGACGATAGCCCCTCGCGTACCACCTGCGGGACGTCATATCGCGAATGCTCTATCACAGGCACCGTTGCTCGACATCGTCGTGTCGCTCTTGACTTGGATCCCGTGGGCAGTAGGCATCGCAGTAGGCGGCTGGTTCGGGCTCGCAGGCGCGATGACAGGCCAAACAATCGTGCTCACATCCTGGGTGATCTTGCACGAAGCGACTCACCGTCGTGCCTCCCGCGGGCCTCGAATAGTCAAGGTTCTCAACCGTACTGTGGGTCGAGCGCCGAATCACCTCGCACTCTGGGTGAGCTTGCTCGCCCTGCCAGTATTCTGGATTATCCGTTTTGGGGAGATATTGATCTACCCACTTCTCCGCTTGCTGTTGGGGTTCCCGCGGTATCGGCATGGCCAGTGGATCAGCGTGTCACGTCACAAGTTCGAGGGGCTCGTCGGGCATGACCTCATCTGGTGCCTCTACTGTGATTGGATGACAGGTATCTACGCCCTGGGCGGGGAGATGCTGCGCAATGTCGAGTCATTCTGGTGCCCGATTCGATTCTACGACGGCAAGAAGTGTGACAACTGCCGCATCGACTTCCCCGATATTGATGGTGGTTGGGTGCCCGCGGATGGGGCCATGTCGGATGTGGTCGCCACTCTCGAAGCGAAGTATGGCGGCGGCCGCAGAGAGTGGTACGGGCATCCCGCTCGCCTGACCATCAGCGCGGAACGCAAGAATGAGCAGTCATCAGCTGAGTCGGAGCAAGAGTGAACCGTACACTGGCCATCACATTCGGCTCTCTGTTTCTCGTGATGCTTGGGTTCAGTGTCACTCTGGCTGTGCTGCCATCGCGTCTCGGGCGTGATGTCCCCGGTGAGACACTGTCGCCGGACTCCACCGCATTTCATGTCGGCGCGCTTACAGGCCTATATGCGCTCGCGCAGTTCATGGCGGCGCCGGTGTGGGGGCGATGGTCCGATCGGCACGGGAGGCGGATCGCCCTGCTCTGGAGTCTTACCGGCTTCGGCGCATCGCAGGTTCTTTGCGGCTTGGCGACAAGTCTGCCCCTCCTCTATGCAGGGCGGATTCTCGGAGGCGCCTTCTCGGGGGCCATGTTTCCGATCGCGGCAGGTGCCGTCGCCGACTCGTTGCCGGAACGTCTCCACGCTCAAGGGATGGCCTGGCTCAGCGCCGCCGCGGCGCTCGGCGTCGTCGCCGGCCCTATCCTTGGGGGGCTCTCGACGCGTCAGTCGTGGATGTGGGATACACCGTTCGGGAGCATTGCCCTTGAGAGCTTCGCGGCACCGTTCCTCGCACTGGCAGTCATGTCGGCACTGATGGTTGCCATCGTGCTGCGATGGCGCACCGATCGTTGCACGGCGAGTCAGAGGGACGAACGCGACGAGGGTACAGGCTGGACGGTCGTGGGCCTCCGTATCCGCGGGATCTTGGCCCTCGTCTTCGTGAGTCAGGTCGCGATGGCACTATTCATGACCGCCTTCGCGCTTTACGCCGATGCACGGTTTCGCCTTGGGCCTGGCGGAATCGGTGTCGCCTTCGCGCTATGCGGGCTGATCACCGCGTCCGTTCAGTTGGGAGCTATCTGGTTTCTGGCGCGCCGATGGGGCGAATGGATGCAGGTCGGAATGGGATTCGGCGCCATGGGTGTTGGCCTTGCGGCGTTCCCGTTGGTGCCTGCACTCGGGCTCGCGGCCGTTGCCGTCGGCATCTTCGTCATGGGCTCCGCGATCGTCGCGCCGAGCCTTCTCTCGCTGTCAGCAAGGGACACCCCGGGCGCAGCGGGAACGGCCGCCGGTCTCGTTGGGTCCGCGACGTATCTCGGCCAGGTGGCCGGACCGTTGGCCGCAAGCGCCCTGTTCATATGGGATGACGCGGCGCCGTTCTATGCGGCCAGCGTCATGATATTGCCTACCGCGGCCTGGATGCTGTGGCATCGTCGATCAAGCCAAAACCGATTGAAGGAGGAAAAAGAATGATTCAGGGGAGCATTAGGGTCGCCGTCAACGGGTACGGCGTCATTGGAAAGCGAGTCGCTGCCGCCGTACAGCTCCAGTCGGACATGGAGCTTGCGGGTGTTGCGGATGTGGCGACGGACTACCGCGTCAAAGCCGCGGTTGCCGGGGCTACCAGTGTGTTCGCCGGCACGGAAGAAAGTCTCCATGCCATGCGCGACGCCGGGATCCGGCCAGAAGGGACAATCGAGGATCTGCTGGGCAAGGCTGACGTCGTGGTCGATTGCACGCCGAAAAGCGTTGCCTCTGGAAACCTCGAACGATACCGATCGTCCGGCGTGAAGGCTGTGTTCCAGGGCGGCGAGAAGCACTCCCTCACTGGCCACTCGTTCGTGGCCCAGGCGAACTACGAATCCGCAATCGGCCGCGACGCTACCCGCGTGGTCTCGTGCAACACGACGAGCATCGTGCGGGTGCTTGGAGCGATCCAGGACGCGGGCCTGCTCGTCAGCGCCCGCGGCGTCCTAATTCGTCGTGCCACCGATCCATGGGAAGCCGATCACTCCGGCATCATGAACACGATCGTTCCTGAAGCTCACATACCGAGCCACCAGGGGCCGGATGCCCAGAGCGTCAGACCCGAACTGGATTTGGTCACCATGGCCGCGAAGGCCTCTCACACCCAGACCCACAACCACTACTGGACACTCAGGCTCACTCCGGGCACATCGCGCGATGATCTGCTCGCGGCGTTGCGCGCTGCGCCGCGCATCGCCTTCATTCGAATGCACGACGGCATCGTGGCACTCAACAGCACGGTGGAACTCATGCACGACCTCGGGCGGTCGCGCGGCGATATGTGGGAGGTGGCAGTCTGGGAGGATGTGCTCAGCGTGCAGGGCGACGAAGCGTACCTGACATATCAGGTGGATAATCAGGCGATCGTGGTTCCGGAGACAATCGACGCCATTCGTGCATTGACCGCCACTGTTCGAGATGCGCATCAGTCCATTGCAGCAACAGATCAGTCCCTCGGCATCGTGCACGAGTTTTTACCACTCGACCAAAGATAAGGCTAAGCCTATCGCAGGTGGGGACTCCATTAGTTTCTTTGTCTTTTCTACCTGTCCAGTGTCTAGGGTCGCCAGAAGAGCGCGAGGTGCAAACGATGATTGAGCTGATGGCGGTTTGTTTCGGAGAACAGTGCCTGTGATACTCGCGATAGGACTCAGTGTGCTTCTTGTGCTACTAACGACTGGCGTGCGCCTTGCTTTTTTCGTGATCGTGGCTCGCTTCACCCTCGATGCAGACCGCTTCACGTGGCACCGCTTCTTCTGTCTCATGCTCGGTATCTACGCCAGCCACCTCTTCGACATAGTTGCTTATGCGGCAGCGTACTATGTTGCGTGGCATGTTTTCGGCATCGGCACACTCTCCGGCGACCGGGCTGATGGTCCGCTCGGCCATTTCTACGCCTCTGCTGTCATGTACACGACCATCGGCTTCGGTGACATTCTGCCCACTGGGCATCTGCGGTTCATAGCCGCTACGGAAGGACTGAGTGGGCTGCTGTACATCGCCTGGTCCGCGTCATTCATCTTCGCCGCGATGCATCGCATGTTCAAAGATAGAAACGCAATATCCGGGGAGCACCACGAATGACGCCGAGTGACTCACAACACGGAGACCAATATCGAGAGGAAAGCCTAACGCTCGCCGGCTCGGTCGCCATGGGAACCGGCGTCATGATCGGCGCAGGGATCTTTGCGCTCACGGGACAAGTCGCCGAGTTGGCCGGCGGGCTGTTCCCGCTCGCGTTCATCGCCGCCGCTGTTGTCGTCGCCTTCAGCGCCTACTCGTACATCAAGGTGTGCAACGAGTACCCGTCGGCCGGCGGGATCGCGATGATCCTCAAGAAGGCTTACGGGCCGGGCGTGGTCACCGCGGGCTGCTCGCTGCTGATGTACTTCTCTATGGTCATCAACGAGAGTCTCGTTGCCCGCACCTTCGGCACCTACACGATGCGGATCTTCGGCGAGGGCTCTGACTCATGGCTCGTGCCCACGCTCGGTGTCGGACTCATCGTGGTCGCGTTCATCGTCAATCTGCTCGGCAACGAGGTCATCGGCGGGCTCAGCAAGATCACCGCGATCATCAAGATCGTCGGCATCGCGGTCTTCGCTGGCATCGGGCTCTGGGTCTCGGGTCTCTCGTTCGACACCCTGACCGGGGAGAGCGCCGCCTCCGATGCACATGGCGGCGTCGGCGGTTTCCTCGCCGCCGTGGCCCTGTCAATCCTGGCCTACAAGGGCTTTACCACGATCACCAACAGCGGGGACGAGATCAAAGTACCCAAGAAGAACGTCGGCCGCTCAATCATCTTCAGCCTGCTCATCTGCACCGGGCTCTATGTGCTCGTCACACTGGCCGTCGCCGGCAATCTGAGCGTCAACGAGATCATCGCGGCACGAGACTCCTCGCTCGCCGAAGCGGCCCGCCCCGCCGTCGGCCAGTGGGGTGAATGGCTGACCATCGGCCTTGCCATCATCGCGACGATCTCGGGCATCATCGCCAGCATGTTCGCGGTCTCGCGCATGCTCGCGATGCTCACGGACATGGACCTCGTCCCGCACCGCCACTTCGGCATGCCTGGCAGAATCCAGAAGCACACGCTCGTCTACACGGCCGTCAGCGCCGTCGCGCTCACGATCTTCTTCGACCTCAGCCGCATCGCCTCGCTCGGCGCGATCTTCTACATCGTGATGGACATGGCGATCCACTGGGGCGTCTTCAAGCACCTCCGATCGGAGCTCAACGCGCGGGGCTGGGTGCTCCTGACGGCGTTGGTGCTCGACGCGGTCGTGCTCGGGGCGTTCCTCTATCTCAAGCTCACGACCGATCCGCTCGTCGTCGTCGTCGCGCTCGGCTCGATTGCCGTGGTCTTCGGACTGGAGGGATGGTTCCTTAGGGCAATGTCAGGCCAACCGGATGACGAGACCGCTTGACTCTCGGGAGAGCTGTATATACCATAAGGGGGTATGGGTACCACACCCCCAGCCCGATCGGCAAAGAACGTCTGCGATCAAGACCGCAACCGCAACCTCGCCCGGCTCAAGCGCATCGAGGGGCAAGTGCGTGGCATCGCCCAGATGGTTGAGCAGGATCGCTATTGCGCAGACATCCTGACCCAGATCGCTGCGGTGCAGTCCGCCATGCGATCAGTGGGCAAGGAGTTGCTGCGGCACCACCTCAAGCACTGCGTCGCGGACGCAGCCGCACTCGGGAAAGCCGAGTTCGAGGAGGCGAGCGATGAGCTGATCGAACTGTTGTACAAGAACGCGAGGTAAATGAGATGGCGACGCAGACTACACCCGCCCAGATTGCTGGAATGCACTGCGGAGGATGCGCGGCCAAGATCAAGGCCGCACTCCTTGATGTCGCGGGCATCGACGGTGCTGAAGTCAATCCCCAGGCGGGAACAGCGGTCATCAAGCACTCCTCGGATGTTTCCGACGAGCGCATCCGGCTTGCCGTCGCTTCCGTAGGTGACTACGCGGTTTCGTTCGTCCGGCCCGCTGAGGCCGCCCAAGCGACGCGGAACGGTACGCCGAACCATCACTCGGCCGTGATGGTCGAAGAGCCCGCAAAGGAGAGTCTCTACCCGCTCTTCCTGATCGTCGGGTTTATCGCAGGTGTCACGCTTCTGGTCGCCGCGTCCACCGGCAGCTGGGCGGCTGAGCCTCTCATGCGGCACTTCATGGCCGGCTTCTTCATCGTCTTCTCCTTCTTCAAGCTTCTCGATCCACCAGGCTTCGTCTCCGCGTACCGAGGCTACGACTTGGTCGCACGCAGGGTCCCAGCGTGGGGCTGGGCATACCCCTTCGTCGAGCTCGCACTCGGTGTCGCGTACTTGCTCGCCTGGGCCCCAGTCGTGACCAACATCATCACGCTCGTGCTTATGCTCGTCGGCGCAGGTGGTGTGCTCAAGGCGCTGCTCAACAAGCGCGCCATCCGCTGCGCATGCCTCGGCACAGCCCTCAACCTACCGATGACCAAGGTCACGCTCGTCGAGGATCTGACCATGGCCGCCATGGCCGCGGGGATGCTATTGCTGATGATGTGATTGCCTCTAGACCAACTTCTGCGCACCATGCTGCTCCTCTCGGTCGGAGCAGACGCCGAAGAGACGCCAATGAAACCACGCAAGTCCACATACCTGATTCATCGCTGGCTGGGTCTGATCGTGAGCCTTCAGCTGCTCGCCTGGAGCGTCGGTGGCTTCATGTTCAGTGTGCTCGACATCGATAACGTGCGCGGGGAACGCGATATCGGCGCCGAGCAGTTCGAGCCACTGAGTCATCATGTGATCACCGAGCTGCCTGCGAGCATCCGGTCCTCGCTAGATGATCTCGCCTCTACGCACTCGGATCTCGCCTCGGTTGCGCTGATAAACCGCGGAATCGGCCCATCGTGGGAAATCCGGTCCACGTCCGGTGAGTTGCTCGCACGTCTCGACCATGAGTCCGGCGAGTCACTCCCACTAATCTCTGAGCAGGATGCCCGACTGGTCGCCCAGCGCGACTTCGCGCATGCTTCACCAATCAAGAATGTGCAGCTGATCGAGTCGGAGCCGCCTGTCGAGTTTCGCAACGGTGTGCTGCCTGCGTATCGAGTAGAGATTCACCACCCGAAACAACCACGACTCTACATTGACGCTCGGACCGGCCAGGTCGTGTCCCGTCGAAACCGCTTGTGGCGCGTGTTCGATTTCTTCTGGATGCTGCACACGATGGATTACGGCGGACGCGACGACTTCAACCATCCGCTGCTCACTGGCTTCAGCGTCCTGGCGATCGCGACCTCGGCCTCTGGTGTCACGCTCTGGGGCTGGCGGGCAAGCTCGCGGTTGCGTCGAAAGAGAAACCAAGGACCAGCGTAAGCCTAGCAGTCGCATAGGTGGTCGCGGCGAGCTCACTGGTGAGCTGGCGGCGAGCACGGTATTCGTGCGAAATCACGTGAGCCAGTGGCCATGAAGGTCCCCGGTCGACGACATGGGCCGCTCAGATCGGCTCGATTCGCACTACATTTTTGGACAATCTTGCACTACATCGGGCGATAGCTCACCCGAACGCGGAGTAGTGCAGAAACGAGAAAGCCCTCTAATCCCCTACTGAGCAGGGACTTAGGGGGCCTCTTCGAAAGCGGGTGATCGGATTCGAACCGACGACATTCACGTTGGCAACGTGACGCTCTACCACTGAGCTACACCCGCCTGGGTGGCTCCGGACGACGAATCGCCCGGGCAGGGGTGAAGGTAGACCACTTCTCGGCGTTGGTCAACGAACTCCGCGGGTCGAAGTTCGCTTCGCGCCGGGCCAGGCCCGATCACCCGCCCGTCAGGGTCCGATTTCCGCCGAGGAACCCCGCGAATCGCCCCCCAGCCCGACTGCCCGACCGCCCCGGGCCCGCTCGATGGCGTCCACCACCACCGGTCCCGTGTAGGTGTTCGCAAGCCAGGGGGACTCCAGCCCGGGGCCGTACACCGCCAGCAGGGGGATCCCCGTCTGGCCCAGCTCCGCGAGCTTGTCCCAGCCCGGCGCCCCCGAGCTGGTGACGTCCGCGACCATCGGGATCACCCCGGGCTCCAAGAGCAGGGGCTTCACCGGCGCCCGGCTCAGGAAAGCCGCCTCCAGCGACTTGCAGTTCAGGCACCACTCCGCCGTGAAATCCAGCACCACCACGTCGCCCCGCTCAAGCGCCTCAGCAAGCGCCTCGGGGGTGTAGGGCGTCCAGATGTTGTGGTAGGCGTGCGACGTCCGATCGATCGCCGCCAGCACCCCACCGGCGCCCACCACCAGCCCCACCACCGCGAACACAAGCCGCCTCCCCGGTCGCTTGGTGATCTGGATCGTCCGAACGATCAGCCAGAGGCCCGCGGCGGCCGCAAAGGCCCCCACCGCCCACCAGTGCACGCTCTTGGCCCACCAGGGCAGCCCCCCCGCGAAACGCTCCATTCCCCCGAGCAACGCCAGCACGCCGGCGCCCACGAAGAACGCCGCGGCGGCCAGCATCAGCAGTCCCAGCACCTGCTTGACCAGCTCACTCGCCGGTCCGGTGCGCGGCATCTTCTCGACCCAGCCGGGCCGGGCACTGAGCACCAGGTACGGCAGGGCCATCCCGACGCCGAGGGAGACGAAGATGGTCAGGATGACGATCGCGGGCATCGTGGCCGAGCCCGCCAGCAGCGCCCCGGCGACAAATCCGAAGCAGGGCAGCCCCAGGATCGCCGTCATCACCCCGAAGAGCATCGACCCGAACGCCGAGTCGGCCTTCGGGTTCACCTTGTAGACCGCCTGCGGCAGCCGAACGGCGAAAGCGCCCAGGCTCCCCACCCCCATCGCCGCGATCAGCAGCCCGATCGGGAGCGTGAACTGCCAGTACCCGAAGAGCCTCGACGGGTCGGACAGGGACCCGGCGAACACCAACGCGAGCACCCCGAGCAACGCCCAGAACGCGATGACCCCCACGGCCATCCAGACGCCGAGATAGAAGCTCTTCCCCGGCGAGCCCGCGTGGTGGCTGATGGTCATGATCTTGATCGGGATCACGGGGAGCACGCAGGGCGTCAGGTTCAGCACCAATCCACCCAGGGCCGCGAGCAGCGCAAAGAGCCCCAGCCCCACCGCCCCGTCCGGGCGTGGCAGCGTGATCCCAAAGAACTCCGGGCGGGCGGCGTCCGCCTCGGTGGCCGAGTCCGTCGCGGCGCCGAACAGCTCTCGCTGGGCAAAGACCCGGAAGTCGAAATCCGCGAAGTCCTCATCGCTGGCCAGATCCCCCCGGTTCTCGATCGACACGATCGGAAGCCTGATGGTCTGCTCATGCGAATCAGGGGCGATGCAGACCAGGTCATCGCAGGCCTGATATTGCACCTGGATCGAGACGACCACCTCGCCCCCCACCGGCGCCGCCTCCGGAACCTGCAGGGGCACATAGATGCGGGTCCGTCCCTCGTAAACTCGGATCGGCTCAGGCCCGTTGCCCAGGTCGAACTGGATCTCATGGCTCTCGGGCCACTGCACCGGCCCGATGACCCCGTTCTGAACCTCCGCCTGCACACTCGTGGCCACGAGCCCCTGGACCGAGATCTCTTCCGCCCGCGCCTGCGAGTGCCACCCGTCCTGGTGGTCGAGCACCACCACCACGCCGAGCTGATCGCCCGGCGCCACACGCTCGGAGGCGGCCTTGATTTCCACCCGGACCTCCGGCCCCGAGTCGGCGAACGGATCCTCGCCGAACGGATCGCCCAGGCCTGGCTGGGCCGATGCGGCCTTCCCCGGCAGGCCGAGGGTCGCGAGCAGGATGAGCAAGGCGAAGATCAGCGGGTTGCGGAACGGTCGCATCATGGGCTTGAGATCCTTCGGAAAGGCATGGGGCGGCGTCGCCCCGGGTCCGGGGGATCAATGCTCGCCCCCGGGACATTGTTCCGCCTCCGGCGCCTTTCCGCGGGCCGGGCCGCCCCGCACGCCCGGAACGCTTCAAGCCGCAGCCGGGCGGTGTCCGATACTCCCACATGGGGCCAACTCGGACGCGCGGTGGTCGTGCGCCCCCGGCCCCCGGTGAGGCGCCCCCGTGTCCGACGTGCTCGACCAAAGCGAAGTCGACGCCCTGCTCGCCGCCGTGGATACCGGGGAGGTTGAGGAGGAGGAAGCCTCAACCCAGATTTTCACGCGCCGAAACGCGGACCTCGAGAACGTCGAGATCCGGTCGTACGACTTCAAGCGTCCCGAGCGTGTCAGCAAGGACCAGATGCGGGCTCTCCAGACCCTGCACGAGTCCTTCGCCCGAAACTTCGGCGCCTCGCTCTCCGGCTTCCTCCGGACCATCGTCGAGATCAAGGTCGCCAACTGCGAGCAGATGACCTACGGCGAGTTCATCTCCGGGTTGCCCAACCCGACAAGCTTCAACCTGATCACCGGCGACGGGCTCGAGGGGCAGATGTGTCTCGAGATCTCGCCGCTGATCATTTATCCGATCATCGACCGCCTGCTGGGCGGAACCAACCACGACCTGTTCATCCCCCAACGCCCGGTGACGCCGATCGAATCCCGCCTGATCGGGAACGTGACCAAGCGCGGGCTCGAGGCGCTCAGCGAGGCCTGGGAGGGCGTCCGCAAGCTGACCTTCGAGATCTCGGCCTCGGAGAGCAACCCACAGCTCGTGCAGATCGTCCCCCCCAACGAGGTGGTGGTCGTCGTCGGGCTCGAACTCAAGATGTCCAACCGGGCGGGCACGATGAACCTCTGCATCCCGTACAACGTGATCGAGCCCGTGATGGAGGAGCTGTCGGCCCAGAGCTGGTTCGCCCCGACGCGCAACGCCAAGTCGGAAGACCTGGAGCGTCGGCTGACCCGGCAGCTCGGGCGGGCGCCCATGTCGGTCGGCGGCATCCTGGCCGAGACGACCATCTCCGTCCGGGACCTGCTCACGCTGAGCGAGGGGGACCTGCTCCTGACCGAGAAGCGGGCGGATCAGCCCGTGGTGCTCACGGTCGAGGGGGAGAAGAAGTTCCTCGCCGAGCTGGGCGCCTTCCGGGGCGCCCGGGCCTTGCGGGTGGTCCGGGCCTGCCGCTCGGACGATCGGGTCTAGGGGAAGGCGGATCAGGACCCGAACGGCCCGGGCAGAACGGTTTGCCCGGATGACCCTGCCGAGCTAGAGTTGCAGGACGATGGACGGGCGAACGGCGCCCGATGGAGATCGGCATGATCGTGGTCATGTGCAATGTGCGGTGATTGGGTCCTGAGTTCGTGCGGACCCGACGCGGGACGCCGCCGACGGGGAGTCGGGCTTCCTATTGAGGAATGCCGGGCGCCCTGAAGGGGCGAACCCGGACCGCGCAGCGAGGGCGAAGCCCGAGCGCGCCAGGCGACCACGAGCGTGCTCCGTCCGTTCGTGGTCATCGTTGTTTTTGGGGCCCGGCCCCGACATCCAGGCATCCAGAGATCGTGAGTCGTCAGGGACGACGCCGACGGAGACAGAAGAATGAACACCCAGGAAATGATGCGGATCCTCGACTCGATCGCTCGGGACCGCAACATCGAGAAGAGCCTGCTGATCGCCGACCTTGAGGCCGCCATGGTCTCGGCCTGCCGCAAGTTCTTCTCCACCCTCGACACCGAAGAGTTCCAGTGCACCGTGGATCCGATCTCGGGTGAGATGTCGCTGACCCGCCACGGGGAGCCGCTGGAGATGGAGATGTCCGACTTCGGTCGCATCGCCGCCCAGACCTTTAAGCAGGTCATGATCCAGCGATTCCGTGACGACGAGCGTCAGTCGCTGATGGACGAGTACTCCAAGCGCGTCGGCACGATCATCACCGGCACCGCCCAGCGGTACGACCGGGGGGCCCTGATCGTCCAGATCGACCGGGCCGAGGCCGTCATGCTCCGCTCCGAGCAGCTCCCCGGTGAGCAGTTCATGGCCGGCGACCGGGTCCGCGCGATGGTCCTGGACGTCAAGGACATGGGCTCACAGGTCAAGATCTACCTCAGCCGCGCCCACCCGGACTTCATCGTCCGCCTCTTTGAGGTCGAGGTCCCCGAGGTCGCCGAGCGGATCATCGAGATCAAGGCGATGGCCCGTGAGGCCGGCTTCCGCACCAAGATCGCCGTCAGCTCCATCGACTCCAAGGTGGATGCGGTCGGCGCCTGCGTCGGCCTGCGCGGCAGCCGGATCAAGAACATCGTTGACGAACTCAACGGCGAGAAGATCGACATCGTCCGCTGGAACGAAAGCTCCCAGATCCTTATCCAGAACGCCCTCAAGCCCGCCGAGGTCCACGAGATCAGCCTCTGCTTCGAACTCGGACGGGCCACCGTCGTCGTCCGCGACGACCAGCTCAGCCTGGCGATCGGCAAGCGCGGGCAGAACGTCCGCCTGGCCGCGCGCCTCACCGGCTGGGACGTGGACATCCTCACCCCCGAGGAGTTCAACAAGGGCCTGGAGATCATGTCCGAAACCCTCCAGCAGATCGAGGGCATCACCGACGAGAAGGTGGACCGCCTCGCGACGCTCGGCATGATCAGCGTCTTCGACATCGAAGAGGTCGGCGCCGAGGTGCTGATGACCGAACTGGAGATCAACGAGGAACAGGCCGAGCAGGCGGTCGAACTCTGTGCGGTCAAGGCGAAGGAAGTCGCCGAGCTGCAGCAGAAGGAGAAGGAAGAGGCGGAGAAGCGTCGCGCCGAGGAGCGGGCCGCGGCGGAAGCCCTCCTCTCCGGCGAGGGCATGCCCGAAGGCGACGTGGACCCGGAGACCGCGGCCGCGGCCATCCTGGGCGCCGCCTCCATGCCCGCAGCCTCCCCCGCCGCGACCGGCGACCAGATCGAAGAGGAGCGTCCGCCGAGCGTGGACGCCGAGGACGAGGCCCGCGCCGCAGACATTCTGGGCGGCGGGTCGGACAGTGAGAGTCGCCCCTCGCGTTGAACGCGGGGCGCGATGTGCAGTGTGTAGAGCGGTCTCGCAGGGCGCGCAGCTCCGCGGGACCCGGGAACGGGAATTTAGGCGCCGGCGTCACGCCGGGAGGATCGGTTGGCCAAACGAGTCTTTGAAATCGCGAAAGAGCTTGGTGTCAAGTCCAAGGTCATCGTCGAGAAGTGCCACGCAGAGGGTGTTCCGCAGGACGTGATCAAGAATCACATGTCCACGGTCTCCGTCGGGCTCGAAGCGTCGATCCAGGATTGGTTCTCTTCCAGCGGTGGCGCCGACGAGGGCGCCCACACCGCGGTCGAGACCGCTGAGAAGGTGGACGTCGACAAGGCCCGGAAGGCGGCCAAGCCCCTGAAGGCGGCCAAGCCGATCGCGCCCCCCAACGGGACCGCGACCGCCGACACGCCCGACACCGCCAAGCCCGCGCCCAAGCCCACCGCGGTCAGCGCCCCCC
>MRWG01000123.1_pt1 | contig 144855 bp, 148 predicted proteins | sample 1013341 | NCBI WGS metagenome assembly MRWG01 (sample SAMN06117577, study PRJNA244670) | biofilm metagenome | biome: Water; feature: Cathode Biofilm; material: Biofilm; isolation source: microbial consortium enriched at the cathode of a solar microbial fuel cell | place: USA: District of Columbia...
GTGTAACGGCTCTTACGCATTCGTCTGCTCCTACATAGGTTGGGCAGACTCTACATCATGGTGAGGGATTTCGCGGGGGGCAGGTCAGGCGACGTTGGAGTGGATACCACCGCCGGAGCCGCGTCGAGACAAAGATGCATTGCGTGAAACTGCTGGGCCAGCGGCTAATGGCACGGGACTTCGACCGCCAGGTCACAGAACTCCAGGTCCGGATCGCCGTTCTGAACGGCTACACCGCGCTCGGCATACCCATCACAGAACCTGCGGGATAAGTCTGTCCGGGGAAAGGGGAACCTTGGCAATCACCGGTTTTGTGCAACAGAGCCACGTATCTTGAAAAAATCTCCTTCAGGCTCGACTTTCTCATCTTGAAGCACGCTTGCAAAGGTGTTTCCTTCTTTTGCCAAGTAGATCGATACTTGACCAATTTCTTCCGACATGGGCTCACTTATACGTTGAATTTAGGTATTGGCGCAACCGTATCACGTGTTGCGAAGGTGTTCTAGATGATCATGCGTTTGTATGGTTTTTCCGGAAAATTCATCGGCTCGATCAGCGAGCTAGTGTTTTGACGATGTTACATTTTTTGGAGAGAGGAAGCCTATTTGCCATTCCTCGCATCGTACTCACCGTTGTAAAGGCCATCAAATGTGTGGAAGAGCCGCGTGTTTACCCGCTCGATCCAGTCAATTGTTTCTTTGAAGTCGTTTTCGTAGACGTCGATCCTCTGAAGCCAAAGACGAAAAGGCTCAATGGTGAACCGTACGATAGGAGTAACGAATCTGATATCTGCTGGATGATGATCTGTGAACGCAGAGAATGTTCCGTCGTCATTGCGCACTAGACCCCAATCCATTGATTCGTTCCAAGAACCATGGATTGATTCAGACATAATCCCATAGGTGGCTGGGTAGAGATCGTCGTGCTCAATCTCTGCAAAAATGTCCCGGATGCTCTTGCCTTGGAGACGCCATCTATTCTTCTTCTGGGTCGCAAAATCATCCTTGGTCAAGCCTTCAAATTTCATTTTTTCTTTGACAGAGGCGAGTAGACGCTTTCCTGCCTTGGTGTCGAAGAATTTGGATCCGCTTTCGAATTCCCTCAAAATTCGTAGTCGATCCTTGTAAGAACACTTACGGTAATCTTCGATCACGGCGTCTCCGTTCAGCATTAAGTAGCTGGCGAGGGTTGTCGCTTCGATGAGTGGACGCTCGAAGATCGCGATGACCTCAGCATTGTCCTGTTCATGATACTTCACACATTCTTTGAGGAGCTTTGAGATGCGGACGAGGAGACCAAGGATGGGTGCGTCGTTGATCGAATATCCTGTTGGATTACGCTCAGTGTTTCGTGTTCTTGTAAGCGTATCATATATCTCAGATACATCTTTGAAGAATTGGAGTGAGAAGGTGTGCAACCCCTCTAGAGAACTGAAGTGCTTCTCGATGTATGAGGGTGTATACTTTTCGGTAATCTGGATAGACTCGATCATGCTGTAATTTATCATCCGTCATCCATATTGGAAATCCTATTTCACATCCTAGGGGCGAGATGCGTGTCAGATGACACCGAGCGCTGCGATCCCTGCGGTCATCTCACAGCACTAAGTCGTGCTGCAAGATGTGTGTGGTAGTACCACACGATCTTGGCAAGGGGGTCCGCTGCGCGCCCCCGTTGCATCCCCCTAGGCCGATGGTCATGAGCAGGCATTGAGCCAGCGCACGACCATGCAAACAGATCGCTGTTTGATCGCTCCTCAGGGAGAAGCCGTCTCTCCCCAACACCCCATAGGTCAACCGTCCGCCGATTGAATGCCGTCAGCTTGCCGAAGATGAACCCGGCCAAAGGGCGAGATCGCCGCCCCTTGGAACCCGCTCGCAGGGCTTGGAGACTGTGCCTCTCCACCTGCACCGAACCAGGCACAAGCGAACTGCGCGTTTGATCCGCAATCGCGAGGCAGAAAATTAGGTGATAGCCATACACCTGTCGAGCAGTTCTTCATTCTGCACGACCACAACTAGGAGGCGTTTCCTGGCTCTTGTAATGTTCTGAAAGAGCATTTTTGTAGGAAGATAGTAGGCGCTACCACGGTACAAAAGTTTACCTACATCGCTGTAGGTAAAGAACTTATCGATCACCACGGCTACACCATCAAATTCCTGTCCTATTACTTCGTGAGAAGTCATTCGGTTGTTGTCTGAGTATCTTTCATGGAATTCTGTCTTGTATTGTGATGGTGTGAATCTGAGTACCTTCCATTCCTCGCTATCTAATGTGGTAAGAAAAAATCTTGCATCGTCAGGATTGCTGAAATACCGAAGGTGAATATTTCCGCCTTCTGTCTTCCCGAAATTTCTTTTATTGTCGAGCAGTGATTTTATGAAGTTTGCGATTTCTTTGTTGGATCGTATCTTCTCAGAGAGGCTGTAGGAGTTTTTCGAGCAAAGTTTTAAGATCTTTCCGCTTGAATCCTCCTTCTCTTCGCGATGCGCGAGAGTTTGCAGCTTGTCATAGGAGAAAAGGCAGTTCGCTTTGGCTTTGGAGGTTTCGATATAGATATGCTCAAGTTGATTTTCATATAAACGTTGAGCTTCATCTATCAGGATCAGATCGTAGCTTGAAAAGTCACAGCTTTTGTAACTTTTAATCGGCTTGATGGTCCAGCCCGAGCCGATTAAATTTCGCTGCCCAGAGTTTATTTGACCGCAGTGAAGGATCAGGGATTTTTTTCCTTCATCCATTACTCGTTTAGCGATGTCGTATGCTAGAAGAGTTTTTCCCGTTCCTGCGCCACCAGTGAGGGAGATAAAATTCTCTTGTTTGGTGTTCTGAATCGTTTTTAGAATATTGAGTTGTACTTCCTCTTGCTGGCTGGTGAGGAAGTATTCTCCATTCAGAAATCTGTCTGTAGAGTTGAAGGGGGATACTAGATAATCTGATGGGTTAAAGAGCTTGTTTGCATCTTCAATAATCTCAACTTCTTGTGACTTTAGCAGCTCAGCCAAGTAAGCTAAATCCGCCTGATCTAAAGTTCCGTTTTCGTTGAGGTTATATAGCGTGTTTGTGTTGGATACGTATGTTAGGTGGTAAGCGCTTCTTCCGATGAATTTCAGGTAGTAGTCGTTTCTTTTAAGTTGCTTGAGTATCTTTTCTTCGGTGCTGCTGCTTTTGAGTTCAATATTTAGTATGAAGTTGTGACCGAACCTTAGGAGGTCAAACTCCTTCCCAATTTGTGGTATCTCATACCCAATGTGAAATTCTTCGAAATCAGCGGCATTGCTGCCGTTTTCGGTTAATTGGAGAACTAAGTTTCTGAGACCTTCAACTTCCTTAGGCTTTATTTTGATGCCGTGGTGCTTTGTGAAGTTGGAGAATCCGTCGGAGGTCAGATTTTCCTGCGCCTGGGTGAGTGACAGGAGGTTCATTGTCTTAAGCATGAGAAATGTTTCTTAGTTGTGTTGTTTTTGTTGGGGTGCTTGTGTCGTACGGTGATACTCTCAGTGCTCCTTCAGGGTCTAAGAAGTGCCTTTTCGAGGTGAAAGGGCGACGAAAAGTGCTTTGTAATCATATGCTTGTTTAGTACGCAAGTGAGTTTGAGGCAACAACTTTAGAGATAATTTTCACAGACAGCGCCACCGTTGAGATAGTAAGCTGTTCTCAGACGTTCTCTTTTTGATTTCGCATACCAGCGCATGTCATGCGCTAGCGCGTTTGATATGCAATCAGGGGAACCTGTCCGCTCCCCCAATACCCCCATGACTGACTAGGACTGCCGTCCCCGCGCGGTTCAAAGGGTGGGTCCTCACCATGCTCGCTTCATATGCATTGCAGCTCCGCGTGGTTCTGGTCCCGCCTACGGCACCTTTGATCCTTGCACCCCAGCTCCTCGGCGGAAGCCAGACGGTTGCATGCACAACCCGTCAGATACGAGAGGAGAAAAGACATGCCGCAACTACACGCACAACCATATGACCTAGACGCAATCGGTTTTTACTTTGAAAGCTTTGAGGAGTACCAAACCATTTCCAAGCGGCACATGAATGCCCATTGGGAATCCGTCGTAGAATACGAAATCCAGTTCATCGATGGTGATGACATCGACTGTGCCTTGGCCAAGGCATGGGGCATCAATCAGGCCAATATCGGCGGCTACTTCACGGCCTGCGATGAGTGGGAAGATTACCAGAAGAAAATCTTCATCATCGCTGTTGGTGAGATCGGATACGGATTTGACCCCGAGGATAGCCCGTCAGGCAATACCCAGCCATGATCAAGAAACAGATCACGAGACAAATCCCGGAGCTTGTTCTTGAAGTTCGGAAGGTTGATCGCTTTCAGCTCAACACCATCGATACGTGACCAGACCACGTGAGCATGACGACGACCTTCTTTTTCATGCATGATAATGGCGCGGGGCTGGCCATCCAGTCCCAGTGTCTTTTCTGCGCGATCTGCGGCCTCAAGAAACTCGTCTTCGGTAGCGTTGTGATCTGTGGGCGGGTTTAAACTCAGGGAGAACATGAACTGTTTGCAGCGGGTGGCCTTTGAAATGGCGTAGGCCTCAGCCAACGCATCATGAAGTTGATCAGATGAAAATCCACGCAACTCTAAACAGGTGACATGATCGTTGTCACGTTCATTCATAAGGTGATCTGCGAGCGCCTTTGCACCCGCACGTTGCGAACCTTTGAGGATCATATCTTCACCCCCAAAGCTTTCATCAGAGTTGCACGCATCCATGCGACTTCAGCCACGGCGCGTTTGAGATCATCCTCCAATTCAGGATCGATGACCAATGTGCCGAGGTTTAGATGTTTGGCGATCTGGTTGAGGTTGTTGGCGTGCTTTGTCTGGGCAAGGCGTGCTAGCACTTCCGCCAATAGCTGTTGCTCCGCAACAGGTGGTTTCCGCCGACTACGATATTTTGGAGCTTCGTCGGCAAAAACCACGGACTTGATATAGGACGCCAGCGGCATGCCCCCAGCTTGGGCTTCAAGCTGAGATCGTTCTTCTGGTGTAAGGCGCAGGGAAAACGGGGCAGGGCGGCTCATGGCTTTGGTCCCCGCAAAATGTTCCTGTCATCTTTGAGGATGTCGTTCCATCGCTCAAGTTCCTGAAAAATATCGTTGAAATCGGGTTGCGACTCGCTGAGGATAGAGTTTGGTGGAACTCTTCTCGACCGCACCAACTTTTCAAGAAAATCATACCCCCCTTCGCAGCCCGGTGCGGCGCTGCGCGTGGCTGGCCTGTTGCTGGAATATCAGTGGCCGGCGGATTTGGCGGCGGGCTGCGGCGTTTCCTGGTTCCGGCACATTGGCGGGCCGGTTATAAGCGCAGTTGCCCCGGGGCGCGGCTTCCGGGGCCAATAACGCCCCAAAGTGAAGCAGCAGTATGTCCAGTCCAGACAACGGGAAGCCCGACAGCAGGATCCTTGAACGCGAGCTTTGCGCGCTGTCCTTGCAGCAGGCTGTGTTGCTGGACGCGGTAGACATGCCCGGCGGCAAGGGCCGCCTTGCCCGGCTGTTTTTCAAATCCGGCACGCCGCCGCAGGCGCTTGGAATACCTTCCGGGTCCGGCAAAACGATCCTGCACAACTTTGGCGGGGCACCTGTTCTGGACGTGGAGATCCAGGACGGGCGCAGCCCGCTTGCGGTTTCCGTTGACGGCACGCGGTTTGAAACCGGCCTGCACCCGGATGAGACGGAGCTGTTTGCGGGCCTGAATGTGCTGGCCGCGGTGCGCAATGGCGAAACGGTGCAGACGGCAGTGGAATGGCTGCGGTTTCACGCGTCGCAGCATGGCCTGCAAGGCGCGGTCATCCTCGACCGGGCGCCGCCGCAGGAGAGCCGGCTGTTCATTCAGTCCCTGCGGGAGCAGGCGGCGGGCATCAAGGGGCTGCAGCGGGTTGTGGTGGTGCATTCCAAACTGCCCCTGGGCAAGGACGGACTGCCGGAGGAGGCGCACCCCTTCAACGTGCCGGGCGCGCCGGGCAAGGACCGGATGGAGATCCCGCCCGCAGATCCCTGGCGCGCGCCGCTGGGGGAATTCCTGATCTACGAGATCCTGCGCGCGCGCTTTCTGGCACGGGCCCGGGCGGTGGCCAATATCGACTTGTTTGATCTGCTGGCCCCCGGCGGCGGCCCCAGTGTCTTTGACCGCGCGGCGGAGGCCCCCAGCGGATGTGTGCGGCTAGGCGGGGTGCAGGCCTACCCCTGGCGGGTGCGCAAGGACAGCGAGGCTTCGTTTGCGGACCATATCTGCACCCAGTTTGACGCCGCTGGTGTGCGCCCCCGCTGGTGCCTGGCCCCGGCCAAGGCCGCAGCGAACTGCGTCTGGCGCCTGATCCGGGTTGTGGGGGCTGTGCCGGACCCCGCGGACGGCCTCCGGTTCTACCGTTGCATGGCGCTGCGCCATCCCACCGAAACGGTGTCCAGGATCGTGCCGAAAACCAGCTTGGTGGAAACCCCGGACCTGCTGGAGCTGGCCACGGGGTACTTCGGCGCCAACCCCGTGCGCATCCCCGAGGAACAGGCGGTCGAGCGCAGCGGCAGCAAGACCAGGACCGCCATTGTCACCACTATGAAAAACGAAGGCCCCTTCATCCTGGAGTGGTTGGCCTATCACCGGGTGATCGGGGTGGATGATTTTCTGATCTACACCAACGACTGCACCGACGGCACCGACACCATGCTGCAGATGCTGCAGCAAAAGGGCCTTGTGCAGCACCGCGAAAACCCGTTCCGGGGCTCCGGCCTGAAACCGCAGCACGCGGCCCTGCAGGCGGCGGAGGATGAAGCGGTTATCAAGGATGCCGACTGGCTGGTCTGCATGGATGTGGATGAATTCATCAACATCAAACGCGGCGCGGGCCGGCTGGCCGACCTGTTCGCGGCGGCGGGCGATGCCAACATGATCTCGATGACCTGGCGGCTGTTCGGCAATAACGACGTGCGCGATTTCACCGGCGGTTTGATCCTGCGCGATTTCACCCGCTGCGCCTTTGAGGTGACCCGCAAGCCGCATCAGGCCTGGGGCTTCAAGACGCTGTTCCGCAACTCTGGCATCTTCAAGAAACTGGGGGTCCACCGGCCCAAGGGGCTGAAGCCGCAGCTGTGGGAGGACATCCGCTGGATCAACGGCTCCGGCCGGGACATGCCGCGCGAGATGTTCCGCAACGGCTGGCGCTCTTCGATGAGCACCTATGGCTATGACCTGGTGCAGCTGAACCACTATGCGGTGCGCAGCGCCGAAAGCTTCCTGGTCAAGCGCGACCGCGGCCGGGTGAACCACGTCGACCGCGACCAGGGTCTGTCCTACTGGTTCCGGATGAACAACAACGCCGAGGAGGAACGCTCGATCCAGCGCATGATCCCGGCGCTGGAGGCGGAGATGGCGCGGCTCTTGGCGGATCCGGAGATCGCGGCGGCGCATGAATACTCCTGCCGCAAGCACCGCGAGAAGATCGAAGAGCTGAAGACCCGGGATGACATGCAGGAGCTGTTTCGCGAACTGACCGGGGACAAGCTGCGCAAGCTGTCGCGGATGCACGCGCATTTCGGCGCCAACGTTTTCCTCAGCGGCCCCGGCGTGATCCCGGACGAGATCGCCGGGAAGGATCCGGACAGCGACTTCTGGTTCACGGTGGCGCGCGGGGAAACCACACATTAGGCCTTGCGGCCCCGGCAGATTGACAGGCCTTCTGGCGGCGGGGTAATTTTCGGTAACAATAAGGCGCGGTTAAGCGGCCAGCGTATCAGGTTTTATAAGGGGCAGGTATCATGGCACTTCCGGCCATTGCGTCACTTTGGGTGGGCGCTGAGCTCAGCTGGCTCGAACAGCTCTGCCTGCAGTCCTTTTTGGACAATGGGCATGAGGTGATCCTGTTCACCTATGAGGGGGTCAAAGGCGTGCCCGATGGCGTGCAGGTGGCTGATGCCAGCGCCATCTTGCCCGCTGAGCGCATCATCCGCCACGCCAAGACCGGCAGCCCGGCCTATCATGCCGATATCTTCCGGCTGCATATGCTGCGCCAGACCGATTATATCTGGGCCGACACCGATGCCTATTGCTGCCAGCCCTGGGACATCAAGGGCAAGCATTTCCACGGCTGGATCTCCGACAACAAGCCGATGGTCAATAACGGCGTGCTGCGGCTGCCCAAGACCTCCAAGACGCTCAAGGCGATGCTGCGGTTCACCAGCGACGAATACTCCATCCCACCTTGGTACAGCGCGCAGAAACAGGCTGAGCTGCAGGCGCTCAAGGACGCCGGGCAGGGGGTTCACGTCTCGCTGCTGCCCTGGGGCGTCTGGGGGCCGGATGCGCTGACCTGGTTCTTGCAGGAAACCGGGGAAATCTCTCATTCCCGCCCGGGCCATGTGATTTATCCGGTGCCGTTCAAGCGGGCAGGCGTGGTGCTGAACCCGAACCGCCCGAACCAGGCGCGGGACCACATCCGCAGCGATACCCTCTCGATCCACTTCTGGGGCCGCCGCTTCCGCAATATCGCCGCCAAATACGGCGGCGTGCCGGCCGAGGGGTGTTATGTGCACGAACTGCTGGCCAAGCACCGGATTGACGCGGAAAAAACCCGCCACCTGCTGCAGCCCGCCCCCGACCCGGAGGAGGCCAGTGCAGATGCGATGGACCCGGCCACCCTGGACTTTTCGATGTTCAGCGACCGGGATGCGGCCAACATTCTGCTGCAGCGTTCCGAGCTGGCACGCTCCGGCCAGACCATCAGGGACTGGATGGCAGGCGACGAGGCGCTCCTGCTGGGGGAAGCCCGGGCGCAGCGGGACCGTATCCTGCAAGGTTCGATCCGGATTGCGGAACGGGAATGCAGCTTCTTTTTTCCCGCCACCGATGCCATCGCGCCCAAGCGCGCCGCCGACATCGGCTGCGGCTATGCGTTTGCCAGCCTTCTGCTGCATCGCCGCTATGGCTGCGAAATCGTGCTGATCGACATCGAAGACGGCAATGGCCGCCATTTCGGCTTTCAGGGCGAAGGGGCAGGCTATACCAGTCTGGAAACCGCCCGGGCATTCCTTGAGAAGAACGGCGTTCCGGCGGAGAAGATCACCACCCTCAATCCCAACACCGAAGACACCGCGGCGCTGGGCAGCTTTGACCTGGTCATCAGCCTGGCGTCTTGCGGTTTCCATTATCCTGTAGGCGCTTACGAGGATCTGTTCCGCAATCAGATCAGCAAGGGCGGCGGTATCGTGCTGGATATCCGCAAAGGCTCCGGCGGCATCGGCGCGATGAAAAGCTTCGGCGCTGTCGAGGTGCTGGCAAAGCACGGAAAATACTCCACCGTTCTGACCCGGAAGGCACAGCAGAAATGACGGAAATGCTTGAAACGCACGGGGTGAAAATCCCGCTGGATCCGGGCGTCATCACCTCAAAGATCGAACGCGCAATCCGCAAGGACCGCTATGAGCTGGATGAGGTCTCTGGCACTCCGAAGTTTCTGGAAAAGGACGACCGCGTGATCGAGCTGGGGGCCGGGATCGGATTCATTTCTTCGTTCCTGGGCGTCAATCTCGGGGTCGAAAACGTGCTCTGTGTCGAGGCCGATCCAACGCTCTGCGCCTTTATCCGCAGCGTCCACGAACTGAACGGCCTGCAATCAGCGCAGGTGCGAAACTGCGTTGCCCTGAATGATGCGGCAGCCGAAGCCCCGGTGTCTTTCTATGTCCGCGAACAATTCTGGTCTTCTTCGCTGGATGGGGAGGAGCCTTACCTCAAGGCAATCGAAGTTCCGGGCTTCCGCCTGTCGAAATTGATCCGGGACTTCAAGGCCAACACGCTAATCGTGGACATCGAAGGCGGCGAGCGCGATCTGTTCGCGCCGGCGGATCTGAGCGGGATCGACAAGATATTCCTGGAGATCCATACGCGAAAAATTAAGAGAATTGGGATAAAGCAGTGTTTTGACGCGCTGTCGCAGAGCGGCTTTTGTTATGACCAGCAGGTCAGTCGCGGCGGCTCGATCCTGTTCCGGCGCATTCCAAAATGGCAGTTGAAAAAGTATGCTGGATAACGGTTTCGACTACCAAACGGTTCTCCCCGCCTTGGATGCGGATGAGGTCGAAAGTGTTGCGGATGTGAATGGCGAGGCCCCCGGTTTGGCCGTCTTGCTGCACCAGCGGTACGGCTGCTCCATCGACGTTGTCAGCCTCGACGGCAGCGGCGCCTTTGTCCCTCTTCCACAGGCGAAGCTGGCAGAATACCTGTCCCGGCTCGAACTGGGCGGGGTCGACCGCGAGGCCGTCCGTGTGGTCGATCAGCCGCACAGGCTGAGACAGTATGATGTCCTGATGTCGCTGAAGGGTTTCGGCGCCGTTCACGCGCCCCGGAAGCTTAAATACGTGCTAGACCGGGCGCTGCATCCGCTCAGCCGCGCCGTCTTTGAAATCCGCAAGGGCTCCGGCAGCTATCCGTTTCTCAAATCTTACGGCGGCTGTAATACGCTGAAACTGCCGGAGGACGGCTGCAACGGGCTTGCGGTGCTCTCTGTCGAGCCGCAGGAGGATGCGGAGCCTGCTGAAGGCTGGGCGCAGACCGCGCAGGCGCTCGCCGGCAAGGAAGGTTTCTTTGACGCGCTGGAGGAGCATTCCTTTTTGTTCATGCCGCGCGGCAAGACGCTGGTGGTCACCTTCGACAACCTCGACATCGCAATGACCAAGCGGGATGACCGGCGGCCTTGGGGGTATGGCTTTATCGAGGCGCAGGGCTGGTCGATGCTGGGGGTGATGGCCAATGGCTGGAGCTGGTTCCGGCACCCCGAAGTCACCCGCAAGTTCGAGGCGCTGCGCGACAGCGGATTTTTCACGCAGTTTTCGCGGGTGGTGTTCTACGGCGCCTCGATGGGCGGCTATGCGGCGGCGGCCTATGCTGCCGCGGCGCCGGGGTCGATCGTGTTTGCAATCAGCCCGCAATCCACCCTCGACAAGACCCTGGTGCCTTGGGAGATGCGCTACAAGAAGGTCTGGGACCGGGATTTCTCCGGGCCCTTCGGGGACGCCGCGCAGGCCAGTCAGGCGGCGGGCGAGGTGCATATCATGTTCGATCCCTATGTGGCGCCGGACGCGGCCCATGCCGCCCGCTTCACCGGGGAAAATGTCAGGCTGTGGCGCTGTCCGCTGCTGGGGCACCGGCTGGGCTCTTCGCTGCAGCAGATGGGCATCCTGCAGGAGATTGCCCGCGATGCCATCGCAGGCGGGCTGACGGCGCACCAGTTCCACCGCCTGCTGCGCAAACGGCACAGCTTTCCCCGCTTCCAGCGGGAGCTGGCAAACCTGGCGCTGGACCGCGGCCATCCCCGGCTTGCGCAGCGGGTCTGCGACTATATTCTGCGCCAGCGGGACGACCGGTTCTTCCGCCGGTTGAAGGCGCGGCTCTAACCCGCGCAAACAGCGGTGCAGCAGGCCGGACCGGGCCGCTGCCGCAGAAAGGACACCAGGCAGCGGCCGGACAGGACAATGAACCAGGCAGACAGCACCATGCGGGACATTACCCTCGCCTTTCACATCGGGGCCCCCAATACCGACAACGGCCAGCTGACCTGGTCGCTGCGCAAGGATGCGCAGCCGCTGCTGGACCGCGGCGTGCTGATCCGCCGTCCGGGCACCTATGTGACCGCCGTCACCAAGCTGATGCACAAGCAGGACAGGGGGCCGGTGACGGATCAGGAGCGCGAGGCGCTGCTGGCCTCGATCGTCAAGGATCAGGACGTGTCCCGCCTCATCCTGACCAACTCGGCCTTTCTGGGGATGCCCGGCTGGATGCTCAGCGGCGGCCGCCTGTTCCGCAACGCGGGCAAGAACACCGCCGCCCTGCGGCACGCGTTTCCCGGCAACCCGTGCGAGTTCTTCCTGGGCCTGCGCGACCCGGCCACGCTGATCGGGCCTGTGTTCCGGTCGCAGTCTGGCAGAACATGGGAGCAATTCGCCGGGCGCACGGATTTCCTGAACCTGCGCTGGTCCGATGTCGTTACGGACATTCTGGAGCACAATCCCGGCTGCCGCCTGACCGTCTGGTGCAATGAGGAAACCCCGGTGATCTGGCCCGCCATCCTGGGCGACGTGACCGGCCTCGGCGGCAGTTTTCGCTTCAGCGGCGCGCTGGACATCACCCGCGGCATCATTTCCGAGCAGGGGTACGAGCGGCTGGAGGCCTATCTCGCCAGCCGCCCCGGCCTGTCCCAAGAGCAGCGGGAGCGGGTGCATGAGCTGTTCCTGACCTACTTCCATTCCGAGGAGGCGGTGGAGGAGGAGATCGACCTGCCGGGCTGGTCGCAGCCGCTGGTGGATGCGATGGGGGAGACCTACATGGCCGACACCGAACTGATCCGCCGGATGCCGGGGGTCACGTTCCTGTCCTGAGACCCGGACATCCGCGCCGCCCTCCGGCGGCGGTTCAGGCTGCCCGGCTTCAACGGCGCGGTAACTGTATGCAGCTTCGAACTCAATCTTGCGCGGGGCCGGCCGCTGCCGTACTCTGCACGGCGGATTGAACGAACGGCGGGAACATGGCCAAACGCGAAAGCAATGTGGAGCGGGTATATGAAGCCCTGCGCCGGATGGCGGCGGATTTTGCCTTCAAGCCGGATCAGCGGATCAACGAAAGCGCGCTGTCCGAGGTGCTGGGCGCCAGCCGCACACCGCTGCGCGAGGCGCTGAACCGGCTGGTGGCCGAAGGGTTCCTGACCTTCCAGAACAACCGCGGCTTCTTCTGCCGCCCGCTGACCCCCAGCTATATCATGGACCTGTACGAGGCCCGGGTGGCAGTGGAATGCGAGGCTGTCCGGCTGGCTTGCACACGGGCCTCGGACGAGGATATCGCGGCGCTGGCGGATGACCTGGACCGGATGGAGCCGAAGTACGAAAGCGCCACCGGCCCGGAGGCGCTTCTGGCGATGGATGAAAGCTTCCACGCCCGCATCGCACAGCTCTCCGGCAACAGCGAGCTGCAGCGCATCCTCAACAACCTCAACGGCCGCACCCGCTATATCCGGCTCATTGACCTCAAGCGCATGCGCGACCGGGCCGGGGGCAAGGCGCCGGGGGACGCCTCGGCGCACCGGCAGATTGCCGAAGGCATCGCCGCCCGCGCCCCGCAGGCCGCAGCGGCGGCCATGCGCAGCCATATCGAAAAACGCCGGGAGGAAGCGACGGAGGCTGTCCGCATCGCCTTTTCCCAGCTGTACGTGCCGGACGAGTAGGGGGGCTGGGCCGGCCGTTTGCGGGCGCCGGAAATTCCTTAATGAAATCTGAAGAATAAGGTCAGGTTTTCTGTCCAAATGTTTCGCGCGCGAAACATTGCGGCAGAGGTGCTGACCTTTCTGTCAGCTCAGCATCAGCAGCCAGAACCACACGGTCAGGATGCTCGCCCCGGTGGCAATCAGCACCGACGAGGCCGCCACCCGCTTGGCCCGCCCGTACATACTGGCAAAGATATAGCCGTTGAACCCGGTCGCCATCGCGGCGTTCAATACGCCCGAGCGGAACAGATCCTGCGGCAGTGCCAGCGCCGATCCCATGGTCCAGACAATGCTCGGGTGGATCATCAGCGAGGTGAAGCAGACAAACAGGATCGCCCGCATATCGCCTTCGGGGCGGTATTTCACCAGCACCCCGCCCAGGGCAAACAGCGCGCCGGGCAGGGCGGCGCGGATGATCAGCGACAGGGCCTCATCCACCACCAGCGGAATGGTCAGCCCCGACAAGTTGACCGCAAACCCCAGCGTGATCCCCAGGATCAGCACATTGCGGAACATCGCATTCAGCACCGAGGCCACGGTCCTGATCCCGCCAGCGCCGCGGTTGCGCACAAATTCCATCGCAGTGATGCCGACGCCGTAGCAGAACGGCGAGTGAAAGGCGATGATCGCGTAATTGCCGGTCAGGTTGTGCGGGCCGAATGCGCGCTCGGTGATCGGCAGGCCCAAGAGCACAGAGTTGGAGAACAGGCAGCAGAAGCCGATGGCGATGCAGTCTTCCCAGTCCCGTTTGAACAGGATCCGGGCACCAAAGACGCCAATCAGAAAGCAGGTGAAGGCACCGGTGTAAAAGCTTGCCAGCAGCCGGGGATCGAAACTGGCAGAGAGGTCCAGTTCCGCCATCGCCTTGAACAGCAGGCAGGGAATGGCAAAGCCCTGGGCAAATTTCATCACCCCTTCGATGTGGTCCTGGCTCAGCACCCCCCTGGCGGTGGCGGCATAGCCCGCACCGACAACCAGAAACACCGGCAGGATGACGTCAATCAGGCTTTGAAACACGCTGCTTCCTCAAATCCCTCAAAAGAAAAAGGGCGCTGAGGTGCGCCCCTTCAGACCTCCATCCGGATCACCATCCCGTCGTAGGCGGGGGTGATATGGTCCGGGGTCTCGGCCTCGACCGTGGCGTAATCCATGTCGATATGCATGTTGGTGATGATGCCGCGCTTGGGCGCCATCTTTTCGAACCACTCCAGCGCTTCCTGATAGCTGAAATGGGTGGGATGCGGGGTGCGGCGCAGGCCGTCCAGGATCCAGATATCCAGCCCTTCCAGTTCCGGCAGGGCACTGTCGGGGATGGTCGACACATCCGGCAAATAGGCCAGCCCGCCAATGCGGAACCCAAGCGCGTCGATAGAACCGTGGCTGACCTCGAACGGGCGGAACGTGATGCCGCCGCCAGGCCCGTGAATGGTGAACGGGCCGCCGATGGTCTTCAGGTCCAGGATCGGCGGATAGGGGGAGTTGTCGGGCTGCGCAAAGGCATAGCCGAAGCGGTTCAGCAGGTCGTTCTGGGTTGCCCCGTCGGCATAGACCGGGATCCGCTGGCGCATGTTGAAATAGACCATGCGCAAATCGTCGATCCCGTGCAGGTGGTCGGCATGGGAATGGGTGTAAACCACCGCATCCAGGCGGCTGACCTCCGCATCCAGCAGCTGGCTGCGCATGTCCGGCGTGGTGTCGATCAGCACCGAGGTGGTTCCGCCCGGCCCGTCACGCTCCACCAGCATCGAGCAGCGGCGGCGGCGGTTCTTCGGGTTCTGCGGGTCGCAGTCGCCCCAGTGGCCGCCAATCCGCGGCACCCCGCCCGAGGAGCCCGAGCCGAGGATGGTAAAGCGCATCTCTGCCATCAGGCGGCGGCCTCATACTGGGCGGCTTTCCAGAACAGCCGGTCAAAGTTCGCCTGCGTCTGCGCGGCAAAATCGGCGTAGTCCATGCCGAACACCTCCGCCCCCGCCTTGGCGGTAAAGGCGGTATAGGCCGGCTGGTTGCGCTTGCCGCGATAGGGCGGCGGCGCCAGATAGGGGGCGTCGGTCTCCACCAGGATGCGCTCCACCGGGGCGGCAGCAAAGATGTCGCGCAGCTCCTGGCTTTTGGGGAAGGCAGCGATGCCGGACATCGACAGGTAGAAGCCCAGGTCCAGCGCCGCCTTGGCCAGTTCTGCGGAGGAGGAGAAACAGTGCATCACGCAGCTGTATGCGCCGTTCTTCATCTCTTCGCCCAGGATGCGCGCCATGTCGTCGTCGGCGGCACGGGCGTGGACAATCAGCGGCAGGCCAGTCTCGCGCGCGGCGGCGATATGGACGCGCAGGGACTCCTGCTGAACATCGGCGCTGTCCGCGGTGTAGTGATAGTCCAGCCCGGTCTCACCGATGCCGACGAATTTCGGGTGCTTGGCCAGCGCCACCAGTTCGTCCACCGTAACCATCGGCTCCTCCGCGGCGCTCATCGGGTGGGTGCCCGCGGCATAAAACACCGGCGCATGCGCCTCGGCAATCGCGCGCACGGAGGGCTCGTTTTTGATCTTGGTGCAGATCGTCACCATCCGTGACACGCCAGCCTCAGCCGCGCTGGCGATCACCTCGTCCAGCCGTCCCTCGAAGTCGGGAAAGTCCAGGTGGCAATGGCTGTCGGTGATCTGGGGGGGCGTCTCGGTCATGTATCCTCTGGTGCCGCTAGCGCCGCGCCAAAGCCTAGCGCGACGCGGTTTCCTGCATCTTGAAAACCGTATCTAGGACAAGCGCCGCGGGGTCAAGGTTCACCGCCTGGCCGTGGCGGGCGCGGGCGGTCACTTCCGCTGCGAGGTCGGCCCAGGCGCGCCCCTTGCGGGGATCGGGAGACAGCCGCGCCAGCATCGCCGCTTCCTGCGGTGCCGCTTCAAGCGCTGGCGGCGCGCCGGTTGCGCCGGTGCGCGCGAGCCGGGCCAGCGCCATCTCTGTCAGCGACAACAGCAGCTCAAACCGCTCCGCCGCGCCGCGCTGCGCCGCCGCTTCGGCCAAGGCCATCGCGCGCTGCCGGTCCAGCCGCGGCATTGAATCGAGGATCTGCACGAGCTCGGCATAGATCTTGAGCCCGCCCAGATTGATCAGCCGCAGCGCCGCGCCGACCGACCCGCCCGCGAGGGCCGCGAGATTGTCCATGTTCTGCGGCAGCTCGACACCGGATTGCGCCAGTGCAGCTTCCATGTCCGGGGCAGACAAAGGGCCCAGCCGCAGGGTGCGGCAGCGGGAGCGGATTGTCGGCAGCAGGCGCGAGGGCTGGTGCGAGATCAGCAGGATCGTGGTGCGCGCCGGCGGCTCCTCCAGCATCTTCAAGAGCGCATTGGCGGCGCTGACGTTCATGTCGTCGGCGGCGTCCACGATCACCACCCGCCGCCCGCCATCGGTGGCCGACAGGCCGAAGAACCGGTTCAGCTTGCGGACGTCGTCGACGACGATCTGGCTGCGCAGCTTGCCCTTGTCGTCGTAGGAGCGGGTGATCGGCGCCAGACCGGGTTCTGCCAGCGCCTGAATCCGGTGCGAGACCGGATGCTCGGGGTCAATGTCCAGCGTCTGCGGCGGGGGCGGGGCGCCGAACAGCCCGTCTTCCGCCGGGGGCGTGGCCAGCAGAAACCGCGCAATCCGCCAGGCCAGCGTCGCCTTGCCGACCCCTTGCGGGCCGGTCAGCAGCCAGCCGTGGTGCAGGCGGCCGGAGGTGTAGGCGGTCAGGAAATCGCGTTCCGCCGCCTCCTGACCGATCAGTTGCCGGGTTTCGCGCGGGTGCGGCGCGCCCTCGGCCTGGTCGGCGCGCGGCAGCTCGTCGCCAGCGCTCATGTCGCGGTTCCTTCCAGCGCGTCTTCTGCCAGCCTGCGCACGTCGGCGGCCACGTCTTCGACCGGGCGGGCGCCATCGACCACCCGGAAACGGTCCGCAAACTCCTGCGCCAGCGCCAGGAAACCGGCGCGCATCTTTTCTTGCAGTTCCACGCCGAAATCCTCGAACCGCTCTTCCTTGCCCTGCCGCCCCTTGGCGCGGGCCAAGCCCTCGGCCGGGTCCATATCGATCAGCAGCGTCAGGTCCGGCTCGCGCCCGATCATCAGCCTGTGCATCTGGTCCACCGCCGCGCGCAGGTCGCCGCGGGACAGGCCCTGGTACATCCGCGTGCTGTCGGCAAAACGGTCGCAGATCACCACCTTGCCCGCCGCCAGGGCGGGTTCGATGGTGCGCTCCAGATGGTCCCGCCGCGCCGCCATGAACAGCAACAGCTCAGTTTCCGCCGACCAGCGGTCAGGATCGCCCTCCAGCACCAGCCTGCGGATCTCCTCCGCGCCGGGGGAGCCGCCAGGCTCCCGCGTCAGCACCACATCGCGGCCCGCCGCGCGCAGGGCTTCGGCCAGCAGCCGGCATTGCGTCGATTTGCCGGAGCCGTCGATGCCTTCGAAGGTGATGAACAACCCGCGCTTGCCGCCCGCCGTCACAGTGCCCCCTCGGGACCGGTCAGGAATTGTTTGATCAGCACCTGCGCCGCGGTCTTGACCCGCACCACAAAGCCGCCCGCGGGCACGTCGCTTTGCGCCACCAGCGGCAGCCGCACCTCCGGCAGTTCCTCCGGCTGCAGCACCAGTTCCGCCAGACGCTGGCCCTTCTTCACCGGTGCCTCGATCGGGCCGTTATAGACGACTTCGCCCTGGATAGTGTTGGCCGACAGCGACGGCAGCAGGATTTCCAGATCCTTGGCCGGCACCAGCCCTACCGATTGCTCGGCCCCCCGCCAAATCTCGGCTTCGGCGATGGCGATACCCTCCTTGGCGACGGTCTTTTTGGTAAATTGGCGAAACGACCAGTTAACGATGGCTTCCGCCTCCTCTGCGCGGCCGCGCTCGGTGTCGAGGCCCGAGACCACGAAAATCACCCGCCGGTCGCCCTGTTTGGCGGAACCGACCAGGCCATAGCCCGCTTCCTCGGTGTGGCCGGTTTTCAGCCCGTCGGCACCGATGCCCAGCCGTAGCAGCGGGTTGCGGTTGCGGATGTTGGATGGCGCGCGGCCGTCGAATTCAAACGTGGTCTCGGCAAACAGCGGGTAGTATTCCGGGAAGTCCTCGATCAGCCGCTCGGCCAGGACCGCCAGATCATGCACCGACATCCGGTGCCCGGCGGCAGGCCAGCCGTTGGAATTGGCAAAGGTCGAGGCGGTCATGCCCAGATCCTCGGCCCGCTTGGTCATGTAGCGGGCAAAGCCGGCCTCGGTGCCATCGGGGCTCAGCGCCTCGGCGATCACCACGCAGGCGTCATTGCCCGACAGCACGATGATGCCGCGCAGCAGGTCCTCGACCCGGACCCGGTCGGTGGTGTCCAGGAACATGGTGGAGCCGCCATAGCTCATCGCGTGCTCGCTCACCGGCAGCCGTTCGTCCAGCGTCAGCCGCCCGTCGCGCAGGGCTTCAAACGCCACATAGAGCGTCATCAGCTTGGACATGGAGGCCGGCGGCAGCGGCACATCGGAGTTTTTGGACAACAGCACCGTGTCGGTGCCCGCATCCAGCACATAAGCCGCGCGCGCGCTGGTATCAAAGGCCGCAGCCGGCAGCGCTGGCAGGCTGAGCGCAAGGCCCGCCGCCAGCGCCAGCCGCAGCGAAGATTTCAGAGCGTGGCGCAAGTAAATGGTGTTTCGTTCAATTAGTGACAGCATAGGCATCCGCAAATCCGGTTTCCTTTACGCTTTTCAGCAGCTGGCTGCGTTCGGTTTTGTTCTGTGCCGGGCCGACCAGCACGCGCCAGAACGTCTTGCCGCTGGAGGATTGTTCCCGCACCACCGGCACCATGCCCGCGCTGCGCATCACGTTGGCGGTCCGCTTGGCGTTCGCCTCGACGCTGAAAATGCCGATTTGGATAAAGGGTTTGTTCAGCGCCGATTTCTGCGGCTTGGGGGCAGGGGCCGCGGCAGGCTCGGCCGTGGCAGGCACGGCCTGCGCCGGGGCGGAGGCGTCAATTGCGGCAGCCGCGCCGGTGATCGGGTCCAGCTGGGTTTCGGTGATCGCGCTGCCCGCCAGCGCGGCCTCATTCACATCCGCGGCCTCCGGCAGCGCGGCGCCATCGCCTGCCTGCTCTTCCAACTGCGGTTCCGGCGCGATTTCCTCGCGCCGCAGGGCGGTCACGTTCAGCTCCACCGGCGCCCCGGCCAGCATGCCCAGGGCCGCCGCCGCATCGGAAGAGACCTGAAGCCGCGGCCCCGGGATTTCCCGCTCGCGCCGGAACAGCGCGCCGATCACGAACTGGCCGTTGGCATTGTTGCGGATGATCACCCGCTCCGGATCCTTGGTATCGGGATGCGCCACCCAGACGCCGCCGATCGAGGGGCGGCCGTCCCACAGGCCCGCTTCAGTCACCTGAAACACCTCGGGCGCTTCCACGTCGCGCTCCACCAGCTTGGTGCTGCTGGAGGCCTGGACGGCGCCTTCGGCCTTGGGTTTGGGTTGCAGAAAGCCCAGTTTCGGCCCGTCCTCGCAGCCTGCCAGCAGCAGCAGGCCCACGGCCGCCGCGGCGGCGCGCGGGGCCGTCATTGCTTTCGACATGGTGTCTTTCATGCTCTCATCCTTGCCTGTGCCCGCGGCGCTTCTGCGCCCCCGCCGGAATGCCCGGTCTTCTTGGTTGGCGCATGATAGCCTGCACATCCGGCCATGAAAACCCTGACAGGCAGCGGCACAAGGGAAACCCGCGAGGACGGCATAAATCCGCGCGGCCGGCGGGGGGCTGCAGTTTTCTCTTGCGGCACGGATTTCCGCTTGCCTCGCCCAGCGTTGCATCCTAAACCGCTGACGGACCGGGGAGGTGGCAGAGTGGTCGAATGCGGCGGTCTTGAAAACCGTTGAACGTGAGAGCGTTCCCAGGGTTCGAATCCCTGTCTCCCCGCCACTCAGCCCAGCAGCCTTGCCCATCAGACGCCAGCAGGTGCGCCGCCGGACTCAGCCCTTGCGCAGCAGGTAGATATCCATGATCCAGCCATGCTCTGCACGCGCCTTGGCGCGGGTTGCAATGATCTTGTCCGAGACCTCCGCCAGCGGCCCGGCGACGGAAATCTGGTTCTCCATCCCGGCATAGGCGGTCCAGAAGATCTCTACCCCCTGCGGGCCAATGGCCTGAAAGGAACACTCGCCGTCCAGCATGATCACCAGCGTATCCGCGCTGTCCGGCCAGCCGTTTTCGCGCAGCTGGCGGCCTGTCGTGATGGTGAAGGGCGCGCCGATCTCATTGACCGGGATGGCATGCGCCGCGGTCAGCGCCTGGATCGAGGTGATGCCCGGGATCACCGTCAGCTTGATCTCTGCCAGCTTCTTCAGCCGCTCGGCAATCCGCATGGTGCTGTCGTATAGCGACGGATCGCCCCAGACCAGAAACCCGGCCTTGCCGCCGTCGGGCAGGTTGGCGGTGATGGTCTGCCACCAGATCTGTGCGATGGCGTCGTGCCAGTCGTCCACCCGCTTGCGGTAGCTTTTGGTGGCCTCGTCGCGCACCGGCAGGACAAACTCCACGATCTTGGGGCCATCGCCCTTGATCGCGCGGTTGCAGATCTCGCGCCTGAGCCCGGCCAGGTCGTCCTTGCCCGCGCCCTTGTTGGGGATCAGGATCAGATCCTGCGCGTTCAGCGCCTCAATCGCCTGCAGCGTGATGTGCTGCGGGTTGCCGGTGCCGATGCCAATCAGGGAAAGCTCAATCATGACGGGGCCTTTCACGTGAAAACACGGCCCCCTATGGAGCCGCGCCGTTGGTGTTGCAAGCCTGGAATGGCGGTCAGGAGCCTTCGCCGCCTGCCGGCACGGTCAGCGTGGCCGCCACCGGCTGGCCGTCGACCACCAGCTGGCTGTGGCTGTTGGTGTTGAGCGAGACCGTGACCTCGGCTCCGCCGGGCAGGGCGGGCAGATGCATCCAGCCGGCATAAAGCCGGGCGAGTTTTTCGCCGTTCACATAGACATGCGCATGGCCTTCGCCGTCCGCGTCCGCGGCGGAGGCGTTCTCGGGCGCAAAGCGGAAGTTCTGCGGGATCACCTGCAGGTTCCAGCCGGTCATCGGGTCCTTGTGCAGCTGGATGGCAACGCTGGGGGCATCCGGGCCTGCGGGCAGGCTGACCGATTGGGAATGGTCATGCGCCGCCATTCCGGCAGAAGTGCCGCCGTGGTGCGCCGGGTCGCCGTGGTCATGGCCGTCAAAGGTCACGCCATTGCCGGCGGCGATCACAAAACCGGCGCCGCCGCCGAACACCAGGCCGATGGCGAAAAGAGCGAGAGAGCGGGACATATCGGAATCCTTGGAAATGAAAGTCCCCGCCGGTTGGGACCGGCGGGGATCATGTCAGGCTAGGATCAGGCGGCAGCTTCTGCGCGTTTGCCTTCTGCCTGCCAGAAGTATCCGGCAAAGCTTCCCAGCAGCACCCAGGCGGCCATGCCGACGCCAAAGGCGCGGGCGGCAAACAGTGCGCCGATCTCGGTCGGAACCGGGCCGGAGAAGCTCTCGGGCTCGGGCGCGCCGATGATATGCGGGGCCATCAGCAAGAGGGCCGCGATCAGGTAGCTCACCAGGTTTCCGCCGAAGGCGATCAGCCACATGGCCACGCCGGCGGCGGCGACGGTGATCGTCCACCAGATCTGGCGCGCACCGACGTCAGCGGCAGCGACACCCGGCACTTCCGGCGCCAGCGACAGGCCGGGCGCAAAGTGGAAGGTGATGAAGCCCGCGAGACCCCACAAGAGGCCGGTGCGCGCGCTGATCTCATGGCCCTGGCGCTCGGCCACGGACATCAGCGCCGCCATCACCAGCGCATAACCGGTGTAGGTCAGCATGGTGAAGACGATGCTGAGGCCATCGCGCACAGGCTCGGCGAACAGGCCGGGCAGGTCGGGATGCGCGGTTACGGGGTCAGCGCCGAAATGCACCAGCTCGCCGCCCTCATAGAGTTCGGCGTGGAGCAGCACGGGCTGCACGAAATACAGCTGCAGCAGGGCGGTAATCAGCCCTGCTGCAGCACCAGCGAACAGGCCGCTGGTCAGAATGCGACTGAACATGGCCTTAGTGGCAGGGGAAGCCGGTTGCGTGGCGCACGTCATGCGCGGCGTCATGCAGGGCGGATGCCTGAACATGGCCGGTCAGCGTGATGATCCCCAGCCCCAGAACCACGGCAAACAGAGCCGGAATTACACTGGTGCCAGCGGCAGAAGCCTTAAGCGTCTTGGTCGTCATTTCTTGTCCTCCTCACCGTCACACCCGACGGTATAAGTTGCGTTCCCATACGGCCGGTCTCCTGACTCGCGGGTCGCTGCTGCCTGCCTCCTTCCCGGCTTGCGCCAGTGGTAATGGCAGGCCGCTCGCCGCTCACAGTCGCGGGGGCGGTTGAGGCTTCGGTGCCGCGATTTGGTCCACCGTCCTCATTCCCGTTTCAGTCCCAGTGCTTAGGCACCATCAGACACCGTATCCGTTGGTAATGCCCCGCGCGGCTGAGTCTGGTCAAGGACGAAACCGCCAATCCGGAGTGCTTCCGCGTCACGGGGCACAGGATTCCTGGTTGAGGGAAGGCGCACCAGGGCGCGGGAAAAGAATGTGCCGCTGCCCGCCGCGGGCGGATCAGCCGAGATCAGCCGGGATGCGGGCAATCGCCTTGAAGCGCAGCTGGCCCAGCGGCCGGGCATCGGCAAAATTGCCATCCAGACTGTCGCCGTACATCCGCAGGAAGGTGAGGATGTCCGGCAGATCCCCGGCGGTGATTTCCCCGAACAGATAGGCGGTCTTGCCGCATTGCCGCACCGCCAGAGTCTGCGGCCTTTGGCAGCCGGACATGCAGTCCGCCTGCTGCAGCCGCACCTTCACCCCGGCCGCTTCCAGCGCCGCGGCGAGCTGCCCGAACAGGGCAGGGTCCGCGTCGCGGCAAGTGCGGCACAGGGTGAGGGTGGGCAGGCTCATGCGCCGGGCAGTTCCTGGTCGGCCAGCGGCCCGTAGAGGATCAGCACCGGCGCCTTGGTCTCCATCGCGCGCAGCACCGCGGGCAGTTCGCCTACATTGTGGCAAAACAGTTTCTGCTCCGGCGTGGAGACCCCCAGCGCCACCAGCGCGTGGGTGTCCGCGGGCAGTCCCGCCTCCATCAGCTTCTCCGCCAGCGCGGCAAAGGTGCTTTTGCCCATGTAAACCACGGTGGTGGCGTGCGGGTCGGCCAGCGCCGCCATGTTGAGGTCATCGGGCAGCCCGCCGGTCACGTCATGGCCGGTGATGAACTGAAGCCGCCGCGCGGTCAGCCGCCGGGTCAGCGGAATGTTCGCCGCCGCCGCCGCCGCCGAGGCCGCGGTAACGCCCGGCACGATCTCGAACCCGATGCCGGCCGCACGCAGGGCGGTGATCTCTTCCTCCAGCCGTCCGAAGACACCGGAATCGCCGGATTTCAGCCGCACCACGTTAAGGCCGCTCTGGGCGTAATCGACCAAAAGCTGGCTCACATGGTCCTGCTTGGGCGAGGGGCGGCCGGCCCGCTTGCCGACGCCCACCAGATCGGCGTCGGCGCGGGCATGGCTCAGGATCGGCCCCGACGACAGGTCGTCGAACAGGATCGCATCCGCCGCCTGCAGCCGCTTCACCGCCTTGACGGTCAGCAGCTCCGGGTCGCCGGGGCCGGAGGACACAAAGGAGACAAACCCGCTCATGCGCGCTCTCCCGTGATCAGGTGGAAGAAGGTGCCGGTGACGTTGCCCTTGATCGAGCCTGTCTCGGGCACCGGGCCGCCGTCGGCATCCATGACCTGCGCCAAGGGCGCGTCGGGTTCTTCCAGAATGGTGGAGTAATGGAATTCATGGCCGCGCAGGGCGGTGCCTGCGCCAAAGCCCGGCATCCCCGCCTGCAGAATGGCGCGGCGGTAGCCGAGGTGGAACTTGCGCTTCTCATAGGAGGTCACAAGACCCAAGAGGCCCAGCATCCGGTGGCGGTTGCCTGCCTTGTCGATCAGCGCCTCGCCCAAGGCCATGTAGCCGCCGCATTCGCCATGCACCGGTTTGGTCTCGGCGTGTTTGCGCACGCCCGCGCGGAAGGTCTCCGCCGCCGCCAGCGCCGGCCCGTGCAGTTCCGGATAGCCGCCGGGCAGCCAGACCAGATCGGCATCCGCCGCAGGGGCCTCATCCGCCAGGGGCGAGAACGGCAGGATCTCTGCCCCCGCCGCGCGCCAGCCTTCCAGAAGATGCGGGTAGGTGAAGGAAAACGCCGCATCGCGGGCCAGCGCAATGCGCTGGGCGGGCGGTTCCGGCAGACTGGCCTGCGCGGGTGCGGGACCCGCCAGGGCTGCTGCCTTGATCGCGTCGAGATCGACATTCTCGCGCAGAAAGGCCGCATAGCCAGCGATGGCGGCTTCCAGATCGGGATGTTCCACCGCCTGGATCAGGCCAAGATGCCGCTCCGGCAGCGCCAGATCGCCGCGCCGGGGCAGGGAGCCCAGCACCTTGATGCCTGCTTTCTCCATCCCCAGCCGCGTCAGCCGCTCATGCCGGGGGCTGGCGACGCGATTCAGAATGACACCGGCAAAGGGCAGTTCCGGGTCATAATTCTTGAACCCCAGCGCGGTTGCCGCCGCCGACTGCGCCTGGCCGCCCACGTCGATCACCAGCACCACCGGCCAGCCCATTCGTTTGGCGGTCTCGGCAGAGGAGCCAAAGCCCGACTGCCCGCGCGTCGCCACACCATCGTACAGGCCCATGGAGCCTTCACCGACGCAGATTTCCGCCCCTGCCGACTGGCTGGTGACTGCATCCAGCAGCGCGCCGTCCATCGCCCAGGTGTCCAGGTTGAAACTGGGCCGTTTGGCCGCTGCGAGGTGGAAGGCCGGGTCGATATAATCCGGCCCGCTCTTGTAGGGCTGCACGGTCAGCCCGTCCTCGGCCAGCGCCCGCAGAAGGCCCAGCATTACGGTGGTCTTGCCAGTGCCAGAGGAGGGCGCCGAGATCATCAGTCCGGGAGGGTTCATATTTGTCATGGCCTCAATCGTCCCCATGGCTCCAGCTCGACCACGGGCTGTCGGCGCTCTGCGGCCGGTAGCGGCGGTCGTAGTCGGCGGAATAGAGGCAGCTTTCGTCAAAGCCCTCGCCCTTCAGCACCGGCCCCACAAGGATCAGCGCGGTGCGGGAGATCTTCTCGTCCAGCGAGTCCTTCAGGGTTTCGAGAGTGGCGCGGATGATCTGCTGATCCGGCCAGCTGGCGCGGTAGACCACGGCGACCGGGCAATCACCGCCGTAATGCGGCGTCAGGCTGTCCACCACATGATCCAGATTGCCGATCGACAGGTGGATCGCCAGCGTGGTGCCGGTCCGCGCAAAATTCTCCAGCGACTCGCCTTCGGGCATTGAGGATGCGCGCCCCGGCGTGCGGGTCAGCACCACTGACTGCCCAAGGCCCGGCAGGGTCAGCTCGGTTCCCAGTGCGGCAGCCGCAGCGGCAAAGGACGGCACGCCAGGGGTCACGCTGACCGGGATGCCCTCAGCCTTAAGGCGGCGGATCTGCTCGCCCATCGCGGACCACACCGACAGATCGCCGGAATGCAGCCGCGCCACGTCCTGTCCCGCCTCATGCGCCGCCTTGATTTCCGCCACGATGGCATCCAGGTCCATGGCCGCGGTGTTCACGATTTTCGCGTCCGCCGGGCAGTGGCTCAGGATCTCCTCCGGCACCAGCGAACCGGCATAGAGGCACACCGGGCAGGCGGCTATGATGTCGCGCCCGCGCAAGGTCAGAAGGTCGGCAGCGCCCGGTCCGGCGCCAATGAAGTGAACGGTCATGGCTCAAGTCTTTCTGCTATGGCCGCGGTGGCAAGCCCATCCGCGGTGACAACTCTGGGGGCGAGAAGGCGTGATCTGGCGCCCTTCACCCCATGGCGCGCGCCCGCCAGCGCCGCGGCTTCCGCCAGCGACCCGGTGCCGAACCGCGCCTTGATCCGGGGCGAGCAGGTCAAGGTCTGCTCTCCGGCAATATCCTGTTCCTGTAAGGCAATCACCGGCAGGCCGATGCTGCGCGCGAACTCCTGCATGGCAGGGGTTTCAGCTTTTTCGGTAACGGACGCCAGCGCATCCACCTGCGCGCCGGTCAGCGCCAGCGCCGCCTGCAAATCCGCCGCCGTGGCCGTGCTGCGGAACCCGATGCCTGCCACCTTCATCGCGTGACGCTCCACTGGATGACGGGCCGGGCGCGTTCCCAGCCGCGCATGGTGCCCAGCGGGCCGGCTTCGGCGATCTCCGCTTTCAGCAGGTGGCCGCCGCGTTCCGCATGGGCGCGCATCAGCAGGGTTTCGGTCTCCAGCGTGACGCCGTTTGCGACCAGCCGGGTGCCTTCGGGCAGGATGTCCCACAGATGGTCCAGCAGTGCTTGCGAGCCGCCGCCGCCGATGAAGACGCAATCGGGCAGCGGGTGGCCGTCCAGCACGGCGGGCGCCTTGCCCAGCACAGCGGTCATCCGGTGCTCTATCCCAAAGGCGGCGGCATTGGCGCGAATGTTTTCCAGCCGGCTCTCCCGCGGCTCAAAGGTGATGGCCCGCGCCCCGCGCGCCGCCAGGCACCACTCGATCGAGACCGAGCCGGAACCGCCGCCGATATCCCACAGGAGTTCTCCCGCGCGGGGCGCCAGCGCCGACAGAGTCAGCGCCCGAATGGGGCGTTTGGTGATCTGGCCGTCGCTGGCAAAGAGGTCATCCGCTAGGCCGGAGGCCTGCGGCAGCCCGTTCTTGCCCAGGGCTTCAACCGCCACGGCTACAGGCGCCTGAATGTCCTGCAGATCAAAGCCTTGGGCCGCGGCGCAACGCACCCGCTGCCGCGGCCCGCCCAGGCACTCCATCACGGTCAGGGTTGAGGCGCCAAAGCCCGCATCTGCCAGCCATTCCGCCAGCTCAGCCGGGGCCACGCCGTCGCGGAGGGTGCAGATCACACGCGTGCCATTCCCAAGCAGCGCACGCAGCCGCGCATATGGCGCCGCGTGCAGGCCGAGGCACAGCACCTCTTCCAGCTTCCAGGCCAGATGGTTCGCCGCCAGCGCAAAGGTTGAGGAAACGGGGTGAGAGATCCACTCGCCCGCCTCCATATGCCGCGCCAGCGAGCCGCCGGCGCCATGCCAGAACGGATCGCCCGAGGCCAGAACGGCCACCTTGCGGCCGCGCAGCTCCAGCACCGGATCAATGGAAAACGGCACTGGCCAGGGCTGGCCCTTGCTGCCTGCGTCCGCCAGCTCCAGATGCCGCGGGCCGCCGAATATCACTTCAGCCTCTGCCAGCGCCTTCCGGCTTGCATCGCTGAGGCCTTCCAGTCCATTTTCGCCCAGACCAATGATTGTCAGCCATGGATCAGACATGACACGCATCCTTCTTCTGGGCGGCACCACCGAGGCCTCGGCGCTGGCCAAGACCCTGGCCGGGGCGGGTATGGATGCGGTGTTTTCCTACGCGGGCCGCACCGCGCATCCCGTCAGCCAGCCGCTGCCCACCCGCGTCGGCGGCTTTGGCGGCATAGAAGGATTTGCGGCTTACCTGGAGGCCGAAAACATCACCCATGTGGTCGATGCCACCCATCCGTTTGCCGCACAGATGAGTTCCAACGCGGTCCACGCCTGCGAGGCGGCGGGTGTGCCGCTGTGCGCCTTCGAGCGCCCGGCCTGGCAGGCGGGGGAGGGCGACCAATGGCTGCACACGGACAGCATAGAAGAGGCCGTCAACGCGCTGCCTGATACGCCGGCGCGGGTGTTCCTGGCGATCGGCAAGCAGAACCTGACCCAATTCGCGGCCAAGCCCCACCACCACTACCTGCTGCGGCTGGTGGACGCGCCGGAAACGCCCCTGCCGCTGCCGCACACCACGGTCGAGATCGCCCGCGGGCCGTTTGATGCGGCGGGCGACACCGCGCTGATGCAGCGCCACGCCATCACCCATGTGGTCGCCAAGAACGCGGGCGGCGCGGGGGCCGCAGCCAAACTCACCGCCGCGCGCAATCTCGCCCTGCCGGTCATCATGATCGGCAGACCCGAGGTGCCTCAGCGTCCCGTCATGGGCAACGTGGCAGAGGTGATGGCCTGGCTGTCGCATCCCGCAGATTAACCCTCAGCGGCGTAGCGCGGGGTGTAGACGTAATTGCCAACCCGGCGGGTGTCGCGGTTGCCGACGATGACCACGGTGCGCATGTCGGCCATCTCGGGCGTCGCGTCCTTCAGCGGCACCGTCAGCAGCTCCTGTCCCGGCTTGGTCACGTCGCGGGCAAAGGTGATCAGCGTCTCCGCGCCGCAGGCCTCCCGCAGGATTTCCAGCGCGCGGGCAAACTGATGCGGCCGCGATTTGGAGCGCGGGTTGTAAAACGCCATCGCAAGCCCGGCCTCGCCGACCAGCTGCAAGCGCTTTTCAATGAGGCTCCAGGGCTTCAGGTTGTCGCTGAGGTTGATGGCGGCGAAATCATGCCCCAGCGGCGCGCCGATGGCGGCGGCGGCGGCCAGCATGGCGGTGATGCCGGGCAGCACCCGGATGTCCAGATCCAGCCACTCAGGGTTGCGTTCGGCGTTGCTTTCCAGCGCTTCGAACACGGCGGAGGCCATGGCAAACACCCCCGGATCGCCGGAGGACACCACGACAACCCGGTTGCCCTCAGCCGCCATTTCCAGTGCATGGGTGGCGCGGTCCACCTCGACACGGTTGTCGGTAGCGTGCAGGGTCAGGCCCTCACGCGGTTCAACGCGGTTCACGTAAGGGATATAGCCAACGATATCCGTGGCTTCGCCAATAGCGTCGCGCACTTCCTGCGTCACCAGCGCCTCGTTGCCGGGGCCGAGGCCCGCGATCACCACCCAGCCGTTTTTCGATAGTTTCATGGCCGGCGCCCCTGTCCGTGAACCAGTACGATGGAGAAATAGGGCACCTCGCCGTCGATCTCCGAGAGCTTCTGAACGCTCTGCCCTGGCATAGTGCCGCGCTCGACCAGCCAGGCGTCTTCCGCACGGCCCGCACGTTCCAGCGCGCGGCGCAGCTTGGGCAGGTTGCGGCCGATCTTCATGACGACCAGCGCGTCGGTCTCAGCCGCGCGTTTGGCCAGCTCATCCTCGCTGAGGGTTGCCATCGCCACGGTCAGCACATCGTCCCCCCAAGTGATCGGCTGGCCTGAGGCGGTCCAGCAGCCGGACATACCGGTGATGCCGGGAACGATCTCCTGCGCGGCGCGGCCCTGCAGGCGCGTGTAGAGATGCATGTAAGAGCCGTAGAGGAACGGGTCGCCCTCGCACAGCACCACCACGTCTTCGCTCTTGGCGATCTCCGCCAAAGTAACCGCCCAGCGGTCATAGAAGTCCGCCAGCACCCGGTTGTATTCGGGGTCGGAAAAATGGATCTCGGTGGTGACCGGATATTCCATCGCGTGTTCGGTGACACCCTCGGCCAGCATACCCTCGACAATGGCGCGGGCCTGGCCCTGGCGGCCTGCCTTGCGGAAATAGGCGATGTGGCGCGCGCCTGTGATCAGCCGGTGCGAGCGCACGCTCATCAGGTCGGGATCCCCGGGGCCAAGCCCTGCGCAGATGACTTTGCCCATGGGTTATTCTTTCCAGCTCGCCAGCGCGTTCACGGCGGCGACGGTGATGGCGGAACCGCCCAGGCGGCCTTTGACGATCATCGACGGAACGGGAAGGTCTTCCATCAGCGCCTCCTTGGATTCCATCGCGCCGACAAAGCCCACCGGGCAGCCGATGATGGCGGCGGGGCGGGGGCAGGACGGGTCTTTCAGCATGTTCAAGAGGTGAAACAGCGCAGTGGGGGCGTTGCCGATGGCCACAACGGCGCCCGCCAGTTTCGGGCGCCACAGCTCCAGCGCGGCGGCGGAGCGGGTGTTGGACATTTCCTTGGCCAGTTCCGGCACCTTCGGGTCGCGCAGGGTGCAGATCACCTCATTCTCCGCAGGCAGGCGCGGGCGGGTGATGCCCTCGGACACCATATAGGCGTCGCAGAGGATCGGCGCGCCGTTTGCGAGGGCTGCGCGGGCGGTCTCGGCCATGCCCTCGGAAAACCGCACATGCTCTTCCAGCCCCACCATGCCGGCGGCGTGGATCATGCGGACAACAACGCTTTCCTCGTCCTTGTTGAAGCGCGCCAGGTCGGCCTCGCGGCGGATGGTGGCAAAGCTCTCGGCGTAGATCGCGGCGCCGTTGGTTTCATAGGTGTGGAGCATGTCAGCTGCCCTCTTTCAGAAGTTCGGGAGCGGCGCGCAAAGCAGCGGCGCTCAGGCGGGTCTTTAGCGGCTGATCCGCGGCGGTGCCATTGCGGATCAGGGAGAATTCGTTGTCGCCGGTGGCGGTCAGCGTTAGCGGGGCAGGGCCGGGGCAGGCACAGCCCTTGGCGCAGCCGGAGACATGCAGGCGGGATCCCGCGGGGACATGCGGTGCCAGCGCCCGCGCCAGGTCGCGGGTGGCGGACAGCGCCTGCAGGCAGCCGGGCGCGCCGGTGCAGGCGACCACTTTCAGGCGCGGATCCGTGGCGTCCAGGATCAGGCCGGGCAGGGGCGGGAGGCTGGCGGCGCCTTCCACCAGCAGCATCCGCCAGGGGGTGAGGCGGATTGGCCCATGCTCTGCCAGCTGCGCCAGCGCGGCGGCGGGCATCTGGCCGAATTCCAAAGCAGCCAGTGTCCCCGCGGGGACAGCGCCCGGTTTTGCACTGAAGCTGGCTTTTGCCACGGGTGCGGCATGCGCTGCCGGCGGGCCGCGGCGCGCGATGAGACGGTGCATCCTGCCGCGCCCCTGCGGCGCGCCGCCCTGTTCCAGAAACCAGCGGGCGAGCGCCAGGGCTTCGGCAGCGGCGGATTCACGTGTGACGGGCAGGCCGGCCCCGGCGCCGTCGGCGCGCAGGATCAGGCCTTCGCGCGTGCGCTCGATGCGGATATCGGCGGCGGTGTCTTGCAGGACAGGGTCCGCGCCGCAGTCGACGGCAAAGCCGAACTTGCCGGGCAGGGCGAGATCGGTTGCCGCGGTCAGCGCGGCGCTGAGTCCGGTGGCGATGGCATGGGTGTCGTCGCCCTCGGTCCAGAACGGCGCGAGCAGGACGTTGCGGCGAGCCTCAGCCTGTGCGTCGGGGTCGATCAGGCCAAGCTCGCGCAGGCGGGCAATCAATTCTTCATGCGCGTCTTCACGGATGCCGCGCATCTGCAGGTTGGCGCGGGCGGAAATGTCCAGCAGGCCGTTGCCGAAGTCCTCGGAAAGTCTTGCCACACCGCGCGCCTGGTTAACGGACAGTTTACCAAGCGGCGCGCGCACCCGCACCACCAGCCCGTCGCCGGACATCATCGGCCGCAAAGCGCCGGGGCACCAGCCATAGACTTTGGGTTCAGGCGCGCCGCTCATGCCGCGCCCTCCAGGCCGGCCATGATCGAGTTGCGCCGCGTGCTCCAGAGGCCTGCGTCGAACAGGGCGCGGAAGCGGTCGCGCATGGCGGCGAGCGCCTCCGGGTTTTCGCGCTCCATGAACGCGACCAGATCGTCCCGGCCCAGGGTCGCCTCGAAGTAGAGATCGAACAGATGCGGCTGCACCACCTGCGCCAGATGCGCGAAGGCGGCCATGTGGTCGAGGGTGGCGGCAATCTCTGCCGCGCCGCGGAAGCCGTGGTTCATCATCGAGGTGGCCCAGTCCGGGTTGGCGGCGCGGGCGCGGGTGACGCGGGCGATTTCTTCGCCCAAGGAGCGCGCCTGCGGCTTGTCGGGCCGGGTGGCGTCCATATGGTAGAGCGCCGGAGCCTTTTGGCCGATGCGCGCCATGGCGGCGGCAAAGCCTGCTTCATGCGCGGCATAGTCCGAGGCGACCAGCAGGTCGGTCTCCGGCAGGTCCTGCAGGTGCACGAAGCTGTCGGCGCCCTGCAGGCGTGTCTCCAGCGCCGCGCGGGCGTCGCGGATTTCGCCCTTGGCGTCGATCGCGTGGGAGGAGGCGTTGAGCCAGGCTTCGCCTGCCGCGGCGCGGGCCGCGTCGGTGTAGTCGTCCAGATGCGGGTTCATCGAGAGGCCGTACTGCCCGGGTTTGGGGCCGAAAACGCGCGGCGTTTCGATGAGATAGGGGTTGTCCGCCTGGTCCTCCTCGCGGGCCGCGAGGGCGGCGGCGGCACTTTCGAACATCTGGGCAAGGCCCGGGAAGACGTCGCGGAACAGGCCCGAGACCCGCAGGGTCACATCGATCCGCGGGCGGTTCAGCATCGGCAGCGGCAGCACCTCGAAGCCGGAGACGCGCTCGGAGCCTTCGTCCCACTTGGGCGCCAGGCCCGCGAGGTGCAGCGCCATGGCAAACTCCTCTCCCGCGGTGCGCATGGTGGCGGAACCCCAGAGGTCGATCACCAGTCCCTTGGGCCAGTCGCCGTGATCCTGAAGGTGGCGGCGCAGCAGCTCTTCCGCCAGTTTGACCCCTTGCGCATGCGCCGCCCGCGACGGCACCGCCCGCGGATCGGTGGTAAAGAGGTTGCGCCCGGTGGGGATCACATCGGCGCGGCCGCGGAACGGCGAGCCGGAGGGGCCGGGGGTGACGATCTTGCCGTCCAGCGCGGCGATCAGCCCGGCGCGCTCCTCAGCGCCGCACTGGCCGGTGCCGAAGATGTGAAGCCCCTCGCCGTACTGGCTTTCCTTGATGTCGCAGACAAAGGCGTCGATGCGGGTGATCGCCTCGGCAGGCGAGGTGTCCGGCGTCAGGCCGAGGTCAGCCTCTACCCCGGTGCCCTGTGCCTCCGCCCGGATGTCGCCGATCAGCCGGTCGCGGCGGGCAGGATCCAGGCCGTCGGCGGTGGAGTATTCATCCAGCAGGCTTTCGAGCCGCGCCATGCCCTCGGGCAGAGTGGTCTGCGCCAAGGGCGGCGGCAGGTGGCCGATGGTGACGGCGCCGATGCGGCGCTTGGCCTGGGCGGCCTCGCCCGGGTCGTTGACGATGAAGGGGTAGGCGACGGGCAGCGGGCCGGTCAGAACCTCAGGCCAGCAGGTATCCGACAGCGCCACCGCCTTGCCCGGCAGCCATTCCAGCGTGCCGTGGGCGCCGATGTGGACGAGGGCATCGCTTTGCGCCCGCAGCCAAAGGTAAAAGGCCACATAGGCGTGGCGCGGGGTGCGGTCGAGATCGTGGTAATCGTCGACGCGGGTTTTCACCTCACCGCGCTCTGGCTGCAGCGCGATCAGCGCTTTACCAGCGCGCAAGGCCTTGAATTGAAAGGCGCCATCGCGGCAGTCTGGGTCTTCTTCCGGGCGGCCCCAGGCCTCGGCCAAGGTATCCTGCAGGTTTTGCGGCAGGGCGGCGAGGGCGGCCTTGTAGTCCTCCAGCGGGACACTCAGCGTCTCGTCCATCAGCCGCAGACCGGTGTTCTCCTGCGGCTCGACGCTATAGCCCTGATCCCAGAGCGCGCGCAGGATTTCGTCGCAGGAGGCCAGCGCGTCCAGCCCGACCGCATGGGCGAGGTTGTGGTCTCTGCCCGGGTAGGTCGAAAGGACCAGTGCAAGGCGTTTGTCTGCATTCGGCAGTTTGGCGAGGCGCAGCCAGCCCTCCACACGGTCCACGGCAGCCCTGATGCGGTCCGCGTCCGCGCGGTGGGCAAAGCGGGAATATTGCAGGTCCGGGTCTTTCCTGCCCGGCGACTTGAAGCTGACGACGCCTGCGAAGATGCGGCCGTCCACCTCGGGCAGCACGACATGCATGGCAAGGTCGGCGGGCGACAAGCCGCGGCCGGCCTCAAGCCAGTCTTTCCTGCGGGCCGTTGAGAGGGCAACCTGGAACACCGGGCAGCCGGTGGTGCTGAGCGGCGAGGCGCTGCCGTCGGTGCCTTGGGCCGAAAACGCGGTGGCGTTGATGATTGCGGCCGGGGTCAACTCCGGGAGCTTGGCGCGCAGCCAGTCCGCAGCCGCGGGCGCCTTGAGGCTGGCGGCAAAGGTGCCGAAGGCGGCGTAGCCGCGGGCGCGCATTTCTTCGATCAGCGCGTCCACCGGCGCGGTGTCGGCGGATGTGAGGTAGGAGCGGTAGAAGCTGACCAGCACCAGCGGCCTGTCCTGCGGCGGAAGGTCCGCGAGCACGCCCTTGTCCGGGTCGTAGAACCCGTGCTCGGGCATGGATTTGAGGCCGAGGACGGGGCCTGCATAAAGGCCGGCCGCCAGCGACAGCTGGGCAAGTGCTGCCTGGGCTGCCACCGCGCCGCCGGCGTCGCACAGGGATTGCAGGCGGCGCAGGGTGGAGACGGGCAGGGTGGACAGCTCATCCAGCCGCGCATCTTCGCGCCCGTCTGCGGGCAGGATCGCCAGCGCAATGCCCTTGCGGCGGGCGAGATCCTGCAGCGTGGCGAGGCCATAGGACCAGTAGCTTTCGCCGCCGATCAGGCGGACGAGAACGCCCTTGGCGCCCTCCAGCGTCTGTTCCGCGTAGACGTCGACCGACAGCGGGTGCTTGAGCGCCACCAGGTTGGCGAGGCGCAGAGAGGGCAGCTTGCCGTCCGCCCGGTGCCAGCCTGCCGCGAAGGCGCCGAGATCGCTGTCGGAAAACGACAGCACCACCAGATCGCCGGGCGTCTGCCCGAGGTCCTGCGGCGTGTCGGTCTCGTCAAGGCCGTGGCTTTCGCGGAAGACGACGTGCATGGGTCAGGCTCCCTGCCTGTAAGGTCGTTTGGTAGCGGGGAGGGCAGCGCCCGGCCCGGCGGGGCAGGAAGCGAAGCGCCCGCCCCGTGGGGGGCGGGACGGGCGCTGCCCGGCGTGCCGCCGGGCGGGACCGTTCAATTTCTGACGCTTCAATTTCACTTGCTTCAGGCCCCCAGCTCGGCGCGGATGGCCTGTTCGTCGATGTCGTCATGCTCTGCGATGACCACTAGGGCGGTCTTGCGCGGCTGCGCGCCCCAGGGCTGATCATACTGGGCGCGCAGGCGCTCGCCCACGGCCTGAACCAGCATCCGCATCGGTTTTCCCTCCACCGCGACATAGCCTTTGACGCGCAGGATGTTGCGTTCGCGGGCGAGTTTCACGATGGCATTCTGCAGTGCTTCGGGATCGGAGACTTCACCCATTTCGACAACGATGCTTTCAAAATCGTCATGCTCGTGGTCGTGGTGGCCGTCGTGGTGGCTGGGGCGGGCCTCCAGATCGTCTTCGGCAGCGGCGTTCAGGCCCAGGATGATGCGCGGGTCGATGACACCTTCGCTCATCGGCAGGATCGGCAGCTTGCGCGGCGCCTCGGCCTCGATCACCGCGCGGGCCTTCTCGACGCCTGCGTCGCCGGCCAGGTCGGCCTTGGACAGCAGCACGATGTCGGCGCAGGAGATCTGATCCTCGAACACTTCCGACAGCGGGGTTTCGTGGTCGATGCTGTCATCCGCCTCGCGCTGGGCCTGCACCGCGTCCAGATCGGGGGCGAACTGGCCCTTGGCGACCGCCTCGGCATCGGCCAGCGCAATCACGCCGTCCACAGTGATGCGGGAGCGGATGGCGGGCCAGTCAAAGGCCTTCAAGAGCGGCTTGGGCAGCGCCAGGCCGGAGGTTTCGATCACGATGTGATCCGGCTTCTCCGGCAGGTTCATCAGCTGTTCGATGGTGGGGATGAAGTCATCGGCCACGGTGCAGCAGATGCAGCCGTTGGCCAGCTCCATGATGTTTTCTGCCGGGCAGTTCTCATCCGCGCAGGACTTCAGGATGTCGCCGTCCACGCCGGCGGTGCCGAACTCATTGACCACCACGGCCAGACGCTTGCCCTGCGGGTTCTGCATCAGGTGGCGGATCAGCGTGGTCTTGCCCGCACCGAGGAAGCCGGTGATGACAGTGACGGGGATCTTGTTGAGGTCGCTCATGTTTACTCCTCGGAGAAGAACTTGGCCGGCGGGATGCGGGCAACGGATTGCTTGCGGAAGGTCTGCGGGCGTTCGCGCCACGGCACCACGCCGTCGGCGGTAGCGGCATAGGCGGCGGCGCCTTCCAGGATTTCGGGGACATGCTGGTCCGGGTCGAGGTCGCCGTAGACATAGGTCCAGCGCTCGGCGCCGCCGACGAGTGCCACGGCGCAGCCGCGCTTGCAGGAGGACAGGCATTCGACACCGCGCAAGGCGACGCCTTCGGGCATCCCGGCCTCTGCCAGTGCGGCGTGCAGGATGGCGCCGGGGCGGGCCCCCTCCGGGTCGGCGCCCTCGCGGCGGCAGGTGAGGCAAACGGTCAGCGTGACCGGTCCCGGGGTGCTGGCAGTCTTGCCTGCCATATCGTCAGCCATCGGCGCGTCTCCTGTCGCGGCAGGCGTGCGGGATGGCCGAAAGGGGGGCGGCAGCGTGCCAGCCCCTCAACCGGTCGCGGAACACCCCGCCCGCCCGTTGTTCTCTCTGTTGCTGGCAGGTCTCCCGGCTTGCGGATGCCAAGGCGCGGGCCTTGCCGGCCATCCTGCCTTCCCGGGATCTCTCCCAGTGGCATGGCGGCCTCATCCGGTCACGGTCGCGGGGGCGGCTGTGCTTCGGGTCTCCAAAGAAATTTGGCGGCCTTCACATTCCCTCTTCGCCTGCTTTCGCAGGAACCAGCGAAACCCCCTTGCGCTATCGCGCCCTTCTTTGTCAAGACATGGGGTCAAACAGCTGGAGAGCCCCCATGAGCGAAAAGTCTGAAACCGGCATCTCAGAGGAAGAAGCCGCCCGTCACGCCTCTAAGATGGCCAAGAAAAAAGCCGCGCGCGACCGGATGATGAAGACCAAGGAGGGCGAGAAGGGCCTGATCATCGTCCACACCGGGCCGGGCAAGGGCAAGTCTTCCTCCGGGTTTGGCATGATCATGCGCTGCATCGCCCACAAGATGCCTTGCGCCGTGGTGCAGTTCATCAAGGGCGCCTGGCAGACCGGGGAGCGGACGCTGATCGAGGAGAACTTCAGCGATCTGTGCCAGTTCTATGCCATGGGCGAGGGGTTCACCTGGGAGACCCAGGACAAGGCGCGCGACATTGCCGCGGCGCAGAAGGGCTGGGAAAAGGCCAAGGAGATGATCCTGGACGAGAAGAACACCATGGTGCTGCTGGACGAGATCAACATCGCGCTGCGCTATGAGTATCTGGACCTGGAAGAGGTGCTGGAGTTCCTGGTGGAGCACAAGCCGCCGATGACCCATGTGGTGCTGACGGGGCGCAACGCCAAGGAAGAGCTGATCGAGATTGCCGATCTGGTGACCGAGATGGGCCAGATCAAACATCCCTTCCGCGCCGGGGTAAAAGCGCAGAAGGGCGTCGAGTTCTAAGCAGAGCCATCGCCCGGCCGGCAGGCCGGGCCGCGCCGGCCCCGTTCAGGCTTGGGCGCGGCCGTTTGTATCATGCCGCCAACTGTGCGGCTTTCCCTTGAATGTAGGCATCCACCGCCGCGCGCTGGGCCTCATCCAGCCGCAGGCCCAGCTTGGTGCGCCGCCACAAGTAATCGTCGCCTGCGCGCACCCATTCGCGGGCAATCGCCCAGTCGAGTTCCCGGGCGGTAATGGTGGCGCCGAAATCCTGGCCCAGATCACCGGCGGTCTTGGCGTCTCCCAGCACCTCCCAGGCCTCGGTGCCATAGGCGCGGATCATCCGGCCCGTCCAATAGGGGGTGAGGAACGGATAGTCCGCGGCCAGTTTGGAGGTCAGCTTTGCCACGTCCTCCACCGGGAAATCGCCGCCGGGCAGCGCCACACCTGCGGTCCAGCTGGCGGGCAGCTGCGGGAACACCTCGCCGATCTTCGCCAGCGCCGCCTCGGCCAGCTTGCGGTAGGTGGTGATCTTGCCGCCAAAGACGTTGAGCAGCGGCGCCTGCGCCTGGTCCAGCGTCAGAACGTATTCGCGGGTGGCCGCCGTGGCGGAGCTGGCGCCGTCGTCATAAAGCGGGCGCACGCCGGAATAGGTCCAGACGATATCCTCGCGCTTCACCGGCTTCTCGAAGTACTCCGATGCGAAGGCCGCCAGATATTCCTGCTCGGCTTCGGTGCAGACGGGTGCCGTGTCCGGGTCCGGGTGGTCGGCGTCGGTGGTGCCGATCAGGGTGAAATCCTGCTCGTACGGAATGGCAAAGATGATCCGCCCGTCGGTGCCTTGGAAGAAATAGCAGCGGCCGTGGTCGAACAGTTTCGGCACCACGATATGGCTGCCGCGCACCAGGCGGACGTTCTCGCGGCTGTTTTGGCCCAGCTTCTGGTGCAGCACATCGGCCACCCACGGCCCGCCTGCGTTGACCAGCATCCGGGCGCGGTGCTCCTGCTCCGCGCCGGTGGCGTGGTCCTTGGTGCGGATCACCCAGTGGTCTGACTGGCGGTCCGCGGACAGCACTTCGGTCCGGGTCAGGATCTTGGCGCCGCGGGCCATGGCGTCGCGGGCGTTCAGCATCACCAGGCGGGCATCCTCGATCCAGCAATCGGAATACTCAAAGGCGGTCTTGAACTTGGCCTTCAGCGGGCGGCCCGCAGGGTCGCTTGCCAGGTCCAGCTTGGCAGTACCGGGCAGGATGCCGCGCTTGCCAAGGCTGTCGTACAGAAACAGCCCCAGCCGGATCAGCCAGGCCGGACGGCGGCCCTTCATCCAGGGCATAAAGGTTGTCAGCAGCTTGGATGTGGGCGTCTCGCTGTCAAACCGCATGTGCTTGTGGAACGGCAGCACAAAGCGCATCGGCCAGGAGATATGCGGCATTGCCTTCAGCAGCACCTCACGCTCAATCAGCGCTTCGCGCACCAGGCGGAATTCGAAATATTCGAGATAGCGCAATCCGCCGTGGAACAGCTTGGTCGAGGCGGAGGAGGTGGCGGAGGCCAGATCATTCATCTCTGCCAATGTCACCGACAGCCCGCGGCCTGCGGCGTCGCGGGCGATGCCGCAGCCGTTGATGCCGCCGCCGATGATGAAAAGGTCCGTTACAGGCGTGTCAGTCATTTTCGCTGCTTTCGTTTTGTCCTGCGGTGAGGATACGGGTGCCTGCGGCCTGCGCGGCCTCGGCGAATTCTTCCGGCACGGGGCGGTCGGTGATCACCACGTCCAGATCCGCGACATCGCAGATCCGCACCGGGGCGGAGCGGTCGAACTTGCTGCCGTCGCAGACCAGCACCTTCTGCCGGGCATTTTTCAGGATCGCGCGGGCGACGGAAACCTCTCGGGCGTCGTGGTCCATCACTGCGCCGTCGGCGTCCAGCGCCGAGGCGCCGATGACGGCGAAATCCACCTTGTAGCGGCAGAAAAAATCCACCGCATCCTCGCCCACGATGGCGCCGTCGCTTTGCCGCACGGTGCCGCCGGCCAGGATCAGTTCCTTCGCCTGGCCGCCGATCATCATGTTGATAATGTTGATGTTGTTGGAAATCACCGTCAGGCCGCTGTGGCCGGACAACGCCCGGGCAACCTGTTCGGTGGAAGTGCCGATGTTGAGCGCGAGCGAGCAATTGTCCGGGATCAGTTCTGCCGCCAGGGCGGCCATCGCCAGCTTGTTGCCGGCGTTCAGCTTGCGCCGGTCCTCATAGTCCTGACTGGCGGCGGCGCTGACCCGGACGGCGCCGCCGTGCACGCGGGACAGGGCGCCGCGCGCCGACAGGTCGCGCAGATCGGCGCGCACGGTCTGCAGGGAGACGCCAAAGCGGCGGGAGAGATCCTCGACCTCGACCCGGTCCTGCCGGTTCAGCAGGGAGATGATTTCGTTCTGACGGCCGCTGGCATCCATGCGCTTTCCTTTCGCAGCGATTCTGTAGCGTATCGCGCGCAAGGAGTCACTATTCGTTTTCGCATTGGTTTCGTTCGTGGCGCAAACGAAAGGGCGCCCCGTTTGGGGTGCGGTCCGGCGCTGAGTCAGATCAGCGGGATCAGGTGGTTGTCCCACGCCAGGTCCGCGCGGTGCAGAAGGGTCTGGCCGGTGTCTGAGACGGCGATCAGCCGGCCGGTGCCGGTGCTGGCCGTAAAACCGCCGGCAGAGGGCGCCAGGCCGCAGACGTCGCGCATCCTGACTTCGCGCAGCAGAGCGCCGCTGACGGTATCCATGATCTGCAGCACACCGCCGCGCGGCGAGGTGACGCCGATCCGGCTGCCATCGGCGGAAAAGGCGACAGAGCCGCCATAGCCGTTCAGGTTCAGCACCCGCGCGTCGTCCTCCGCCATCAGGCGCGGCGCGGTGCCCGGCCGGTGCCGCCCTGCGGCGGGCAGCTGCTCGCCCGGATCGCCCTGCCACTGCATCGCGAAACCAACAGTGCCGTCGGCGCGCACAGCCAAATGGCGGATCGAGTTCAGGCGCAGCTCCTGCGCCAGCTCCATCTGCGCCTGCAGCTCACCCTCCAGGCTCAGATAGCTGAGGTTCGGGCGCATATCGGGCAGGTTCAGCTTGGCGCGGCCGCTGTCCGGGTGGGTCTCGATCCCGCCATTGGCCACCACCAGCCCCGGTGCGTCGCGGCGCAGGGCCATGTCGTGCGGGCCGATGCCGCCGGAGGAGAAGGCGGTGATGCGGCGGTAGCCGCCGGTGGCATCCCAGACGCCGATCACGCCGCGGGCGTTTTCATAATCGTTTTCGGTGGTGAACAGGCGGCTGCCGTCCGGGGAGAAGGTGCCGTGGCCGTAGAAATGATGCCCCGCGGGCGGCTCCAGCCGGGCGGTGGCGGCACCGCTGCGGCAGTCGATCACATCGGCAAAGCGGCCCGGGCGGCGGGCAAAGGCCACCGCTTCGGGGCGGACGGGATGGGCGGCGGCAGCGTGGCCGCGTCCGGGCAGCGGATGGCGGAACAGAATGCCGCCTGTGTCGCTCAGGCCCGCGAGCAGGAAGGCGCCGCTGGCGTCCTTGCCTGCGGACAGAAACGCGGGGCTGCCCGCGCCGGCCCAGCTGGCCTGGGAGGTGAGCGTGCTGGCCATAAGCCCTGCAAGAAAAGCGCGGCGGGTTGTCATGTTTGGTGCCTTTCCGTCAATCGCCGTCCAGCGCGTTGAAACCGGCCGCAACGCCCAGGGCGGGGCCGAGGTCTTCGCGCATCAGCGTGTGCAGGTCCTTGATCTCCTGCTGCAGCGCTTCAATGCGGAAGCGGCCGGCGGGATCAGAGACGCCTGCGAACACCGGATCGCCGAGAGCCTCTGCCTTCGTGCGCGCCTTGGCAAAGCCCGCCGTGATTTCTTCCTGCAAGTCCTCATGGCCTTCCGCGAGCGCCACGGCCAGCGGCTCCAGCGCGTTCAGGGACACCAGCACATGGCGCAGGCTGCGGCCGGAGCGGCGCGCCTCGGCCCGGTCCGGGCGGGGCTTTTGATAGGTGCCGAGCGGACGGCCCAGGCGCATGCCGTCCAGCACTTGCAGGCCGGTGGTCAGGGCCTTGAACAGTTCCTGAGTGATCTCGTCTTCGGTCTGGTAGCGGCTGCCGGGCGCGCGCAGTTCGGCAGCATAATTTTGCTGCCAATCGGCGCTGATCGCCTGGCTTGTCGCCGCGATGTCCGTGCTGACCGCGCGGGTCAGGGCGCAGCGGTACTCCGGCGTGCCCGCAGTGGAGAGCTGCGGGTCATAAAGCAGGAACTCCAGCGCATAAAAGCCGCGGGCGGCGATGGAGTAGCCGGCAAACGCCGCGGGATCCTTGATGCCTGCGTCTTCGCTGCGGATCAGGCCGGCCAGCGCCTTGGGCGTCTTGCTGCGGCTGTCGGGCCAGAACGCCAGCGCAAAGGCGCGGCTGTCCGTTTCCGTGGGGCCAAAGCGGAAGTGGCTGGCGGCGATCCAGGCGTCGAAAGCTTCGCCATAGGCCGCGCGCAGGGCGCCGGACTGCGCATCGCAATCGGCCTGCGCTGCCCGGGCAAGGGTCCGGCTGTCCGCTGCCAGTTCCTCAAATGCAGGCAGGATCAGCTTGTCGGTGATGCTGCTGGACAACTCCGACGCGGCCACGGGGGCCGCGGTCAGGGCGAGGGTGAGGGCAAGGGCGCGCATCAAAGGCTCTCCAAAAAGGCGATCAGGGCGGCGCGATCCTGCGGCTGCAGCGCCACGACGCGGGATTTGGCGGCTTCCGCCTCGCCGCCGTGCCACAGGACGGCCTCCAGCAGGGTGCGGGCGCGGCCATCGTGCAGGAAGGTGGCGCGGGGCGAGACTTGCTGCGTCAGGCCAATCCCCCACAGCGGCGCGGTGCGCCATTCGCGGCCGGTGGCGCGCGCTTCGGGGCGGAGGTCGGCCAGGCCCTCGCCCATGTCGTGCAGCAACAGGTCGGAATAGGGCCAGATCAGCTGGAAGCTTTGTTCCGGACGGTCTGCCAGCCGGTGGGTCACGAATTTCGGCACATGGCAGGCGGGGCAGCCTGCCGCATAAAACACCTGCTTGCCGCGCAGAACCTGTGGATCGTCGCTGGCCCGGCGGGCGGGCACGCCGAGGTTGCGGCTGTAGAACGTGACCAGATCCATGTTCGGCTGGTCGATTTCGGTTTCACGGGAATCACCGCCGCCGTGCGGGGCGGTTTGGCAGGCGGCCTGCTGGGCAGTGCATTCGCCCGCATGGGCCGGGAACAAGGGTGTTGAGATGCCGATATCGCCGGAAAAGGCGCTGGCGGATTGCTCATGCACCGTGGCCATCCCGGCCTTCAGCCCGAAGCGGCCCAGCAGGATACGGTTGAACTCCCGCGACCAGACCAGATTGGCGCGCCCGGAAATGCCGTCGCCGTCGGCGTCCTCCTCATCCGCATGGGCAAGGATATCGGCGGCGGGGACCGCCTCCAGCAGCCCCAGGCCGATCATCGGCGGCGCCACGCGGGGGGAGAGCATGGCACCCTCGGCCAGCGGACCGTAGCCGAGGTTGGCGGCGGTGTAGCTGGGGCGGCGCAGGGTGGCGGTCTCACCGCCGTTCAGGGCGACCTCAAACGCCTCATACGCCACCTGCAGCCGGTATTCCGGGGCGATGCCGGGGGCGGAGAAATCCTGCAGCTGGGTGCCGTAGACCGGCTCCGGCGCGGTGCCGATGTAATCGCTGATCTCCTGCAGCTCCGGCGCCACCGGGCCGGGGACAGAGACGCGCAGGAACATGGAGGCAGAGGCGTAATCCGGCTGTTCCGGCACATGGCCGCGGCCGTCCTTCAGGTGGCAGCGCTGGCAGGAGCGGGCGTTATACAGCGGCCCGAGGCCGTCGGACGCCTTGGTGGAGGCCGGGGAAAACACCCAGATTTTCTTGAACAGCCCGTTGCCGAGCTTGAATTCCAGCTCCTGCGCAAAGGAGAGGGTGGCGGAGTGCTGGGAAAACGCCTCGTCATCCGTCCGGGCGCGGACAGTGGCGGCGCCGGCGGGCAGGTCCTCAAACGGTTCTGGCGCAGTGAAATCCGTGGCCGGAGACGTGGCGGCCGCGATCCGGGCGCGTTCGGCGTCAGTGCGGGGAAGGGGGGAGAGATGCGGCTCTGCCTGATACCGGCTGGCCAGATCCAGCGCCGCAAGGGGCGTGGCCGCCGCAAACGCGGCAGCCAGCGCAATGTTAGTCTTCAACCTCTGCCATTTTGGTGGCGTTGAGCTGGGCATAGTTTTCGGCACCGATCCGGTCGTGCAGCTCAAGCTGCGTTTCGAGGAAGTCGATATGGCCTTCTTCGTCCGCCATCAGGTCTTCAAACAGCTTCTGGGTGACGTAGTCGCCCGCCTTGTTGCAGGCGTCGCGGGCTTCCTTGTAAAGCGCGCGCGCGTCCACTTCGGCGGCAAGGTCGCATTCGAGCGTTTCTTTCGGGGTCTGGCCGATCCTGAGCGGGTCAAGCTTCTGCAGGTTCGGATGGCCGCCGAGGAACAAAATCCTTTCAATCAATTTATCCGCGTGCTCCATCTCCTCGATGGATTCCTCGCGGCTTTTCTTGGCCATGCTGCCCAGGCCCCAATCGTCCTGCAGCCGGTAGTGCAGCCAGTACTGGCTGACCGCCGTCAGCTCATGGCGCAGCGCTTTATTGAGATAGTCGATGACCTTGGCGTCGCCCTTCATTACTTTTCTCCCGAATTGATACTGCGCGTAAATTCGTAAGCTGCGCAGGTACTTCCAGCTTACTGCTGGAACGCATCGTGTCGAGGAAAAGCGGCATGCAGCCGCCGCAGTCGGCGGATTTTCCCAAGGCGTGATAGATCTTGCCAGGGGTGATTATCGTTTCGGGGTCAGCGTTTCGCATCCAGTCGATGGCGGCGCGGATGTCGTGGTCCGATATGTTCGTGCAGTGGCAAACGATCATGCTGCTTGCGTCCTTGCCCGGTGGCGCAAATGGCCAAGTGATTCCGTTGGGCAATATATCCGACAAATTTGCTTGTGCTTCAAGTGTTAGCCAGAGTAAAACGCTTAGGATTTGCTGTGCGCAAAAGAAACGGGCCGCAGAAACTGCGGCCCGCCACTGCCCGGTGTCTTGGTTTTCTTACTGGAAGACTGCCGAGGGGTTATCGAGACTGTCGGAGCCTTCGATGGCGACGCCATCCAGATCCAGGGTGGTGACAACCCGCTCGATCGAACGGGTCTGGCCGATCAGCCCGTTAATGCCGCCCATCACCAGCGCCTCACCCGCTGCGTTGCCTTGGGCCAGCATCTGGTCATAGGACAGGCCCGCCTCCGCCGCAGTCTTGATGCGGCCAAGTGCCAGCATGGTGTCCGCCAGCTTGCCGCGCATCTCGGTATCGAGCTCTGCGTCCTTGGCAGCGACCAGATCCGACAGGGAGGGGCCGGAGACCAGTTCGCCATTCACCCGCACGTACTCGCCCAGATAGACGTTCTGCACCCCCAGCCCGTCGTAGTAATGGCTATTGTGGGTGTTGTCGGAGAAGCAGTCGTGCTCTTCCTCGGGGTCGTTCAGCATCAGGCCCAGGCGCATCCGCTCCCCGGCCTGCTCGCCATAGGACAAGGAGCCCATGCCGGTCAGCATCGCGGTGATTCCGGCGTCTTCATCGGCCAGCAGGGTGGTGCGGGCGTCACCTTCAGCTCCCCATTGCGCGGCCATCCACTCCAGGTCGGAGATCAGCAGGTCCGTCGCCGCTTGAAGGTAATCGCCGCGGCGGCCGCAGTTGCCGTTTGTGCAGGCATCGCCCTCGGCGTAGTCGGTCCAGGGGCGGCCGCCCGCGCCATGCCCGGTGCCGTTCAGGTCCTGGCCCCAAAGCAGAAATTCAATGGCGTGGTAGCCGGTGGCGACATTGGCCTCGACCCCGTCGGCCTCATGCAGGGTGCTTTCCAGCAGCTCCGGGGTGATCTTGGCGGCGTCGACCGCCTTGCCCGACAGCTCAAAGCTGGGGTTGGCGATCACGTTCAGCGCCGCCAGGGTGTTTCCCTCGCTCGGCCCGCCATAGGAGGCATCGACATAGTCGATCAGCCCTTCGTCCAGCGGCCAGGCGTTCACTTTGCCTTCCCAGTCGTCGACGATGGCATTGCCAAAGCGGAACACTTCGGACTGCTGATAGGGAACGCGAGCGGCGATCCAAGCGGCGCGGGCGGCTTGCAGGTTTTCGGCGGAAGGGTGGGCGACCAAGGCGTCGACGGCGGTCTTCAGGAACTGCGCGGTGGCGAGGCTGTCCTGATACTTCGCCTCGGCGATATTGGCATAGTTGGCCAGCACTGCGGATTTCTCAGCGGCCAGCGCGGCAGAGGCACCAAAGGTCAGACCGGCCAGGGCCGTGCCTGCGAGAAACAGGGATTTCATGATATGCGTCCTTGGGTTTTGTGAATTCAATGAAGGGTGGCCGCGGCAGGGCGTGCCGGTTGCGGCGGCGGCTGAACGCCCATGATCTGCTGCATCAGCAGGCCGCAGTCAGAGGCGAGCCGGGTCAGCTCCTGCGCCTTGCGCGGGGTGACAATCAGCGAGGCAAGGATATGCGCGTCGTCCTGCTGGCCCTCGGCGGCGGAGGCCAGCAGGTTGGCAAAGCAGTTTTCATCCGCGCCCAGGCATTTGCAGCTCATGCCGTGGCGCACCAGCGGGCGGCGGCCATGGGCCGCGCAGAAATTGCAGAGAGAGCCGAAGGCCTCAAACGCGGCTTCGGCCATTTCCGGGCCGAAGCTCACCTCAAAGTCGCGGCGCATCTGCTCGCGGGTCTCGGCGCCGGAAAACCAGTGGCGCAGATAGATCACCGCGCCCGCTTCCAGCGGCGGCAGGTCGGACAGGGTGCCGACGGTGACGCCGCCGCGCGGAGTGGAATGGTCAGTGCGCATTGCCGTCCGCTCACTTGGTCAGGATCAGCTTGCCTGCGCGGGTGATGCGCAGCGAGTAGATCTGGCCGTTCAGCAGGATCCGCGCCTGCACACCGCCGCGGGTCAGGTCCTCGGCGTGGTAGGTGGGGAAGACTTCGGTGGTTGCGGTGGTCGGCACCGGCTTGGAGGCAATCTGATTCATGACTTTCGCCCATTGCTGAATTCCGCCCTGTCCAGAAGCCATTCCAGACAAAAGCCGGACAGAGCGCCGGACGGCGCAAAGACCTGCGGCCACAATTGGCGCATGTCCTCCGGTTCCAGCTCTTTGACTTGAGGGCCGCCGGGGCGGCTGTCTCCGTTCGGCATGGGGGCGATCTCGGTTGATGATATGTCACTCGGGCTCGCCCGATCCGAGTCAGGCTGGCTGGAATGCCTGTATTCCTGAATTAAATGCTCAGGTATGTCAATCCGAGTTTTTTAGTAGGAATTAATTTTTGCAGACCTTAAACGGGGTTGCGGCTTGCGGTTGCAAGGCTGCTCAGGCCGCCAGCTCGCCGGTCAGGAAGTCCATGAGCAAGCGGACACGCTGCGGCAGGTGGCGGCGCTCCTGGTACACCAGGTAAAGCGCAAGGCTCTCGGGCACCCCCTCCGGCAGCGGTCCCAGCTCCAGGTCGCCGCGCGCGGCGCTGGCGGTGCAGAGCGGCTCCGGCAGGCAGGCGCGGGCCAGGCCTGCCAGCACCAGTTCATGCGCCAGCTCCAGCGAATGGCAGTAGACCCGGCCCGGCTGCGGGGCGCTGGACAGGTGGCGGGCCAGCGGTCCCAGGATGGGCAGGCTGTGATCTCCGGCCCGGCCGGGCGGGGCGGCCAGAACGACCGGCGTTCTCGACAGCAGTCGGGCAATCACCCCGCTGCCGCCGGGGCGGTTGCCGCGCAGGGCGACATCCACCGCATCACGCAGGAAATCGGCAGGCTCGTCGCTGACCGTCACATCCAGAGACACCCGCGGATGCAGGTCCAGAAACCGGCGGCAGAGACCGGCAAGCCGGGCCTTCGGAAACGCTGAAGGCACCGACATGCGCACCGTTCCTTCCGCGCTGCCGGTGGCGGATACCAGCGTGCGGGCGGCTTCGATCTCCGCCAGTCCGGCGCGGCAGCGTTCCAGGAACACGCTGCCTTCGGGCGTCAGCGCCACCCGGCGGGTGGTGCGCTCCAGCAGCCGGACCCCCAGGCTGTCCTCCAGCGCGCGCACCCTGCTGGTGACCGTGGAGGGCGGCAGCCCCAGCCGCCGCGCGGCCTTGGCAAAGCTGAGCTGGCTGGCCACTTCGGCAAAGGTCTCGATGGTTTGAAGCGTACTCATTGCGCGAAAAATCCGTTCAGTATGGGCAAAATAATGCAGATAATCCGCCCGAAGTCGAGCCGTTAGGGTGGCGCCACCACAATGGAGGTGCTGATGAAAAGACGAGAATTTATGCAGCTTTGCGGCGCCGGGCTGGCGGCGGGGCTAAGCCCGGCCGCGGCCCGCAGCGGCAGTGCCGGGGTGCATGTGCGCTGGCTGGGCGGCGCGATGCTTGAAATCGAGGCTGCGGGCTTGCGGATCCTGACCGACCCCTGCCTGGGGGAGGGCGCGGAAGCCTTCGTGATGGGCGATCCAAATGAGATGTTCGATCTGTCCAAGGGGCCGAATGTCAAACCCCATGCCCGCCTGACGCCGTTTCCCGGCCTCGCGCAGGAACAGTATGATCTGGTGCTGCTGAGTCACGCGCATGAGGACCATTTCGATCAGGCTGCGCAAGGCTGGCTGGACCGGAAGGTGCCGCTGCTGGCGCCACAGCACGATACGGCGGCGCTGGCGGAGAAAGGCTTTGCCGCGCAGGCGCTCACGCACGGCGCGGCGCGGCGGTTCGAAGCGCCGGACGGCCTGGTGACGGTCACGGCGGTGCCTGCGGTGCATTCGCTGAACCCGCGGATTGCCGCGATACTGGGCTTGGGCAATGGCTACCTGATCGAAGTGGAGGCTGGCGGGCAGCGGCAGCGCATCTACTGGGCGGGGGATACGTTTGATGCGGAGCCTGTTGCTGCGGCGCTGGCCGGGCAGGCGCCGCTGGATCTGTTCATTCCGCATCTCGGCGCGGTGGGCGGCGGCGGCGCGCTGGGGCAGATTTCCATGAATTGCGGGCAGGCGGCGGATTTTGCCGCCCGGCTGGCGCCCAAGGCGGTGCTGCCGGTGCATCACTCGACCTATGCGCTGTACCAGGAGGGGCCGGAGGCGCTGCGCGCGGCCCATGCGGCAGCCGCCCCCGCCTGGCAGCTGAGGCTGCCCGCTGAAGGCGGCCGGATCACGCTTTGACACGAAAAAGGCCGCTCCAGAAGAGCGGCCTTTGCGGTTGCGATCAAGGGCAGCCTCAGCTGCGGGTGCCGGAGAAGCGCGCCTGCCAGTCTTCGCGCTGTTCGTCGGTGATCTTGGCGAACAGCACGTCCGGCACGGTGAAGCCGTGGCCTGCGGGCAGGGCGGAGAGCGCCGCCGCCGCATCCTCGGGCCAGCTGCGGTCGTCCGAGTTCAGCGCCGCCATCAGCGTGTCGGTGGCGTGCGGGATGAAGGGCGCCGACAGCACCGCGTAAAGGCGGATCAGGTTCAGGCCCAGGCGCACCTGCGCAGCGGCACGCTCGGGGTCGTCCTTGAACACCGACCAGGGCGCGGCGGACTGCAGGTATTCATTGCCGGCAACCCAGATCGCCCGCAGCTCCTGCGAGGATTTGCGGACCTCCATCGCCTCCATATGGCCCTCATAGGCGCGGATGCGGGTGCTGAGCTCCTCGATCAGCGCCTGTTCCTGCGGCCCGTAGTCGCCGCCGGCGGGTACCTCCTCGCCAAACTTGGAGCGGCAGAACTTGGTGATGCGGCTGACGAAGTTGCCCAGCACGTCGGCCAGGTCCTTGTTCACCGACTGCTGGAAATTCTCCCAGGTGAATTCGGAGTCAGAGCTTTCCGGCGCGTGGGACAGCAGCCACCAGCGCCAGTAGTCGGCGGGCAGGATTTCCAGCGCCTGGTCCATGAACACGCCGCGCCCCTGCGAGGTGGAGAACTGGCCGCCGTCATAGTTCAGGTAGTTGAAGGATTTCAGGTGGTCGACCAGCTTCCACGGCTCGCCCGAGCCGAGGATGGTGGCCGGGAAGGACAGGGTGTGGAAGGGGACGTTGTCCTTGCCCATGAACTGGACGTATTTCACATCCTCCGCGCCCTTGTCGGTGCGCCACCAGCGCTGCCAGTCGGAATCCGGCTTGCCGTTGGCATCGGCCCATTCCTTGGCGCAGGCGATGTATTCGATCGGCGCGTCGAACCAGACGTAAAAGACTTTGCCCTCCATGCCGGGCCAGTCTTCGTCGCCTTTCTTGACCGGCACGCCCCAGTCCAGATCGCGGGTGATGCCGCGGTCCTGCAGGCCGTCGCCGTCATGCAGCCATTTCTTGGCAATCGAGGTGGTCAGGACCGGCCAGTCCTTCTTGGAGTCGATCCAGGCGTCCAGCTGATCCTTCAGCTGCGACTGGCACAGATACAGGTGCTTGGTCTCGCGCACTTCCAGGTCGGTGGAGCCGGACACGGCAGAGCGCGGGTTGATCAGGTCGGTGGGGTCCAGCTGCTTGGTGCATTCCTCGCACTGGTCGCCGCGGGCGCGCTCATAGCCGCAGTTGGGGCAGGTGCCCTCGATATAGCGGTCGGGCAGGAAACGGCCGTCGGCGTTGGAATAGACCTGCTTTTCGGTGACTTCGCGGATCAGGCCTGCTTCGGCCAGCTTGCCTGCGAAATGCTGGGTCAGCGCGTGGTTCTGCGGGCTGGAGGAGCGGCCGAAGTGGTCAAACGACAGGGCGAACCCCTTGGCGATCTCCGCCTGGACGGCATGCATCTCGGCGCAGTATTCCGCGACCGGCTTGTCCGCCTTGGCGGCGGCCAGTTCCGCCGGGGTGCCGTGCTCGTCGGTGGCGCAGAGGAACATCACCTCATTGCCGCGTCCGCGCTGGAACCGGGCATACAGGTCGGCAGGCAGCTGCGAGCCCACCAGGTTGCCCAGATGCTTGATCCCGTTGATGTAAGGGATCGCCGAAGTGATCAGAATGCGTGCCATGCCATCCATCCAGGTTTTGCGTCAGAGGCCCGTCTAACGCATGGCAGGCGCGGCGGAAACCCCTGCTGTGCGCCGCGCGGGAGGAGGCGGGCGGACGCGCTTGTCCTCTGTAGGGCGGGCAAAATGCCCCTGGCCTCTGATCTGGCGTTACAGGGGCGCAATCCGTGAATGTAAACAAAGCTTTAAAGGGTCATAGATGCTGTCCGAATGTTTCGCGCGCGAAACATTCGGACAGCAATGCTTACCTTTATTTCCGGCGCTCGCGGGTCCGTTTCAGCAGGCGGCCGATGGTGAAAGAGGTGCGCGGCGCGTAGACATAGCTGGTGCGCTCTTCCGGGGTCGCGCGGACTTTCATCCGGCTGAGGCCGAAGACGATCAGCAGCACGTGGCCGCCGGCAACATAGGCAAACAGCGCCGGCGGTCCGTAGGCATCAATCAGCGCCGAGGAAACATAGGGCGAGGCGATGGCGCCAAGCGCGTACCAGAACATCAGCGCCGCCGACAGCTCGACCCGTTCGGCGGTCGTGGCAAAGTCGTTGGCGTGGGCGGCCGAGACCGAGAAGATCGGGAAGGTTGTGAAGCCGAAGAACCCTGCTGTCACCATCACCCCCAGGGTGCCGGTGCCGCTGGCCGCCATGGTGATGCCGCAACTGAGAATGGCGGCGCCCGACAGCCAGATCAGCACCCAGCGGCGGTCGTATTTGTCGGCCAGCCAGCCCATCGGGTACTGCGCCAGCGCCCCGCCCAGAACAAAAGACGCAAGGAAGAAGGCGATCTGGCCGATCTCCAGCCCGACCTCCTGGCCATAGATCGGCCCCACCATCCGGAACGAGGCGGAGCTGAGCGCGGCCACGATCACCCCCGCCACGGCCAGCGGCGAGCAGCGCCAGGCCAGTTTGGGGCGCAGGCGCGGCGCGTCGGGGATTTCCGGCTGGCTGGCCCGGGTCAGGGTCAGCGGCAGCAGCGCCGCGCAGCACAGCAGCGCCAGCAGGTTGTACGAGATATAGGCTGCGGGCGGCAGCACCGCGATGATCAGCTGCGCCGCCAGCGAGGCGCTGAGGTCGGCCAGCCGGTACGTGCCCATGGCGCGGCCGCGGGTTTCGTTGGTGACCTTGGCGTTGAGCCAGGCCTCGATCACCGTGTAGCAGCCTGCCACGCACAGGCCGGAGGCCATCCGCATCGCCGCCCAGGCATAGGGGTTTTCGGTCAGCGTGTGGCCCAGCAGCCCCATGGCGCCAAGCGCGGTGCACACGGCAAAAGCGCGGGAATGGCCGACATTGCCCATCAGCCGCGGCGCCCACCAGCAGCCGATGAAGAAGCCGAGGAAATGGCCGGAGCCGAGAAGGCCGATCTGCTCCGTGGTGAAGTTGAGCGTCAGCCCTGAAATGGCATCGAGCGGGCCGACGCCTCCGGTCGACAGCTGCAGCAGGATGACGGACAGAAACAGGGCGGCAAAGGAGATGATCAGGCGCATAACGGTGCGACCATGACAGGCTGAGACGGCATTGCCAGCCGGTTTCCGCCAAACCCGTGTCGTATTTCTGCGCGGCGGTGCTTTTCGGCACGCCGCTGGCGGGGTCAGCCCGCTTGCCGGATGCGGGCCCGGATCGCCAGGCTCACCCGGTCGGCGACCAGGCCCGCATAGCCGGTGGCGCCGAAGGCGGCGCGGCTGAGCACGCCTGTAAGATGCACGTCCAGTTGCCGCAGGTCGTCCGGCGCGCTGCCGGGGCGGCGGTAGAGCGCGGCCTGCAGGGTGACCGGCCGGGTGGTGCCGCGCAGGGTGAGATCGCCGGTGATCTGCGCGCCGCCGGACAGCCGCCCGTCAGGCCCGAGGCGGACCCGGGTGGAGCGGAAGCGGATGTCCGGATGCCGGGCGGCGTCCAGAATGCCCGGGCTTTTCAGCGCTTCGGTGGCAAAGATCAGCCCGGTCCGGGCGCGCCGCGCGTCGAGGGTGATATCGGCCTCGCTCCGGGCCAGGTTCTGCGGGTCGATGCGGATGCGGGCCGCGCGCACCGGAAGCCGGCCCTGCTGCGGCTGGCCGTTGAGCAGGAAGGTAAAGCGGACGTCGGTGGCGCTGGGCACCAGGCGGTACGGCAGCGGCGCCGCCATCAGCGCCTGCGGCGCCAGCAGCACGGCGCTGAGGCCTGCCAGCAGGCGGCGGCGCTGTATCCGGGCAGGCGGTGTCCGGGCTGTTTGCATGGGGTTTTCCAATCCGTTTTGCGGGCTGCCGTCCGAGCTTATCGCGGTTTCCCGGCGGGGCGGCTCACTTTCCCGCGTGCGGCGCCGGGGGGCTTGCGCAATCCCACGAAGCACCGGCAGGCCTGCGGCGGCGCGGCGGGCTCCCGCCAGGCGCCGGCTTTTTGCCAAAAGCCATCGCCTGTTGGGCCCGGCACCGGGCAAAGCCCGGTGCCGGGCCCAAAGCCGCTAAGGCGGCGCTGGCGCAGCCAGGGCCTCCTGCGGGTGCGGGAGGGCTCCGGATCGGCCTTGGGGCATGGCCCCGGATCGGCCTTGGGGCATGGCCCCGGATTGGCCTTGGGGCAGGCCTTGGGCGGTCCCGGCAGGCTCCGTGCCTGCCGGGACCGCTTGGGGTGCCGGAACAGCCTGCAGCGGGCTGCCTGCGGCAGCCTGGAGGATCTGCCAGCTGCGGGGCGGCAGGGTGCGGGCGCGCAGGCGCTGCAAGCTCCAGCAGCTTTGCGGGGCGGTGCCCTCCCCGCCGGCCGCCAGGCCGCACGCGGGCAGGTCATGGCGCAAGCGGTTGCGGGCCGCGCGGTTATGGGCAGGGGCAAGATGCCAGCGGCTTTCGATGCCCTGGGCGCCGCCCTGACCGGGGGTCAGCAGCAGGCCCAGCGGCGCCGGGCCGAAACACCCGCCGGCCTCCGCCGCCAGGTGCAGCCGCCGCACCGGGGTCATGGCGGGCGGTTCGGGCAGCTCTGCCACCACCAGCGCCGCTGCGCCGCTGCGCAGGGCTTCCTCCATGGCCCAGAGCTGGTCCTCTGTCCGGGCGGCCTGCACGAACAGGAAGCGGGCGGGGCTGGCACAGGCGGCCAGCCCCTCCGGGTTCAGCGGGCGGCCGCCCCGCGGCGGCAACAGCCACAGGACCGGCGCGGGGGCCGTTTCCGGTGCGGTTTGCCAGGTGCTGTTCCGGGCTGCTTGCTGGGCGGCGGCGGCGAGCCAGAGCGCAAACCGGTGGCGGGCGGGGCCGCAGGCCTCATGCGTGCGGCCGTGCTCCAGGGCAATCCCTTCCGTCAGGGGCAGCGCCGGGCGGGGGCTGTGGCGGCGGCGGTTGAGCAGGTGAGTCGGCATGGAGTGACTATAGAGTGTTCGCTATTTGTTCTCAATTATAACCGTGGGCGCAGGGGGAACTGCCGCAACGTGGTGCTCCCGCCCGGACCAGCGCCTCCGCGGGAGGCGCAGTTCCGGTTGGGCCGGGCGCCGCGCGTTGCGCGACGCGGCGGCGCGTGCGGCAGGCCGGCCCGGACGCTGTCAGGCCGGGGCGAGCGCGTCTTCGAGCGCCTGGAAAAAACCCGCTCGGGCATGGGTCTCGATCCAGGGCTTGTGGCCGCAGCGCCGCAGCAGGCGGAAGCGGAGACCCGGCAGCGCCTTTCGCAGCGGCTGTCGGACGCCGGCGGCCGGGTGCGGATCCTGATCGCCGTGAAGGGCAATCACCGGGCAGCGGATCCTGGCCGCCTCCCGCAGCAGCTCGCCGGAGCGGCGCAGCTCTGCAGCCTCGGCCCAGACGCTTTGGAAAATCCCGCGGTCAAAGGAGATCTGCGGAGGCGGAAGATCCGGCAGCGGCGCACAGGCCTCTGCCTGGTCCAGCAGCTGCACCGCGCGGGCCAGGCCTGCCGGCGTCTGCATGCCGCTGCCGCCAAGCAGCGCAGTCAGCTCCTGCCGTTCCGCAGGCCGCAGGCGGGCCTGCCGGACGGCGTCAATCTGTGCCGCAAACCGGGCCTCGAAGGGCGGGCAGCCTGCCAGTACCAGTTTGGCGGCCAGATGCGGATGCCGGGCTGCCAGCAGGCAGGCCAGCCAGGCGCCCCAGGACAAGCCGATCAGAACCGCAGGGGCGGCGCAGGCCGTCTCCAGCTGGTGCCGCAGCTCGGAGATCTGTCCCTCCACGGAAGTCTCGGACTGCCAGGGCTCCAGCACACCAAAACCGCGGGCGGCCAGTTCCTGCGCCACCGGGGCCGCCTCGCCGGCAGCACCCGGGCCGCCGTGCAGTACTGCGGCGATGAACGGCTGGGCGCCGTGCCGCCGTATGAACGGGGCCGCTGGCGGCATCCTGCGCGGCTCAGCCCTCGCGCGGGACGACCGGGCCGCCCTGTTTGGCCCATTCGGTGAAGCCGCCCTCAAGATGCACCACGGGGTTCAGGCCCATCTCCATCGCCGCTTTGGCACTCAGCGCCGAGCGCCAGGCGCTGGCGCAGTAGAACACATAGGTCTTGTCCTGGTTGAACACCGGTTTGTGATAGGGGCTGTCCGGGGCGATCCAGAATTCCAGCATCCCGCGCGGGCAGGAAAACGCGCCTGGGATCATGCCGGTGCGCTGCAGCTCGCGGATGTCGCGCAGGTCGACGAAGACGCAGTTCTCGTCCAGAACCTTCTGCTTGGCCTCTTCGACGGGCATGGTGCCGACCAGGCTGTTTGCCTCGGCCAGCAGCGCCTTGACGCCCTTGGTGATGGTTTGCGGCATGGGACCTCCTTTGCTCGGCTTGCGCGCAGGCTGGCCGCTTTGCCGCGCCGGTGCAAGCGGCTTGCACTTCCCGGGCGGGGCCTTAGGGTCGCAGGCACATCCGGAACTGGGGAGCGCGCGATATGAAAATGAACCCGTTGGGCCGTACCGGCATCGAGGTCTCTGAACTGTGCCTGGGCACGATGACTTTTGGCACCCAGACGCCGGAGGCGGAGGCCCATGCGCAGATCGCCATGGCGCTGGCGGCAGGCGTGAACTTTGTTGACACGGCGGAGATGTATCCGGTGAACCCGGTCAGCGCCGAGACCATCGGCAACAGCGAGCGCATTATCGGCAGCTGGAACGCAAAGACGGGGCGGCGCGGGGATTATATCCTGGCAACCAAGCATTCGGGCGAGGGGATGAAACATGCGCGGGACGGGGCGCCGATCTCGTCGAAGACCATCGCGGCCGCCGTGGAAGGCTCGCTGAAGCGGCTGCAGACGGATTACATTGACCTCTACCAGTTCCATTGGCCGAACCGGGGCAGCTACATGTTCCGGCAGAACTGGACCTATGACCCCTCCAGCCAGAACCGGGAGGAGGTGCTGGCCAATATGGAGGACTGCTTGGAGGCGCTGCAGCGAGAGGTGGAGCGCGGCACCATCCGCGCCTTTGGCCTGTCGAACGAAAGCGCCTGGGGCACCGCCCAGTGGCTGCGCATCGCCGGGGAACGCGGCTGGCCGCGGGTGGCGACGATCCAGAACGAATATTCGCTGCTGTGCCGGATGTATGACACCGACCTGGCGGAGCTGAGCGTCAATGAGGACGTCGGCCTGATGGCGTTTTCGCCGCTGGGCACCGGGCTGCTGACCGGCAAGTATCAGGACGGGGCGGTGCCGGAGGGTTCGCGCAAATCCATCAACCCGGAGCTGGGCGGGCGCCACTCGCCGCGGGTCTATGAGGCGGTGGCGGCCTATCTGGAGATTGCCAGGCGGCACGGGCTGGACCCGGTGCATATGGCGCTGGCCTGGTGCCGGACCCGGCCATTCATGGCGTCAGCGATCTTTGGCGCGACGCATCTGCCGCAGCTGGAGCATCTGCTGCAATCGGTGGAAGTGGAGCTGAGCCAGGAGGTTCTGGACGAAATCAACGCGGCGCACCGGGCGCATCCGATGCCGTATTGAGGCAGGTTGAAGCGGGCGGAGGAGGGGGCGCTGCCCCCTCTTGCGCTTGCGGCGCAATTCACCCCCGGGATATTTCCGGCCAGAAGAAAGGGATCCTGCCGGGCTCAATGCGCTGTCGGGCGGGCCTGTTCCTGGCGCAGGTCGCGGGCCGAGGTGCCGTGCGCAGTGCGGAAGGCGCGGGCGAAGCTTGACTGCGAGGTGAAGCCGGTCGCCATCGCCACCTCCATCAGCGGCATGTTGGTATCGGTGACCAGGCGGCGGGCTTCGGCCAGGCGCAGCTGCAGGTAGTGATCCTGCGGGGTGGTATTGAGGCGCAGGCGGAACTGCTGCTGCAGGCTGCGCGGGCTTGTGCCGAGCGTCTCGGCGATGGCGCTGAGCGGCAGCGGCTCGTCCAGCGCCGACTCCATCAGCGCGTTGGCCTTGGCAGTCAGCGCATTGTGCTTGCGGCCGCCCAGCCGGCTTTGCGGGCGGGGGGCGGCGGCGGGGCCATCGTAGAGAAACAGCCCGGCCACCCGGGCAGCAAAGCCGGCCCCGTGGCGGGCGCCGATGACATGCAGCATCATCTCGATCGCGGGCGTGGCGCCGCCGGAGGTCAGGCGGCCCTCAGAGACGGTGAAGCGGTCGTTGCGGGCGTCAACCTCCGGGAAGCGGGCGGCGAAGTTTTCCAGGTCTTCCCAGTGGGTGGTGGCCGGGTGGCCGTCCAGCAGGCCGGCTTCGGCGAGCAGCCACGGGCCGCCGTCGATGCCTGCGATGGTGGCGCCGGTGGCGGCGATGCGGCGCAGGCCGGCCAGCAGGCTGGGGGTGGCGTGGCGGGCCAGCTGAAAGCCGGCCACGACAATCAGCAGCTCGCAGCCTTCAAGCCGGGCCAGGGGAATGCTGGGCACGGTGAGGCCGCTGGTCAGCGTCGGCGGCTCTGCCGTGGCGCTGACGTAATCCCAGTCGAAGGCCGCGCGGCCCGCCAGCCGGTTTGCGGCGCGCATCGGGTCCACCGCCGCCGCGAAGGACAGCGTGTTGCATTCGTCCAGCACCAGCAGCGCGGTTTTCAGCGGCCGGTTTTCGGGCTGCAGGATGTTTTTTGCGGATTTCATCAACTTCGATTCGCCTGGTGTAAACTGTGCCGTAAAAGGCTGCGGCAGAGTCGGTGCCAGCGCAAATCAGAATCTGGGGAGGAGCCTGGGGATAACCCGAGGCAAAACCCTGTACATCGACGGGAGAAGAAAAATGCCGCTGGAAATGAACCGCGAGGTCTTTATCACCTGCGCCGTGACCGGCTCGGGCAGCACCCAGGACCGCAGTCCGCATGTGCCCCGTTCGCCCAAGGAAATCGCTGAGTCGGCCATTGCGGCGGCCAAGGCCGGGGCGGCCATCGTCCACTGCCACGTGCGCGATCCGGAAACTGGCGCGCCGTCCCGGCGCCTGGATCTCTACCGCGAGGTGACCGAGCGGATCCGCGATGCGGAGGTGGATGTGGTGCTGAACCTGACCGCCGGCATGGGCGGCGACATGGTGTTCGGCGACACCGAAAGCCCGCTGCCGCTGAAAGAGGCGGGCACTGATATGGTGGGCGCCACCGAGCGGATGGCGCATGTGGCGGAATGCCTGCCGGAGATCTGCACCCTGGACTGCGGCACCATGAACTTTGCCGAGGCCGATTATGTCATGACCAACACGCCGGGCATGTTGCGGGCGATGGGCCAGATGATGACCGACTTGGGTGTGAAGCCTGAGATCGAAGCGTTCGACACCGGCCATCTGTGGTTCGCCAAGGAGCTGGTGAAGGAAGGCGTGCTGGAGCCGAAGGCGCTGGTGCAGCTGTGCATGGGGGTGCCGTGGGGCGCGCCGGATGATCTGAACACCTTCATGGCGATGGTCAACAATGTGCCGGACGACTGGACCTTCTCGGCCTTCGCGCTGGGCCGCAACCAGATGGCCTATGCGGCGCAGTCGGTGCTGGCGGGCGGCAACGTGCGGGTCGGGCTGGAGGACAATCTGTGGCTTGGCAAGGGCGTGCTGGCGGAAAACTGGCAGCTGGTGGAGCGCGCGAACACCATCGTGTCGAACATGGGCGCGCGGGTGATCGGGCCGCAGGAGGTGCGCGAGAAGCTGGGTCTGACAAAACGCGCGCCGGCGGGCGGCTGAGGGAACCGCTCAGGACACGGGACGTTGGGGTGTGATGAAAACCAACGTTCCGATTCAGGAGATTCCGTCCATGACCTTCCGCAAATTCATCCCGGCAGTTGCTGCCTCAGCCCTCGTCATCGCCGCCGCGGCGGCCTCTGTCCGGGCCGAGGGCTACCGCGACACGAACGTGCCGATGACAGTGCAGGAAGATCTGGATCTCACCCGCTATTTGGGGATCTGGTACGAGATCGCCCGTTTTCCCAACAGCTTTGAAGAGGGCTGTGAAGGGGTGACGGCAACCTACAGCGCGCGGGAGGATGGGCGGATCAGTGTCGTCAACCGCTGCCGCCGCGAGGGGCTGGATGGCCCGGTCGAGGCGGCGGAGGGGGTGGCCCGCGTCCGGGCGCCGGGCAAGCTGGAGGTGAACTTCGTCTCCTGGCTGAGCTGGCTGCCCCTGACCTGGGGCGACTACTGGGTGCTGGATGTGACTGAGGATTACTCGGTTGCGGTGGTCGGCACCCCGGGCGGCGAACAGGGCTGGATTCTGGCGCGCAGCCCGGAACTTGGCGCGGAAGAACTGGACGCGGCCAAATCCGTGCTGCGCAGCAATGGCTATGATCCTGAGGCATTGGAGATGGTGCCTCAGACCAAGGAATAACACACGGGCCCGGCGGCCGGGTCCCTCGGAGGATGGACGACAATGGTGGAGCAATCTGCGGCAATTATCGGCGGCGGGGTTATTGGCGGCGGCTGGGCCGCGCGGTTCCTGCTCAATGGCTGGAACGTGCGGGTGTTCGACCCGGACCCGGAAGCGGAGCGCAAGATCAGCGAAGTGCTGGCCAACGCCCGCCGCTCGCTGCCCGGCCTTGGCAATGTGGCGCTGCCTGCGGAGGGCAGCCTGACCTTCCATGACACCATTGCGGAGGCCGTGGACGGCGCGGCATGGATCCAGGAGAGCGTGCCGGAGCGGCTGGACCTGAAGCAGAAGGTCTATGCCGAACTGCAAGCCCATTGCGCGCCGGATGCGGTGATCGGCTCTTCCACCTCGGGCTTCAAGCCGTCGCAATTGCAGGACGGGCGGGAGAACCCCGGCCAGATCGTGGTCGCGCATCCCTTCAACCCGGTCTACCTGCTGCCGCTGGTGGAGCTGGTCACGACAGCGGCCAATCCGGCGGGCGTCATCGACCGGGCCAAGGAGATCATTACGGCAATCGGCATGTATCCCCTGCACCTGAAGAAGGAAATCGACGCCCATGTGGCGGACCGTTTCCTGGAGGCGGTCTGGCGCGAGGCGCTGTGGCTGGTCAAGGACGGCATCGCCACCACCGAGGAGATCGACAACGCGATCCGCTATGGCTTTGGTATCCGCTGGGCGCAGATGGGCCTCTTTGAGACCTACCGGGTTGCGGGCGGCGAGGCGGGCATGAAGCATTTCATGGCGCAGTTCGGCCCGTGCCTCAGCTGGCCGTGGACCAAGCTGATGGATGTGCCGGAGTTCACCGATGAGCTGGTCGATCTGATCGCGGGCCAGTCGGATGAACAATCCGGCCAGTATTCGATCCGAGAGCTGGAGCGGCACCGGGACGACAACCTGGTCGGCATGATGCGGGCGCTGGGCGCTAATGACTGGGGTGCGGGCGCACTGCAGAATACCCATGACCGGGGCCGCGAGAGCGAGGCCGGTCTGGTGCGCGCGATTGATGACATTGAGGACCTGAGCCAGCCGGTGCTGACCCAGAGCCGCGTGGTGCCGCTGGATTGGACCGATTACAACGGCCACATGACAGAGAGCCGGTACCTGGATGCCTTCGCGCAGTCCACCGACCGGCTGATGATGATCATCGGCTGCGATGCGGAGTATATCGCCAACGGCGGCAGCTACTTCACCGCCGAGACCCATATCCGCCACATCGACGAGGTCCATGCGGGCGACCCGATCCAGGTGCGGACCCGGGTGATCATGGGGGCGGGCAAGAAGATGCACCTGTGGCACGAGATGTATTCGGGCGAGCGTCTGCTGGCGACCGGCGAGCATATGCTGCTGCACGTGGACCTTGCGACCCGCCGCTCTGCTCCGCCTGCGCCGCATATCGAGGCCAATCTGGTGAAGCTGGCCAAGGCCCACGCCGCGCTGCCCGCGCCGGAGGGCCTGGGCCGCGCCATCGGCGCTCCGCGGTGAGGTCTGGGGCATGAACCGGGTTCTGATCACCGCCGGCGGCTCCGGCATCGGCCGGGCCATGGCCGAGGGCTTTGCCGCCGCCGGCCATCAGGTCTGGGTTACGGATGTGAGTGCCGTGGCCCTGGCGGATGTGCCGGAGGGCTGGCGGGTAACGGCGGTGGATGCCACCGACGAGGCGGGTGTGAAGGCGCTGTTTGCCGACATCGCTGAAGTCTGGGGCGGGCTGGATGTGCTCTGCGCCAATGCGGGCATCGCCGGGCCGACCGCATTGATCGAAGACATTGCGCTGGAAGACTGGCGCAAATGCGTGAGCGTCAATCTGGAGGGCTGCTTTCTGGCCGCCAAATACGCCGCACCTTTGATGAAGGCGGCCAGGGCCGGGTCGATCATCGTGACATCCTCAACTGCCGGGCAGTACGGCTACCCGAACCGGGCGCCTTATTGTTCCGCCAAATGGGCGGTCATCGGGCTGATGAAGACGCTGGCGATGGAGCTTGGCCCCTTTAATATCCGCGCCAATGTGATCTGCCCCGGGGCGGTGGAAGGCCCGCGGATGGAGGGCGTGCTGGAGCGCGAGGCGGCGGCCAAGGGCATGACCCGGGATCAGGTTTATGCGGGCTATGCCGCGGGCACATCGATGGGGCGGTTTGTGGAGGCGCGCGACATTGCCAATATGGCGGTGTTTCTGGGGTCAGACGCGGCGCGGCTGGTGTCGGGGCAGGTGATTGCCGTGGACGGCCATACGGAGAACCCTGACCCGAAGGTTTGAGGAAGGGGCGGCGGGCGGAACCGCCCGCCCAACGGCAAAGTGTTCCGCCCGGCCGCAAGGCCGGGCTGCGCCTGCCTGCCCCTCGGCAGGCGCAGCTCTCAGTGTTCGGTGGATCCGCTGCTGATCGCCGCCCTGAGCGCCCGGAGCCGTCCCGGCAGCTGCCGGGCGGTGATATCGGCTTCGCGCACCAGATTGTCGAAATGGCTGGTGAAGGTGGCGATCCGCTCCTTGTCGCGGAAGGCGAGGTAATGGGTGCCGGCGTAAAACACGCACAAAAGCGGGCCGAAGATGGTGATCGGCGAGGAGTAAAGCCGCTTGGCATCGAACAGGTAAATGCGCAGGCGCGGGTAGAGCTGCTCGCAGAGCCGTTCGAACTGGGCGAGCTGTTCCAGACGCACCTCCAGCGGCAGCCCTTCATAATAGCCCACGCCATGCGCGAAGCTGTCTAACTCGTAGAGCGGTAGCGCGATTTCATAGTCAGACGGCGACTGGCGCATCCATGTCAGCCGGTCCTCTGACGCGCCGATGGCCTGATCCGCCGTGCGGCCCAGGTGCGGCGAATACTCCCATTCCAGCAAGGCGCGTGTTTTCAGCATGTCGGGCAGCGCAGCCGGCACGTGGCGGATCTTGTAGCCCTCAGCCTCCTGATGCCAGTCAAAGATCCGCTCATCCACCAGAGCGCGGGGAGCTTCGGTGAGGGAGAGGCTGGAGGCCAGCAGCTCCGCCGCGCTTTCGGGCCGGTCGGAGAGGCTGAGGAGCCAGTCGGCAGAGACCCCCAGCGCACCGGCACAGGCCCCGACCACATGCGCGTTGGGGAGCCGCGCGCCCTCATCCGTCAGCAGCTGCGAAATGGTGGAGCGGTCGACGCCGACCGCACGGGCCAGGGCGCTTTGGCTGAGGCCGCTGTCGCTCAGCGCCCGGTTCAGCCTTTGCCGGAACTGTTCCGCGCGCACCCGTTTGTCGATATTTTCTATCATGCGTTTATAATTATCACATTCGTTGGATTTTGTTAACTCTATTCGGAATTCTGCACACCCTCCTGCGGCGGTACCTTGGAAACAAGCACTTACCCAAGAATAACAGGAGGCAACATGGAAACGCGCAAGCGCTCCATAGTGAAGGCGGTGATTTGGAACGGTCTCGGGCTGGTCTCGATGACGCTGGTGGGGCTGGCGGCCACCGGCTCTGTCAAGGCGGGCGGGGCGATGGCGCTGATCAATACCGGCATCGGGTTCACCGTCTACCTGGCGTATGAACGCGTCTGGGCGCAGGTCCAATGGGGGCGGCGCCATGTCTGAGCGCCGCACCGGATATCTGCCGCAGGGGGCGGAGTGGGGCACCCTGGCGCTGATCCTGGCGTGCTACGGCGGCTGGCTGGCGGCGCTGTGGCTGCTGCCCGGCGTCAGCCTTGCGCTGACCGTTCTGACGCTGGGCGTGATGGCGGCGCTGCATTCCTCGCTGACCCATGAGGCGCTGCACGGGCATCCGTTCCGCCGCCGCTGGCTGAACGAAGCGCTGATGGTCTTCCCCCTCAGCATGGCAATCCCCTATGGCCGGTTCCGCGACACCCATCTGGCGCATCACGAGGATGAGGCGCTGACCGACCCCTATGACGACCCGGAGAGCAATTTTCAGGATCCGGGCGTCTGGGCGCGTCTGCCTGCGTGGCGCAAGACCCTTTTGCGGATCAACAACACGCTGCTGGGGCGGATGGTGCTGGGGCCGCTGCTGGGGCAGATCTGCTTTATGGCGGCTGACTGGCGGCTGGCACGCAAGGGGGCGCCCGGCGTCCTGCGGGACTGGCTGCTGCACGCGGCCGGCCTGATCCCGGTGATCTGGGTGGTGCTGCAATCGCCGGCGCCGCTGTGGGCGGCGGTGCTGGGGGCCTACATGGGGCTGGGGATTTTGAAGATCCGCACCTTCCTGGAGCACCGGGCGCATGAAACCGCCCAGGGCCGCACCGTGGTGATCGAGGACACCGGGCCGCTGGCCCTTTTGTTCCTGAACAACAACCTGCATATCGTGCACCACATGCATCCGGGCGTGCCCTGGTATGCGCTGCCGCAGCTGTACCGCACCCGCCGGGAGGCGTTTCTGCAGGCCAATGGCGGCTACTTCTACCGCAATTACCTGCAGATTTTCCGCAACTATCTGCTTCGCGCCAAGGACCCGGTGCCGCATCCGCTCTGGCAGCAGGGGGAATAAGCGCGCATAAGCACAGGCATGTTTGCCTGGATCCCCGTTTCCATTGCCGCTGCTTCATTTCAGACCGTGCGGTTCATGCTGCAGAAGGTCCTGAGCAGCGTGACGCTGTCGCCGGGCGGAGCCACCTTCGCCCGGTTTTTGTATTCCGCGCCCTTCATCCTGGCAGGTCTGGCGCTGTATCTGGCAATCTCTGGCCAGGCGCTGCCGCCGCTGCCGCTTGCGTTCTGGATCTATGCGGCGATTGGCGGCACGGCGCAGATCCTGGCCACCGTCTGTGTGGTGGCGCTGTTCAAGCAGCGTAATTTTGCGGTGGGGATCACTTTCAAGAAGACCGAGGTGATCCAGACAGCCATCGTCGGGCTGGCGGTGCTGGGCGATCCCGTCAGCTTTGGCGGCTGGGTGGCGATCCTGATCGGGCTGGCGGCGGTGCTGGTGCTGTCGCGGGCACCGGATGCGGCGGGCGCGTGGTGGCGGCACCTGACCAACCGCGCGGCGCAGCTGGGGCTGGGATCCGGCGTGCTGTTTGCCTTTTCCGCGGTCAGCTACCGCGGCGCCTCCTTGCAGCTGGGCGATCTGGAGCCTGCGTTCCGCGCGGCGGTGACGCTGGCCGCGGTGGTGTCCTTGCAAACGCTGTTCATGGGCGCGTGGCTGGGCCTGCGCGACAGGGGCGAGATCGCCCGGGTCTGGGCGGCGCGCAAGGTGGCGGTCTGGGTGGGGCTGACCAGCATGGGCGGCTCGTTCTGCTGGTTCTGGGCCTTCACGCTGCAAAACGCCGCCTATGTGAAGGCGGTGGGGCAGGTGGAGCTGCTGTTGTCGCTGCTGGCCTCGGTGCTGTTCTTCAAGGAGAAGGTCACGGGCCGCGAGCTGGCGGGCATGGGGCTGCTGATCGTGTCGATCCTGGTACTGGTTCTGGCAATCTGACCAGCGCCGCCTGCGGCAGGGCAGCCGGGATTATGGGGTAATCCCGGCTCGGAAAACGTTACCCGTCCGCGGGCATCGGATAGCCCTTGAGGCGCAGGAACAGGCTGGCCTCGTCGTTGTTGTGGAAATAGGGCACGCTTTGCGGCGGCTCGGCATCGCGGACGCGGGCGGTGACCTCGGCCAGCACCACCTCGGTGATGAAGGGCAGATCGAAACTGCGCACCTGGCTCAGCGGGATCCACTGCAGATGCGACAGCTCATCCGCGGCGCGGGAGAAATCGTCCAGATCGCCGGTGATCTGATCGGCATCCACCAGGAAGAAGCGCGCATCGAAGCGGCGCGGGCGGCCCGGCGGGGTCAGGGCGCGGAACACGAATTGCATCGCCTTGGCCGAAGGAACATGGCCGGTGGCGGCAAAGCTCCGCCAGTCTTCGGGGATGTCCCCGGTCCAGCTGCCGGGCTCGCCCAGGATCAGGCCGGTTTCCTCCCACAGCTCCCGCACCGCGGCGACGCTGAGGGCATGATGTGCGCCGTCCGGCGCCTTGTCGGCCAGGCGTTCCTGGCAGACGGGGGAGATTGGCGAGGCCAGGGGGACCTGCGCATCTTCCACATCAACCGCGCCGCCCGGGAAAACGAATTTGTTCGGCATGAAGGCGGCTTGGGCGCCGCGCTGGCCCATCAGCACCTGCGGGTCGCTGGTCATCCGGCCGCGCATGGCGATGACCGTGGCCGCGTTGCGGATCGCGGTCTTGTCGGTGGTGGTTTCGCCGGAAAGAAATGTGTCGCTCATGCTGTTACTGCCCTGTTACCGCCGGGGAGTCCTTGCCAAACCCGTGCATCCGCCGCGCCCATTGGTAGGCGATGACGATCCCCTTCATCCGCGGCAGAAGATAAAGCGAAGAGGCCAGACAGCCAATCGTGAACACGGTGAACATCACCAAGGGTTCTGGCCGCCAGGAGAAATAAACCACATGCATCAAGGGCGCCATGACGTGGCCAACGATCAGGATCGTGAGATACGCGGGACCGTCATCGGCGCGCGCGTGGGTCAGGTCCAGGCCGCAGTGGCTGCAGCTGCTGTTCACCTTCAGATAGGAGTGCAGGAGCTTGCCCTGCCCGCAGTTGGGGCATTTGCAGCGCCAGCCCTTGGCCAGGGCGGGCATGGTGGGGCGGTCGTGCTCTGCGTCATGGGCCGTAACGGCGGGGGACTCGGTCATGAAAATATCCTGTGTGCTGCCCGCATCTTTGCGCGCTTCAGAAGGGGGCGAAAGGGGAAAGCCCGAATTCTGCGCCGGTTTGCCGCAACGTGCCGGGTGCAAAAAAATCCTCGCCGCTGCGACGGATCTGCGCGGCTGGCGCGTTTCTCTTGTGCATCAGGCAGCAAGAGGCTGCCGCAGGACAAAGGAAAGACGATATGAAACACGTCAAGTTCATTACCGCGATCGTTGCCGCCGCTGCCGTGACTGCTGGCGGCGCTGCCCTGGCGCAGGGATTTGGGCACCACGGGCCGCGGATGTCCTTTGAGGAGATCGACGCGGACGGCAATGGCGAGGTGACCAAGGCCGAGATTGAGGCGATGAAGGACGCGCATTTTGCCAAGGCTGACGCCGATGGCGACGGCAAGCTGACGCTGGAGGAGATGCAGGCGCGGGCACGGGAGCATGCCAATGAGCGGGCCGCACAGATGCTGGAACGCTTTGACACCGACAAGGATGGCGCGTTGACTATGGACGAGCTGCCGCAGCCGCGCCGGGCGGGCAAGATGTTTGACCGCATGGATGCCGACGGCAGCGGCGGGATCTCCAAGGCGGAATTCGAGAATGCCCGGATGCATCGCGGCGGTATGCACGGCCATGGGGCCGGGCAAGGGAATGCTACGGAGCAGAACTGATCGCTGACGCGTGCTGCATAAGACGGAAATATCGCGGCGCCGGGCCCCTGACGGGGGTCCGGATGCCATGAGCGCAGCGGCGGGGGAGGCCTCTGATGATGCGCTCATGGTGCTCTATGCCAATGGCGACGGGCGGGCGGCGGCAGAGCTGACCGCGCGGCTGGGGCCGCGGGTCTTCGGCGTGGCGATGCGGGTGATGGGCAACCGCACGGACGCCGAGGATGTGACCCAGGAGGCGATGCTGCGCTTATGGAAGATGGCGCCGCAGTGGCGGCCGGGGGAGGCGCAGGTGTCGACCTGGCTCTACCGGGTGGCGATGAACCTGTGCATCGACCGCAAGCGGCGCGCCCGCGGCGGCCATGCGGATCTGGATGCGGTGCCCGAGCCGCCGGATCCGGGCCGCTCGGCGGCGGAGCAGATGCAGGACGGGGCGCGGCAGGATGCGTTGCAGGCCGCCCTGATGCAATTGCCGGAGCGGCAGCGCCAGGCGGTGGTGCTGCGGCACCTGGAAGAGCTTTCGAACCCGGAAATCGCCGGGATCATGGACATCAGCGTCGAGGCGGTCGAGAGCCTGACCGCCCGGGGCAAACGGGCGCTGGCCGCGGCTTTGGCCGGGCGGCGCGAAGAGTTGGGGTATAGCGATGGCTGACACGGATAAAGCACTGGAGGAGCTGGAGGATCTGTTTGCCGCGGCACGCAGCGCGCGGCCCGGAATGCCGGCGCATCTGAACACTGCCATTCTGGCCGATGCGGCACGCGCGCAAGCGGGCTTCAGCGCCGCGCGGCCTGCGCGGGCGGTGCGGCAGCCGAAGTGGCGGCAACTGGTCGAGGCGATTGGCGGCTGGCCTGCGATGGGCGGGCTGGCGGCGGCCTGCGCGGCGGGCCTGTGGATCGGGATGGCGCCGCCTTCCTTTGTGCCGGACCCGGTGGTTCTGGCGGGCTATGAGGACAGTAGCACAGCGGTGCCCTATGATAGCTATGACTTGGCGCTGATGCTGAGCGAGGACTTGCAATGAGTGCGGAGGGCAAGCCTGGAATGAAGCTTTGGCTTAAACTGCTGCTGGCGGGATCGCTGGCATTGAACCTGGCGGTAATCGGTATTGCCGTTGGAGCGGCCTGGCGGTTTTCGGGCACAGACAGGCATTGGCACAGGCCGCAGGCAATAGAGCCTTTGATTTTCCGCGGCCTTGAACCTGAGACCCGCAAATCGCTGCGCTTGGAAGCTGGAGGCGAACACGGAAGTTATCATAAGAGGCGCAGGGCAGAGAGTGCCGCAGTGATAGAAGCGCTGCGCAGCGGCAGTTTCGACGCCGCAGCGCTGCGGGATATGCTGCGCAGCCAGGCGGACGCGCGCCACGCCTTCCACACCAAGGTGCAGGACGCCTGGGTGAGCAAGATGGAAGCGATGACGCCGGAAGAGCGTGCTGCCTTTGCTGACCGGATGGAAGAGCGGATGCAGCAGCGCGGCAAGCGCTGGCACGGGGCTGGCCACGGCCGGGACTGACCCGCGTGCAGCAGGCATTGGAGATCGCTGGTCATCAGAAAGGCAGCCGGTCGCAGCTGCCTTTTTTTTGTGAGTGCCGGAATTCGCAAAAGGCGCGGGCCTCAGGCGGCCACGGTGCATTCCCTGGGCAGCGTCACCTGGTTGCGGCCGGCATTTTTGGCGTTGTAGAGCGCCTGATCCGCCTTATCGACCAGCGCGGCGGTGCTGTCTTCGTTGCCGCCGCCGCCCATGACGGCGCCGATGCTGATGGTGACCTTGACCGGCTCGGTGGCGCCGGGGACCTGGAACGGGGTTTCGTTGATCGCGTTGCACAGGGCGACGGCGGCGATGCCGGCCTCCGCCTCGCTGGCGCCGGGCAGAACGGCCATGAACTCCTCGCCGCCGACGCGGGCCAGCAGGTCGGCCGGGCCCAGCACCTGCTGCATGCGGCGGGCGGCTTCGATCAGCACCGCGTCGCCGGCCGGGTGGCCATAGACATCGTTAATCCGCTTGAAATGGTCGAGGTCGGCCAGCATGACGGCAAATTTCTCGCCATTGGCGGCGGCGGAATGCGCCACCCGGTCCAGGAAGGGCTTGGCATAGCGGCGGTTGTAAAGCCCGGTCATCGGGTCCAGCACCGCAGCGCGCAAGCCGTTGCGGACGCTGTCGCGCAGCCGGTCCTTGCGGGCCTTGTGCTGCAGCTGGGCGGTGAGGCGCAGCTTCAGTTCTTCGACATCGAAGCCGGTCTGCAGCACGTCATGGGCGCCGCGGTCCAGCGCTTCGGCGGCGATCTGCGGATCGGCTGGATTGGGCACCGCGATCACCACCGTCTGGCGGGTGGCGGCGCGGGCGCGCAGATCGGCCAGCAGCCGCAGGCCGGGGCCGGCCGAAGCCTCGTTCAGCTCGATGATGATGGCATCGGCGACCGGCGCCTGCATCAGCCCCTGGATGTCGCTGATCGCGTGGGTGCGCAGGGCGTAGGGCAAGCAGGCGGAGAGATGGTCCCGCCAGGCCATGGCAGTGCGCGGATCCTGCGCAACCAAAGCAACGGAGGCGCTGCGCAGATCCTCGGCGCAGCAGCGGTCGCTCAGCGGCAGAATGAACCCGTGCGAGGCATCGCGCTGCAGGTTCAGCTCCTCATCCGCGCTGCGGGCGCGCAGCAGGCTGCGGATGCGGGCCTGCAGGATCACGTCGTCCACCGGCTGCTGCAGCACATCGTCGATGCCTGCGGCCAGCGCCTGCAGCCGGGCCTTGTGGCCTTCCCAGTCGGAAACCGCGATCACCGGCAGGTCGGACAGCGCCTCATCCGCGGCCAGCTCGCGTTTCACATCGGCGGCGGTGCCGTCGGGCAGCGACATCGCGGTCAGCACCAGATCGGGGCGGTGCTGGCGGGCGGCCTGCAGCACCTCGGCCACGCCGCCGGCCTGGACCACATCGTAGTAGGCAGCCGCCAGCTGCACCTTCAGCATGATGCGGTTGGTGGAGACGCCGTCGATGACCAGGATAGTGCCTTGCACGCGGTATCCTTTCGCCCCTTGCAAATCCTATGACTGGAAGTTTTGCTGAGACTGGTTAAGAAACCCTTTCGGATTTTTACTAAATTGGCCGCAATGCGGCAGGAGTGTGGAGAACATGCGGATTTCCGCCGATGGCGCCGAGACCCTGGCGCTGAAAGCCCTGGCCTGGCTGGCCGGAAATGATGAGCTTTTGCCGGTGTTTCTGGGCGCAACAGGCGCCAGCGAGGCGGATCTGCGCGCGCGGGCGGCGGAGCCGGAGTTCCTTGGCTCGGTGCTCGATTTCTTAACGATGGACGACAATTGGGTGATGCAATTCTGCGATTCCCAGGGCCTGGCGTATGAGATGCCGCTGCAGGCGCGGATGTCGCTTCCGGGCGGGGCGCAGGTGAACTGGACTTGAGATCGGCAGGGGCTGTGCCTAGGGTTCCGCCAAGATCCCGCGGAGGAGAGGACCCGCCATGCCCGTTGATGCTTTTCTGTTCGACAAGGACGGAACCCTGTTCGACTTTGCCGCCACCTGGAACGGCTGGGCGGCGCAGGTGCTGGAGACGCTTGCCAAAGGGGACCGGGCGGTTCTGGAGGCGATGGCTGAGGTGATCAGCTATGATCTGGAACGGCGGGCGTTCAACCCCGACAGCCTGGTGATTGCCGGCTCCAACGACGAGGTGGCGGAGGTGCTGGCGCCGTTTGTGGCGGAGATGGAGATCGAGGAACTGGCGGTGTTCCTGGCCCGAAGCGCTGCGGAGGCGGAGCTGGCGCCGGCGGTGCCGCTGGCGGAGTTCCTCGACGGGCTGCTGGCGCGCGGCAAGGTGCTGGGGGTGATGACCAACGATGCCGAGATTTCCGCCAGGAGCCAGCTGGAGCGGGCCGGGGTGCTGGACCGCTTCGCCTTTGTCGCGGGCTGCGACAGCGGCCATGGCGCCAAGCCGGACCCGGACCCGCTGCTGGCGTTTTGCAGGGTGACTGGAGTACAGCCGGAGCGCACCGCCATGGTCGGCGACAGCCTGCACGATCTGGAGGCCGGCGCCGCAGCCGGGATGCGGCGGATCGGCGTTCTGACAGGCATGGCGCTGCGCGAGGAACTGGCGCCGCACGCGGATATCGTGCTGCCCGACATCGGCCACATTCCGGCCTGGATCGACGGCTGAGCCTTTGCTGATTCCCGTGCCCTGAGATGGTGAGGGGCAGCTTTACCGGCGCACGGTCCCAGTGCGCCGGTTTTTTTGCGGCAGACTGGGCATAAGTGTACAGAAATATCCCGCACCGCCGGATTCCAGTGAAAAAACGACAGCCGTGGTCGGGAACGGACAGGTTCGGGCAGCCGGGACTGGCACAGTGGATGGCTATCGGCACTTGCGAAACTCGGATTCAGGGGGGACCGGCATGGCAGAGACAGGCGCACGCAAGCGGCGGGGCGGGGGCAGGGCAGGCGCGGCGGCCCGGCGCGGCAGTGCGGCACTGGAGCAGATGCCCTGGCAGATCCCGGTCAACATCGACCGGCCGACGGAGCCTTTGACAGAGGAAGGCATCCAGGCGATCCACGAGGGGGCCATGCGCATCCTGGAAGAGATCGGCGTGGTGTTCCTGAACCCGGAAGCGCTGGGGATCTTCAAGCAGGCCGGCGTCAAGGTCGAGGGTGAGCTGGTCAAAATGGACCGCGATTTCGTGATGGAGATGGTGGGCAAGGCGCCCCGCGAATTCTCGATCACGCCGCGCAACCCGGACCGGACCATTCCGCTGGGCGGCAACCACATCCTGTTCGGCAATGTGTCCTCGCCGCCGAATTACTGGGACATGGAGCTGAACAAGAAGGTGGCGGGCAACCGCGAGCAATGCCGCAATCTGCTGAAGCTGACGCAGTATTTCAACTGCATCCACTTTGCCGGCGGCTACCCGGTGGAGCCGGTGGACATCCATGCCTCGATCCGGCATCTTGATGTGCTCTATGACAAGCTGACCCTGACCGACAAGGCGATGCACGCCTACAGCTTGGGCAAGGAGCGGGTCGAGGATGTGATGGAGATGGTGCGGATTGCTGGCGGGCTCAGCCATGAGGAGTTCGACGCCAAGCCCCATATGTACACCAACATCAACTCCACCTCGCCGCTGAAGCACGACTTCCCGATGATCGACGGCTGCCTGCGGCTGGCGCGGCGCGGCCAGGCCATCGTGGTGTCGCCCTTTACCCTGGCGGGCGCGATGGCGCCGGTGACCATGGCGGGCGCCGTGGCGCAGTCGATTGCCGAAAGCCTCTGTGCGATCGCTCTGTTTCAGTACGTGCGCCCCGGCACGCCCTGCGTGATCGGCACCTTCACCTCCAACGTCGACATGAAATCGGGGGCGCCCGCATTCGGCACGCCGGAATACATGCGTTCGACCCAGATGACCGGGCAGATGGCGCGGTTTTACGGGCTGCCGATGCGCTCATCGGGCGTTTGCGCCGCCAACGTGCCGGACGGGCAGGCGGTCTGGGAGACCTCGAATTCGCTGTGGGCGGCGGTGCAGTCGGGCACCAATATGGTCTACCACGCGGCCGGCTGGCTGGAAGGCGGGCTGATTGCCAGCCCGGAAAAGTTCATCATGGATTGCGAAATCCTGCAGCAGATCCAACGCTACATGCAGCCGCAGATCACCGCCACCGGTCCGGAGGAGATCGCGCTGGATGCGATCCGGGAGGTGGGCAACGACGGCCACTTCTTCGGCATCCAGCACACCCAGGACCGCTATGCGACCGCCTTTTATCAGCCATTCCTGAGCGACTGGCGCAACTATGAGGCCTGGGAGGCGGCAGGCGCCACCTGGACCGCGCAGCGCGCCCACAAGCTGTTCAAGGAAATCATTGCCGAGTTCGAAGAGCCGCCGATGGAGCCCGCGATCCGCGATGAACTGGCGGACTTTGTTGCCCGCCGCAAGTCCGAGGGCGGGGCGCCCACTGACTTCTGACGCCAGTATCTGTGCGGCGAAAGGCGGAGGGCATGCCCTACGCCGTTTCGTTCGGCAGGCTGGCGGCAGGACAGATCCCGCCGGTCTGGCGGGCTTGTCCGGCTGCGCTCTTGCCTCTGGGCGCCAGCCGGTTCAGTACAGACGCAACAGAGTCTGAGAGCAGGCTGACAGGGCGCTGTGCCGGATTTGATTGGCCAGAGGCCTGTGGCTGAATTGCGCTCGCAACACGCACAATGCCAGTGCCTGCTGCGCAGGAGGCAGGCTGGGTGCAGAAGTCATAAAAACCGGGGAAAATGCGCGCGATAGACCACCTAAATTTGCTTTGTTGGGCCTTTCTTAACCCGCAGGCGTCAAGACTGCGGCATAGGCAAAGAGGGGCCATTGCATGCACGGTCTGATCAACAGGGCGATTCAGGCTTTTGTGACCAGTACCTACGGGGCGGACCGCTGGGAAGAGGTTATGGAAGAGGCCGGACTCGGGTTTACCGAGTTCGAAGCGATGCTGTTTTACACGGATGAGCAATCGGGCCGGATGCTGGCGGCAATGGAAAAGGTCCTGGCACGCCCTCTGCCGGAAATGCTGGAGGACATGGGCACCTTCCTGGTGTCCAACCCGCAGGTGGAGGCGCTGAGACGGCTGCTGCGCTTTGGCGGTGTGAATTATGTGGAGTTCCTGCATTCTCTGGATGACCTGCCGGACCGGGCGCGGCTGGCGGTATCCGACCTGCATCTTCCGGCGCTGGAACTGGTGGAGCAGACGCCGCAGCAGTTCGAGCTGGTGTGCCAGCCGGGGCTGCCCGGCTATGCCTATGTTCTGATGGGCGTTCTGCGGGCGATGGCCGATGATTACGGCGACCTTGTGTTTCTGGATCACAGCGGCACCCAGGGCGGCGCCGAGGTGATTTCCATCACCGTGGTGGAAACCAAGTTCGCCGCCGGGCGCGAATTTGATTTGGGGGCGCACTCGTTATGATGACACTCCAGCAGCTGACGCAGATGGCAGGCGTGGTCTGCCCGATGTACGTCATTGCCGATCCCAAGGGGCGGATAGTCTCTGCCGGGCCGACCCTGAAAAAGCTGCGCCCGCAGCTCACCTGGGAGGGGCGCCGGTTTTTCCGGGTGTTTGATCTGTCTCGGCCGCGCTCGGTGCGCTCGGTGGAGGATCTGCTGCGCACCTCCGGCAGCAAGCTGCATTTGCAGTTCCGCGATGCGCCGCAGACCGGGCTGAAGGGGGTTTGCACGCCGCTGCCGGATGGGCAGGGCGCGTTCATCAACCTGTCCTTCGGAATCTCCGTTCTGGAAGCGGTGCGCGACTACGACCTGACCAGCGCCGATTTCTCGCCCACCGACCTGACCATCGAAATGCTCTATCTGGTGGAGGCGAAATCCGCCGCGATGGAGGCGTCGCGCCAGCTCAACCTGCGCCTGCAGGGGGCAAAGATTGCCGCCGAGGAACAGGCGTTTACCGATACGCTCACCGGGCTCAAGAACCGCCGGGCGATGGATCATGTACTGCGGCGGCTGATCGCCAGCGGCCGTGAATTTGCGCTGATGCATCTGGACCTGGATTTCTTCAAGCAGGTGAATGACACGCTGGGCCATGCCGCCGGCGATGCGGTGCTGCAGCAGGCGGCGCGGATCATGGTGGAATGCACCCGCCAGTCGGACACGGTGGTCCGGGTGGGCGGCGATGAGTTTGTGATGATCCTCGAAGGTGTGCTGGACACGGCGCGGCTGGCGGCCATTGCCAAGCGGCTGATTCAGCAGCTGGAGGAACCCATCCCCTTTGGCGCCCAGACCTGCAGGATTTCCGCCAGTGCGGGCACCACCCTGTCGACCTGGCAGAAGGTTCCGGACCCGCAGCAGCTGCTGAACCAGGCGGATCTGGCGCTTTATGCGGCCAAACGCGCCGGGCGTGCGCAGCATTGCTTCTACCGGGAGGGCATGGAGAAGGATGAGGCAGGCCCGTGCAGCAGCGGCGAGTCTGAGCCGCGGCAGGCGGCGGGCGGCCCTGCGTCCTGACCGGCTGGACTACGGCAAATCATACTGAACCGGGGCGGAGATAACGCCGCGGTTCAGCGTGTTATCCATACATCGTCCAATCAGCGCATCGCATGGAAATAGTGCAAACAGCGCCCAGTACGGACGCCGCTGAACGGATCAAGCCTGCGCAAGTGCGCTGCTTTTCTCATTTTCTTGGAATAAGTGGCAGCCCGTAGGGGAATCGAACCCCTCTTTCCAGGTTGAAAACCTGGCGTCCTAACCGATAGACGAACGGGCCACTCTGTCTGTGAGGCGCTGTTTACTGATTGCGCCGGCCGGGCGCAAGAGGATTTTTGCAGAAAGGCGAATTTTTTTACGCGCCGCTCGGCAGCGCTAATGCCTTGGAAACAAACGCAAATAATCGCGCTTTCAGCGCGTTTCAGCAGTCTGTTTCTGGCGGAGGAAGTGGCAGCCCGTAGGGGAATCGAACCCCTCTTTCCAGGTTGAAAACCTGGCGTCCTAACCGATAGACGAACGGGCCACTCAGTGCGTGAGCGGGTATTTAGTTATAAGCGCCGGAACCCGCAAGAGAAAAAATACGCATCCGCGAATTTTCTTATCCACAGGCCGCAAGTCCTTGAAATGTCAGGCTTCGGCGGCGTCTTCCAGGCGCAACTGGGGGCTTTGGCGGCCGCCCCAGGTGTTGATTTCCAGCCGACCGGCAAAATGGAAGCGGGCGCCGCCGTGCTCCAGCAGCCGCGGGCCCAGGGCGGTGTCGAAGGCGCCAAAGCAGATTGCATCCACGCCGCCGCCCATCCCGTCGCTGAGCGAGAGTTTCAGGTGGCTTTCGCCGACCTTCTTGGCAAAACGCACCTGCAGGTCGGGCAGCGCATAGCGCGGGGCAGGGGCGCCGGCGCCAAAGGGGCCTGCCTGTTCGATCTGCCCGATCAAGTCCACCGTGGCGGCGCCGGGCATAAGGGCGCCGTCCAGTTTCAGATCGGCGGGGCCGCCCTGGCCTGCGCCCTGTTTGGCCAATAGTTCGCTCAGCCGCTCCATCGCCGGTTCCAGTTTGTCGCGCATGACGGTGAGGCCCGCTGCCATCTTGTGGCCGCCGCCCTTGACCAGCAGCCCCTCTGCCGCCAGCCGCTGGATCGAGGCGCCAAGGTCGACACCGGACACGGACCGGCCCGACCCCTTGCCCTCTTCCCCGTCGAAGCCGATGACAACCGCGGGCCGGCCCGCGGCTTCCTTGAGGCGCGAGGCGACGATCCCCACCACGCCCGGATGCCAGCCCTCGCCAGCGGCCCAGACCAGCGGCGCCTCCAGCCCGCGCGCCTCGGCCTGGTCCAAAGCCGCGGCGCGCACGGCGTTTTCAATGTCGCGCCGTTCTGTATTCAACTGGTCCAGCCGTTCGGCCAGGGCGGCGGCCTCATGCGGATTGTCAGTTGACAACAGCCGCGCGCCCAGGTCGGCCTTGCCGATGCGCCCGCCGGCATTGACCCGCGGCCCCAGCAAAAAACCCAGGTGATAGGTGGAGGGGGCCGAATCCATGCGGCTGACATCGGACAGCGCCACCAGCCCGGGACGTTTGCGCGCCGCCATCACCTTCAGGCCCTGGCGCACCAGCGCCCGGTTGGCACCGATCAGCGGGGCCACATCGGCGACGGTGGCCAGCGCCACCAGATCCAGCAGGGCCATCAGATCCGGTCCCTTGGCGCCTGCCTCGCGCATCTGCCGCCCGGCCTCGACCAGCATCAGGAACACCACGCCCGCGGCGCAGAAATAGCCCAGGTCGCCGCTTTCGTCCTGCCGGTTGGGGTTCACAACCGCCACGCAATCCGGCAGCGTCTCGCCGCCCAGGTGGTGGTCCAGCACGATCACATCGGCGCCTTTGGCGGCGGCGATGGGCTCATGGCTCAGCGTGCCGCAGTCGACGCAGATGATCAGGTCATGGGCGGCGGCCAGCTCCTGAATGGCGGGCACATTGGGGCCATAGCCCTCGTCGATGCGGTCCGGGATGTAAAGCGTCGCCTCAAGCCCCATTTGCCGCAGCCACACCAGCAGCAGCGCGGCGGAGCTGCCGCCGTCGACATCGTAATCGGCAAAGACCGCAATCCGCTGCCTGCGCTGCACTGCCTGCAGGAACCGGGCCGCGGCGGTCTCCATGTCCTTCATCTCGCGCGGGTCGGGCAGCAGCTCCTTCAGCTTGGGGTCCAGAAACCCCTTGGCCTCCATCGCCGGAACGCCCCTGCGGGCCAGCACCTGACAGACTGACCGGGGCAGGCCGGTTTGCTGGGCCATCATCTCCGACGCCCGGTCCACTTCCACGCCGGGGCCGACCCAACGGCGCCCGCTCAAGGACTGCTCAACACCCAAAAAGCTCATCATCTGCCCCCATGCGCAAAGGCCGGACCCAATACGGACCCGGCCCTTTCATCTTTCTTCAAATACTCCCGCCGGAGGCAGCGGCGCAAGCCGCTTCCCGTCCGCGCAGGACCGGCTTACATCTGATGCGGTGCCACCGGCGTGCGGTAGGACATGCGGCGCACAGACCCGGTCTTGGAGCGCATCAGCAGGGTGGTGGTCTCGACCCAGCCGGGCTGGCGCTTGATGCGCGGCAGCAGCGAGCCGCCGGTGACGCCGGTGGCGGCAAAGATCACGTCCTGAGTGACCATTTCATCGCGGGAATAGATGCGGTCCAGGTCGGTGATGCCTGCCTTGGCGGCACGCGCCTTTTCGTCGTCGTTGCGGAACAGCAGACGGCCGAAGATCTGGCCGCCCATGCATTTCAGCGCCGCCGCCGCCAGCACGCCTTCCGGAGCGCCGCCCTGGCCCATGTACATGTCGATGCCGGTGGTGCCGCTTTCGGCGCAATGCATCACGCCGGCCACGTCGCCGTCGGTGATCAGACGGATCGAGGCGCCGGTTTCGCGCACTTCGGAGATCATCGCCTCATGGCGGGGGCGTTCCAGGATGCAGACGGTGATGTCGGACGGCGCGCAACCCTTGGCCTTGGCCAGCGCCTCGACCCGCTCGCGCGGGGACATTTCCAGTGACACCACGCCTTCGGCAAAGCCCGGGCCGATGGCCAGCTTGTCCATATAGGTGTCGGGCGCGTGCAGCATCGAGCCGCGCGGGCCCATCGCGATCACGGTCAGCGCGTTGGGCATGTCCTTGGCGGTCAGGGTGGTGCCTTCCAGCGGGTCCAGCGCAATGTCGACGCCGGGGCCGTTGCCGGTGCCGACTTCCTCGCCGATATACAGCATCGGCGCCTCATCGCGCTCGCCTTCGCCGATCACGACGACGCCGGCGATGTCCAGCAGGTTCAGCTGCTCGCGCATGGCGTTCACGGCCGCCTGGTCGGCGGCCTTTTCGTCGCCGCGGCCGATCAGCGAAGCAGAGGCCAAGGCGGCCTGCTCGGCAACGCGGGCCAGGCCCAGCGACAGCATGCGGTCATAAAAGGGCGCGTCAGAGGTGTTCGAAGTCATACCGGAAATCCTGTCTCAACGGGTCAGATGTGAATGGGCGTTTCAAGCCGAATAGCGCGGGGCGGGGCCGGGTCGCAAGGGCAGATAGCGCTCGCCCCGGCTGGAATGCCCCGCCGCGGCGCGCAAACCGGCCGTTTTCTGCGGGCGGGGCGGGTCAGACCTCTTCGATGCGCAGGGCGACGGGGGTGCCGTCGACCACATCGGTGGCGGAGAGGCCGTCCAGCGCCGCATCCAGGGTGGCGCGGGTGCATTTGTGGGTGACGATCAGCACCGGCGCAACCGGTTCCGAATGGCCGTACTGGCGCATCCGGTCGATCGAGACGCCGGCTTCGCCAAGGATTGCCGCCACTTTTGCCAGCGCGCCGGGTTTGTCCAGAAGCCCCATGCGCAGGTAGAACGGCGCGGGCAGGCCGGTCTGGGCGGCCGGGGCCTCCTGCAGGGTTCCGGCCGGCTGGCCGAAGGTGGAAATCCGCAGGCCGCGGGCCAGGTCCAGAACGTCGCCCATCACCGCGCTGGCGGTCGGGCCTTCGCCGGCGCCGGGGCCGCGCAGCACCACCTGCTCGATGGAGTCGCCCTCAATCACCACCATGTTGGTGCCGCCTTCCAGCTGCCCCAGCGGCGAGTCGGCAGGCACCAGGCAGGGCGACATGCGCTGTTCCAGCCCGCGGGCGGAGCGCTGCGCCACCCCCAGAAGCTTGATCCGGTAGCCCATGTCGGCGGCGGCGTGGATGTCTGCCAGCTGGATGCGCTGGATGCCTTCCAGCTGCACGCTGTCAAAGTCCGGCTTGGTGCCAAAGGCGATGGAGGCCAGCAGCGCCAGCTTGTGGCCTGCGTCGATGCCGCCCACGTCCAGGTTCGGGTCGGCCTCAAGGTAGCCCAGGCGTCCGCATTCCTCGAACAGCGCGTTATAGCCCTGCTCGGTGGCCTGCATCTGGGTCAGGATGTAGTTGCAGGTGCCGTTCATCACACCCATGACGCGGGTGATCTCATTGCCCGCCAAACCTTCGGTCAGCGATTTGATCACCGGGATGCCGCCGGCCACGGCGGCCTCAAAACGGATCACCCGGCCCGCGGCCTCGGCTTGTTCCGCCAGGGCCTGCCCGTGGATCGCCAGCAGCGCCTTGTTGGCGGTGACCACATCCTTGCCCGCGGCCAGTGCGGCCTCGGTCGCAGCCTTGGCAGCGCCTTCGTGGCCGCCCATCAGCTCGACAAACACATCCACGTCGTCACGCACCGCCAGCGCCACCGGGTCGGTTTCCCATGCATAGCCGCTCAGCGAAATCCCGCGGTCCTTGCTGGCGTCGCGGGCCGACACCGCGGAAATCACAACCGGACGCCCGGTCCGTGCCTCCAGCAGCGCAGCATGGCGGCGGATGATCTTGACCACGCCGATGCCAACCGTGCCCAAACCTGCAATCCCAAGACGAAGCGGTTCTGTCATAGCTGGAGGTCCTTTGTTCCGAAATGCTCCGCCCCGCCTTATCGGGTTCGGCGCGAGCGTGCAACGCCGCTGCCGCCTGCAGCGGGCAGAACCAGATGGGAATGCCGGGAAGCGGTCAGAATTCGGCGTTTTTCACCGCCGCGGCGCGGCGCTGCAGACGGGCGCTGCGGGCGTCGAGCTCCTGCTGCAGCTCTTGGCTGGCCTGCTGCGGCGGCGGCAGCGGCGCAACCGCGTCATCCAGCGGCAGCAGCCTGGGGTAGCCCGCATTGCGCAGGTCAGGGGTCAGCCGGTCCTCCAACTCAGGCACGCGGGTGCAGGCGGCAGCGCCTGCCACAGCCAGGAGGAAAGTGATCCGCGCCCACATCTGCATTGCCTTAGCCCTTTGTTCCGCTCTGCCGGTTCTAGGGGCTCCGGCGCGCCTGTACAATTGATTTCCAGCTGCAGCGCGCCGTTGGCTTCGCCGGGCAGAGCGGGTACAGAAAGCTGCAGCCGCATTCTCTCTTTTATATGAACACCTGTTCAGTTACTGTTGCAGGCATGGCACGCACCCAAGGTTCCCATTCCGACATCACCGGCCCCCGCATCCGCGAGGCGGCTTTGCGGCTGTTTGCCCAGCATGGCTATGCCGCTGTGTCGATGCGCCAGATCGCCAAGGAAGTGGGGGTGCAGGCCGGGGCGCTGTACAATTACACACCGGACAAGCAGAGCCTGCTGTTCAGCCTGATGTCGAGCCACATGGAAGAGCTGCAGGCAGCCTGGGATGCGGTACCGCGGGCCGCGGGCGCGATGGAGCGGTTGCGGGCCTTTACCGGATTTCATATCCGCTTTCACCTGGAGCGCCCCGATGCGGTGTTCATCGCCTACATGGAGCTGCGCAACCTGACGGAGGAAAACTTCACCGTCATCGAATCGCTGCGCCGCGACTATGAAAACGGGGTGGAGGGGATCCTGAAGGAAGGTGTGGAGCAGGGCGTGTTTGCTATCCCCGACACCAAGATCGCAACGCTTGCGGTGATTGCGATGCTGAACGGGGTCAACACCTGGTACCGGTCCGAAGGGCGGCTTTCGCTGGATGAGGTGGAGCGGGCCTATTGGAACATGGTGCAAAAGGCGGTCAGCGCTTGAGCCTGTTGACCCTGCGGACCAGACGCCTGCGTGCGGCGCGCTGGCAGGAGCTGACGGAGGCGGACCTGGCGGCGCTGTTTGCGCCGAAGGTGGTGCAATGGCTGCCGGAAGGGTTCCGGACGCAGGACAGCGACCGGGCCCGGCGGGATTTCCTGGCGGCAGTGGCGCAGCAGGCTGAGGTGATTGGCTTGTGCGCCGCGAAGGGGCAGGCAATCGGGCTGCTGATCCTGTCGTATTCGGAGGACGGCAGCAAAACCCGCAACCTTGGCTATCTGTTTGCCGAAGCTGCTTGGGGGCAGGGCCTGGCGAGCGAGCTGATCAGCGGCTTGCAGGCGCATTTCAGCGGCAGCGGCATCTGCCTGAGCGGCGGTGTCATGCAGGAAAACGCGGCCTCGGCCCGGGTGCTTGAAAAGGCCGGATTCACCCCGAAGACCGCGGGCGGGGAGACGATCTATAACTGGTGCGCCAGCGGCTGAGGTACAGGGGGCCGGCCTGTCAGCTCAGCAGGCCGATCATGTCATAGTGGTCGATCTGGCGGTTCAGGACCATCGGGTCCTCTTCCGGCAGAACATGCGGCTGCTCCCAGTCCTCGCCGGCAAAGGCCTGCAGCGCGTCGATGCTCTCCCACACCATCACCACGCAGAAGGTCGCGGGCGAATCCGGCCGCGGCAGCCCGGCTGTGACCGAGACCAGCCCCGGCTGGCGGCGCACATGCGGCACGGCGGTATTGGTCAGGAAGTCCTTGAAATCTCTGATCTTGTCGTCGCGGACGGTGGCGCGGAACACCCGGATAATCATCTCTCCCCCCATCTGAGCAGTGGACGGGGGGAGTATAGCACATCAGGGCCCCGTTTGGCGGGCCGCAGCCGGCCAATGCGCGGGCTTGCGCCGCGCGCAGGGCAAAGCGGGCACCGGTTTTCCCGGTCAGTTTTACCCGGTCAGTGCGCGGGCTTTATAAATGTGCCATTGCGCAGGTCGCGGAAGGCCTGCTGCAGTTCGGCCTGGGTGTTCATCACAATCGGCCCGTGCCAGGCCACCGGCTCATTGATCGGCGCGCCGGAGATCAGCAGGAAGCGCACGCCCTCGGGACCTGCCTGCACGGTGATCGCGTCGCCGGTGCCGAACCGGACCAGAGTGCGGTCGCCGGACAGGTCGCGGATGTTGACCTCCTGGCCTGCGACCTCCTTCTCCAGCAGCACCCCTTGCGGGGCTGAGGCATCGGCAAAGGCGGCCTCGCCCTCGAACACATAGGCGAACGCGCGGCGGTAGGTGTCGACCGGCAGGGTCTTCCTGACGCCTGCGGGGACGTAGACATCCAGGTACTGCGGGTCGGCGGCGATGCCGTCCACCAGGCCGCGCTTGCCCCAGAAACCGCCGGCAATCACCTTCACCCGGGTGCCGTCATCGTCGATCACCTCCGGGATCTCGGTGCCCTTCACGTCCTGATAGCGCGGCGCGGTCATCTTCTGGCTGGCGGGCAGGTTGCCCCACAGCTGGAAGCCATGCATCTGCCCCTTGGCGTTGCCCGAGGGCATTTCCTGGTGCAGGATGCCCGACCCGGCGGTCATCCACTGCACGTCTCCCGCACCCAGGGTGCCGGTGTTGCCCAGCGAGTCGCCATGCTCCACCGAACCGGCCAGCACATAGGTGATGGTCTCGATGCCGCGGTGCGGGTGCCAGGGAAAGCCGCGCAGGTAGTCCTCGGGGCGCTCGTTGCGGAAGTCGTCGAACAGCAGGAACGGGTCCAGCTCCGACGGGTCCTGAAAGCCGAAGGCGCGGTGCAGCTTGACGCCGGCGCCCTCAATGTGAGGCTGGGCGGCGCGGGTTTCGAGAATGGGTCTGAGGGACATTTCCATGCCTCCTGTAAACATTGGCTGCGGCTAAGATAGGCTGTGCAGGACTGTCCGGAAACCTGTCGCCGGAAACGGGTGCTGTGCGCAGGTGAACAGACTGGCCCGCAGCCCGCAGGGCTGCCCGGCCCAACGGGACGCGCTGCCGCAGGCGGCAAGGACGGGCGGGAGCATTGCCGTTGCCGGGGGCATCCCCTGCGCGGTAGCCTGAGCAAATGACACAAGCCCCCGATCCCCTGCTGCAGCTGCCGCCGGAGCGGCTGCAGGACGCTTTGCGCCTGATCTCCTTCGCGCTGGAGGAGGGGCGCTCCTCCAAGGATCCGGAACAGCTGCTGGCAAAGGTTTGCGGCCTGATCCGGGCGGCGGGCGTGCCGCTGCAGCGGACTGCCTCCATCGTGCAGCTGCTGCATGCCGAGGCGGTGGCCAGCGCCCGCTTCTGGGAGCACGGGCAGGGCACCCGCAGCGAGCTGTTCCCGTTCAACGAGGACAGCGGCGAAGGCTATGCGCGCTCCCCGGCGGCCGATGTGCACAGCACCGGCGACTGGGTGATCCTGTGGCTGCCGGACACGCCGGACGGCCGCTATGGCATCGTCCCGGACCTGAAGGCGGAAGGGTACACCCATTACATCATGGCGCCGGTTTTCATGGCAATCGGCACGGCAGGCATCTTCAGCTTTGCCACCCGGGCGGCAGAGGGGTTCTCCGGCGAAGACATCCGTTTCCTGCGAGCGGTGTTTCCGGCGCTGGCCGCCAGCCAGGAGGTTCTTTCCACCGCCCGGACCCTGCAGGAGGTGCTGCGGATCTATGTCGGTGAGGAGCCGCAGCGGCGGATCCTGTCTGGCGATGTGCACCGGGGCGAGGTGATGCGGATCCGCTCTGCCATCCTGTTTGCCGATATGCGCCGCTTTACCGGACTGACAGCGGGCATGAGCGCGGAACAGGCCACCGGTCTGCTCAATGCCTATTACGACTGCATTGTGCCGCCGGTCGAGGCCGCGGGCGGCGAGGTGCTGAAACTGATCGGTGATGGCATTCTGGCGATCTTCCGCGCTGAGGAGGACGAGGCGCGAACCTGGCCGCGCGGGTGGCGGAGCTGTGCGGCGCCAAAGATGAGCCGCTGCTGGTGTCGTCCGGGTTCCTGCAGCGGGCGGGGCTGCAAGGGCGCTCACTGGGAGCGCAGAGCCTTAAAGGACTGCAAGCACCTGAGGAGGTGTTTGCCGTTTCGCTGAGCCCCTGAGCGCTGTTTGGAAAATCAGCCAAGGGCCGCTTGCGGCAGGGGCATTTTCAAAGCTCTCCTGTTTCAGGCCCCGTCCCACCACGCCGACGGTTTGCGCCGCTGCCCATGCTTGCCAGCCAGCCGCAGCGCCAGCTTGCGCAGCGGGCCAAGCGCCAGCTTCAGCCACAGCCGGTTGCGCCATCTGGAATAGTCGCGGTTGAACGGGCAGACCCGCATGCAGATGGCGCAGTCAGAGGCCATCTTGGCCCAGAACGAAAAACACTTCTCCGCGTCCGAGGTCCATTTCCTGACCCCCTTGATCGCCGAGACATTGGCGGTTTCAGTGGAGGGCGGGCCATAGGGCAGCGCTTTCACCGGGCAGGCGTCGGCGCATTTGGTGCAGATCCCGCAGAACGCCTTCACCCCCAGCGGCTGCGGCAGGTCATGCGCCAGCGGCAGGTTTGTGAAGATCTTGGAGAACCGCAGGCGCGGCCCGAATTCCGGTGTGATCACCATCTGATTGCGGGCGTATTCCCCCAGGCCCGCCTTGACCGCATAGGGGATCACCAGGCCGGTATCGTTCATCGAGGCCACTGCCTCATAGCCCAGATTGCGGATATAGGCCGCCAGTTGCATCACGATGGAGGCCTCGTGGCTGTATTCCCGCCCCGTCGCCGCCCCCGCCAGCGCAGAGGGGTAGGCGGCCACCAGGTCCTTGTCCATCTCATGGCCCAGCACGATCACGCTGGTCAGCCCCTCGGGCAGATCATGCGGCGCCTCGGACATGTCACGGGCATCGACCCGCGCCGTATAAAGCCAGCGTTCGTCCAGATCGGTGATGCCGCAGAGATCGGCGCCGAAGAACCTGGCGATGCGTTTCACCTCGGCGGACATCTTTACGGGGTCGTTAACGGCCAGTGCGTCCCTGGCAACCGGCGTGTCCGGCCGGATGGCGGCCTGGAACCCCTCCCGGACGCCCTCATGCGCCCGGCGGCTGGAGACCACGTCGGAAATCAGCCAGGCCGCGTTGCGCAGGGCAAAGTCGCGCTGGGTGAAGCCGTCGCCGCGCCGCGGCGCGGCCTCCATCCGGTAGGAGGCGAAAAACCTGGCAGTGTGTTTGGATTTCACCCGCTCGTCCCAAAACGCGCGGGTGAAAATGTCGTTGCGCTGCGAAAACCGCTCGAAACCGTCGGTGACGTCGATCCCTGCGGCTGCGTCGCCGTCACGCTGGGGCGGTGTGTTCTGAGGCCAAGGCATGGCAGGACGCTAGCCGCCTGCCGGCGGTCCGGCAAGGGGCCGTGCCGGTCAGCAGAACAACGACACGACCCAGTCGCGCACCAGGGCGGTTTCGGCGCTGTTGGGGGCTTCGCCTGCGGCGGGCATCAGATAGTGGCCCTGGCCCATAGGGATTTCAGCGTCCAGAACCGGCGCGAGCCGGCCTTGCGACAGCGGCAGTTCGGCGTAGCGGCGCATCAGCATGGCCACGCCGGTGCCGGAGGCTGCCAGCTCGATTGCGGCCAGAGAGGTGTCGACATAAAGCGGCGCGCCGCGGTCCTTGAGCGGCACGCCTTCCTGCTCCGACAGCCGCAGCCAGTGGTCCTGGTAGCCGTGGATGTGAATCAGGGTCTGGCCGAACAGCTGGTCCACCGATTGCAGCTGCGCTGCAAGCTGCGGCTGCGCGGCGGGAATCACGCTTTCGGTGGAAAGCAGATGCGCGCGCCGGTCGAACCAGCCAGTAGGACCCAGCCGCAGGTCGATATCCACGTCCTCATCCTGGGTGCTGCCGGCCCAGACCGCCGAGATCAGCCGGATGCGGATATGCGGGTGGGCGCTGTGAAACGCCCCCAGCCGCGGCGCCACCCACAGCACTGCCGTGGAGACCGGCGCCCGCAGGGTCACGGTCTGGGTCTGCGCGTGGCCCAGCAGGCCGCGGGTGGAATAGGCAATATCCGTGAGCGCCTGCGCCACCGACGGGTAATAGGCGTGGCCCAGCTGCGTCAGCTCCAGATGCCGCGACCGGCGGATGAACAGGGTGATGCCAAAGCTTTTCTCCAGGCTGCGCACCTGGTGGCTGACCGCGGCCTGTGTCAGCCCCAGTTCCTCCGCCGCGGCGGTGAAGCTTTTGAGGCGGGCGGCGGCCTCAAAGGCGCGCAGCCAGACGAGATTGGGCAGATCGGACATGTGCGTTGCAAAAATTTTTGGGGTCAGGACGCATTATTATTCGTTTTTGCTTTGGCTGAGGTCAAGCTAGCCATATCGCAGGCGATACCCCGGGGAGGAGAAGCGGGACATGAAATCTAAGATGAAGATCGGCTTTATCGGCCTCGGCAATGTCGGCGGCAAGCTGGCCGGCAGCCTGGTGCGCAACGGGCTGGAGGTGGCGGTGCATGATCTGGATGCGGCGCTGGTCGGGAAATTCGTCGCGCGCGGCGCCAAGGCGGGCGGCAGCCCGGCGCAGATGATGCAGGACTGCGATGCGGTGATCACTTGCCTGCCGAGCCCTGCAGCCTCGGACGCGGTGGTCACCGAAATGCTGCCGCATGTGCAGCCCGGCAAGATCTGGATGGAGATGTCCACCACCGACGTGGAGGAGGTGAAACGCCTGGGCGCCCTGGTGGCAGAGCGCGGCGGCGCGCCGGTCGACTGCCCGGTATCCGGCGGCTGCCACCGCGCCGACACCGGCAATATCTCGATCTATGCAGGCTGCGAGCGGGAAACCTTCGACCGGATCCTGCCGGTCCTGACCACCATGGGCCGCCGCATCCTGCATGTGGGGGAGATGGGCAACGCCAGCCTGCTGAAGGTGATGACCAATTACCTGGCCAACATCAACCTGCTGTCGCTGTGCGAGGCGCTGACGGTGATGAAGGCCTGCGGGATGGACCTGGGCATGACCTATGAGGCGATTGCGATGTCCTCGGGCAACTCCTTTGTGCATGAGACAGAAAGCCAGCTGATCCTGTCGGGATCGCGCGATGTCAGCTTCACCATGGATCTGGTGATGAAGGATATCGGCCTGTTCCAGACCCTGGCCGACCGCCACAATGTGCCGCTGGAACTGTCGCCGCTGATGATTGAGATGATGAAGGACGGCCAGCGCCGCTATGGCGAGCGGGCGCAGTCCGACCGGATGATCGAGCGGCTTGAGGAAGCGACCGGGCTGTCGGTCACAGCACCAGGATTCCCGCAGGAACTTGTCGACGACGAGCCGGAAGAGCCGGGGTATGAGGTGGCCGTGCGCCGCGCGGCAGCAGAATAAGTTTGCCCGAACGGCACGGCCGCATTCAGCCCCCGTGCAGGCGGGGGCTGTTTTCTTTGGCAAATCCGGTTTATGCCCGGCTCAGCAGTAAGGGGAGCAGCTGATGAGCAAAGACGTTCTGGCCACAATCGAGGCTTCCGGAGCGCGCCGGGTGATGGGCACGGCGATGCTGGGCCTGACCGGCGGCCTGCTGGTCTATGTGGCGTTCTATGCGCCGCCGTCGCCGGCCTGGCTGGTGTTCCTGCTGGTAGTGGGGGCCGCGGCGCTGTGGCTGGCGGTGCGGATGTGGCAGGCCACAACGCACCGGATCGAGCTGACCTCCGAGGAGCTGCGCTGCTCCAACGGGCAAGTGATTGCCAGGGTGGAGGATATCGAAGCCATCGACCGCGGCTTCTTTGCCTTCAAGCCGTCAAACGGGTTTCTGATCCGCACCGGCACGCCTGGAAGCCGAACCTGGATGCCGGGGCTGTGGTGGCGGTCCGGCCGCCGCATCGGTATCGGCGGGGTGACGCCGGGGTCGCAGGGCAAGACGATGTCGGAAATCCTGGCCGCGATGCTGGTGCAGCGCGGCCAAGTCTGATCAGGCAGGCGGCCCGGCCTTCTCGGCGTCATCGTTGTGGTTGTTGCCGTTGCCCTTGTCCTCGACAAAGACGACCTGAGGGGCGAAGCGCGGGCGGGTGAAGACAAAGTTCTGCACGTCCATCAGCGGAATGCCCACATTGAAGGCCGGCTGGATCTCGTTCCAGGTCTCCACCAGGATCACGCGCTCCTGATCGGGCATCGCGGGCAGATTGTCCTTCACCTCGTTGATGGTGCCGTCAACCCACTCCTGAAACACGCTGCCGCGGACTTTTGACCAGTCGACGTAATACCGCTTGTCACCCTCGTCCCAGCGCACAACGGAGATCCGGGTGGACAGCGTGGTGTCGCTGCGCACCAGTTCCGTGGCCAGCGCGTGCATGCTGTCTATATAGGCTTCGTTGACGTAATTGGTCTCGCGCGAGATCAGGTCGGAGACAGTATAGGCGGCCTTCATGTTGATGCTTTCCTGCCGGAAGGCGTCAAAGAAGGTGTAGATGGCTGCAAACAGCCCCAGCAGCAGCGGCGCGTAAAAGGCGAACTCGATCGAGACGCTGCCTTGGGTGCCGTTCAGAAAGCGGCCGGCGGGACCGGGCAGGCGGCCTGAGATTTGGCGGGACAGCAGGGTCAGCATGGCGTTACCTCGGTTCCTGGACGAAGGCGGATGAAGCGATCAGATTGACGCGGCCGTCGCCGTCCTTGGTCAGGTGGGTGCCCAGCCCCCAGGTCGGAAAGATCGGCTCAAATTTCATGCAGGCGCGGATGAACATCAGTTCGTTTGACTGGCCGTTCACGAAGGTCCGCACCGGCTGAACCTCCTCGACACTGTCAATGCAGTCAGGTGTCGGGTCGATTGGCGTCCAGGCGTAGGGGTTGATCCGGAGCATTTCCAGGCGCAGGGACGTGTTGCATTCGTCGATGAAGCCTGAGCGGGTGCAGATCTCATCGCGCAGCTGGTCATGGCTCATGTCGCCGCCGGTGCTGAGGCGGATGGTGCGGACCGTCTGGTCCAGCGCCCGCTCCAGCTGGGAATGGCGCAGGTTGATCATCCCCAGTTCGACGGTCGACATCAGGATCATGATGAAGGCCGGGATGACGATGGCGAATTCCACGGTTGCGTTGCCATCCTGCTGCTGCCTGAAACGGCGCAGAGTGTTTGCTGCAAGGCGGATCATTGGGTCAGCCTCAGCTGGCGGATCGAGGTGGCGATGGACGAGAACGCATCGGAGATTTCCAAGCCCTCCACATCGAAGAAGTGGGCGGGCGAGCTGGCGCAGTCTTCAAGCACCCTGATGCCCTTGGTCGGGGCCTCGAAGCCGACCGAATAGACGATCACGCCCTGATCCTTGGTGATGTCGCAGATCGTCTTGGTGTGCTGGTCCTTGGCGACGCGGTTGTGGAAAGTGCGGCCTGCCGTGTACCAATAGGCCCAGGCGTCGGAGGTGTTTCTGTAGAGATTGCGGGCAATCGAGGCCAAGGAGACGCGGGCGTGCAGTTGCTGATAGGTCAAGCGCTCAGAGGTGCCGGGCTCCTCTATCTCTGCGCAGTAGTAACAATTCTTGTATGTGCCCTCACCGAAAACGTGGTCCTCCCAGCGTCCCTTTGAGTACCAATAGTAGTTGTTCCCGCTGGGGTTGTAGATCGAGAATACGCCGGCCTCTTCATTGTACCAGACTTCCGAGAGACCGTCCCGGCGGCTGTTGTTCAACATGTATTGGTTGGTATTCTGGCCGTCGGACATCAGGATGATGATCTTCAGCGTGTCGCCGCTGCCGTAATCGGTGGGGCGGTTGCGGAAAGCCGCGTCAATTTCGCCATCGTCAACCAGCGCGTTCACAACACCGCGCGCCGTGGGGTCCAGCAGGGCGCTGCCCCATTTCATCCCGATATCGATCGAGGTGTTGCCGGAGGCGGTCAGGCTGTCGATGTAGGCATGCAGTTTTGCGGCATCATTGGTGAAGGGCAGAATGGCTGAGCCTTCCCGGGTCGGGCAGACGGGATTGTCGATCATGTTCATCGAATAGGTGAACGTGTCGAAGTGCGCGGTGCGGATCAGGTTTTCATCCTGATTGAGCGTGTGTTTGCTGAACTGGTCCTTGATGAAATTCACGCAGTAGGAATAGTCATGCTCCTGCGAAACGTTGGGGTATTTGCTGAGCAGCTCCTTACCGGCATTCACCTGCGTCGCATACGGGATGATCGAGATCGACAGGTTGGTGACATCGGTATTGGTGGTAATCTGTGTCACAAAGGACTTCGCGGCGGCCTGCAGGTTCACCAGCCGGTTGCCGGAGTTCATGGAGCCGGAGATATCAAGCACCATCGAGATTTCGACGCTGCCGATGGTCTCTTCCGCCCGGGAGTTTGCGTAGAGGGACATGTTGTCGCCGCCTGCGAACTTCAGCAGATAGGCCTCGAAATCGGTGTTGATCGTCGCCTCGACACTTTTGTAGCCAAGACCCTTCTGATCATCGGGGTCGGAATAGTACTGCTGCAGCCCGGCCTTGGTCAGATAGTCCAGAACGACAGCGTCGGCGTCCAGGGATTGGTCCAGATCCGCCGCGGCGAGCACTGCCCGGTCGAGCGTGTACTGCAGCTCGGTCCGGTCGCGCTCCATCCGCATCAGGTCCACCCCGATGCCGCCGACCGCAAGCATGGCCAGGAAGGTGCCGATCATCGGCTTCGCCAGAACCCCGTCCTCTTCGCGCAGGAAGCTTTGCACCTTGGACAGCCCGGGCAGCCTGAGCGGGCTGCACAGCGCAGTGGAGTTTTTGTGACGCATGTTCATCGTAACACCCCCTAAATGCCCTGCCGGCTCTGGAACGGGTCTGCACGGCTTTGGCAGCGGAATTTACGTTTATTAATGCTTGGTAAAGGTGGCGGAATTGGGGCGCCATTTTGCCGAAATAGCTACGATTGTAATGGACCGGAGGTCCAATATTCCGCTGTTGCGCCGCGTTGTCGCGGTGGTGCGTACAATGGCTTCCGGGCGGGCGGCGAATCGTCAACCTTTGGATAAAATGAGAATCTTTTTGGCAGGGAATGGTCAAAAAGGTCGCACTCCTTAATTATCTCTGCATAGAGTGAGGGCATCATCGGCAGCGAGTCGATGTTTGATCACGGAGAAGTTTTTAGATGAGCAGCCGCACAGAGCCGAGCTTCCGCGAAAGCGTGGACCTGATGTTTAACCGGGCCGTATCCCTGATGGATCTGCCGCCGGGGCTGGAGGAAAAGATCAGAGTTTGCAACGCAACTTATACAGTGCGGTTCGGGGTGCGCCTGCGCGGTGCCATGCACACGTTTACCGGCTACCGTTCCGTCCATTCCGAGCATATGGAGCCGGTAAAAGGCGGTATCCGTTATGCCACCGGCGTGAACCAGGATGAGGTTGAGGCGCTGGCGGCGCTGATGACCTATAAATGCGCCCTGGTGGAGGCGCCGTTCGGCGGCTCCAAGGGGGGCTTGTGCATCGACCCGCGCGAATATGACGAGCATGAGCTGGAGCTGATCACCCGCCGCTTTGCCTATGAGCTGGCCAAGCGCGACCTGATCAACCCGTCGCAGAACGTGCCCGCGCCCGACATGGGCACCGGCGAGCGCGAGATGGCCTGGATTGCAGACCAGTACGCGCGGATGAACACCACCGACATCAATGCCAAGGCCTGTGTCACCGGCAAGCCGCTGAATGCAGGCGGGATCTCCGGCCGGGTCGAGGCGACCGGGCGCGGCGTGCAATACGCCCTGCGCGAGTTCTTCCGGTATGAGGAAGACAAGGCCGCCGCCGGCCTGTCCGGCAAGCTGGAAGGCAAGCGCATCATCGTTCAGGGGCTCGGCAACGTCGGCTATCACGCGGCCAAGTTCCTGTCCGAGGAAGATGGCGCGCTGATCACCGGTATCATCGAGCGTGATGGCGGGCTTTACAGCGCGGACGGCCTGGACGTGGAGGCGGTGCGCAACTGGATCGTCAAGCACGACGGCGTGGCCGGTTATCCCGACGCGCAGTTCGTCGAAGACGGCGCGCTGCTGCTGGAGGAAGAATGCGACGTGCTGATCCCGGCCGCGCTTGAAGCGGTGATCAACCTGTCCAACGCCGAGCGTGTCAAGGCGCCGCTGATCATCGAGGCCGCGAACGGCCCGGTGACTGCAGGCGCGGACGAGATCCTGCGCAAGAAGGGCACGGTCATCATTCCTGACATGTATGCCAACGCAGGCGGTGTGACGGTGTCCTACTTTGAGTGGGTCAAGAATCTCAGCCATATCCGCTTCGGCCGGATGCAGCGCCGTCAGGAAGAGGCGCGCCACCAGCTGGTCATCGACGAGCTGCAGCGCCTGGATGACGTGATGGGCGATACCTGGTCGATGTCGCCGCACTTCAAGGAGAAGTACCTGCGCGGCGCGGACGAGCTGGAGCTGGTCCGCTCCGGTCTCGATGACACGATGCGGGTGGCCTATCAGTCAATGCGCGAAGTCTGGCACAGCCGCGATGACGTGACAGACCTCCGCACCGCCGCCTATCTGGTGTCGATCGACAAGGTCGCCAAGAGCTATCACGCCAAGGGCCTTTGACGGGCCGAACGGGCGGACTGCAAGGTTGCGCAACAGCGGCGGGGCGGAGGGGAAACTCTCCGCCCCGTTCTTATTCCCGCCTGCAGGCTGCACGTTATCTGCCGCCGCAAATAATACTGGACACAAGTGATCAGTTCGTGTGATTTCCAGCAAAGCCGTGCTGATGTGCCGCAAGTTGAGGGTTTGGGCTAGGAGCTGCAGGCGAAAGCAGGTAGCAATGCCGCCAAGGCCCGGGCCGGTAATTTTCCGGGTGCGGACAAGTGATTTGACGGGGAGGGACGACATGCGGTTTTCGGGCTGGCGTGTGCTCCGGGAGGGGCTCACCGGAAACAAGGGGTGGAAGCCCCATTGGCGGGATCCTGAACCCAAATCCGAATATGACGTGGTGATTATCGGCGGCGGCGGCCACGGGCTGGCAACCGCCTATTATCTCGCCAAGGAACACGGCATCACCAATGTCGCGGTGCTGGAAAAGGGCTACCTCGGCGGCGGCAACGTCGGCCGCAACACCACCATCGTAAGGGCCAACTACTACCTGCCGGGAAACTCCGAATTCTATTCCCACTCGCTGAAGCTGTGGGAAGGGATGGAGCAGGACCTGAACTACAACGCGATGATGTCCCAGCGCGGTATCATCAACCTGTTCCATAACGACGGCCAGCGCGATGCAGCCGTGCGCCGGGGCAATGCCATCGTCAACCAGGGCGATGACGCGGAGCTGCTGAGCCGCGAACAGGTGCGCAAGCTGGCGCCGTTTCTGAACTTCGAGAACAACCGCTTCCCGATCATGGGCGGGCTGATGCAGCGCCGCGCCGGAACCGCGCGGCACGACGCGGTGGCCTGGGGCTATGCCCGCGGTGCCGACATGCGCGGGGTGGACCTGATCCAGAACTGCGAAGTCACCGGGATCGACGTGGAAGGCGGCAAGGTGGTGGGGGTGCAGACCGTGCGCGGCCCGATCCGGGCGAAGAAAGTGGCGCTGGCGGCTGCGGGCCGCTCCGGCCAGGTGGCGGCGATGGCGGGGCTGACGCTGCCGGTCGAAAGCCACGTGCTGCAGGCCTTTGTGTCCGAAGGGCTGAAGCCCATCGTCGATCACGTGATCACCTTTGCCGAAGGGCATCTTTATATCAGCCAGTCGGACAAGGGCGGGCTGGTGTTCGGCAGCTACCTGGATTTCTACAGCTCTTATGCGGCGCGGGGAAACCTGCCGATGGTAGAGCATACGATGGAGACCTTTGTGGCGATGGTGCCGGCGGTCAGCAAGGCGCGTCTGCTGCGCAGCTGGGGCGGCATCATGGACATGACGCCTGATGGCTCCCCGATCATTGATCATTCGCCTATTGACGGGCTCTACCTGAACTGCGGCTGGTGCTATGGCGGTTTCAAGGCGACGCCGGGATCGGGCAGCGTTTATGCGCATCTGATCGCCACGGACCGGCCGCATGGTGCTGCCGCCAGATTCAAGCTCGACCGGTTCCGCAGCGGCGCTGGCCTGATGGATGAGGAGGGGACCGGTGCGCAGCATAACTTGCATTGATCGTGCCTCCGCCGCGGCAGGGGGCGCTGCCCCCTCGGCCTTGCGGCCTCACCCCCGGAGTATTTTTGCAAAGATGAAAGGGCGCCGGTCATGAGGATTACCTGTCCGCTCTGCGGTGAAAGGGACCGCCGCGAATTCTATTACAAGGGTGCCGCGCTGGTGCGTCCGGCTGAGGGCGCGGATCTGGACGCCTGGCATGGTTATGTGAACCTGCGGGAAAATCCGGCCGGGCCGCTGGATGAACTGTGGTATCATGAGATGGGCTGCAATTCCTGGCTGAAGGTCACCCGCAATACCGCGACGCATGAGATTCTGGCGGTGCAACTGGCCTCCGAGGCCGGGCTGGGAGGTGAGACATGAGACTTCCCGGGAAAGGTTTGAACCAGGGTGCGAAGCCGATCACCTTTGTCTTCAACGGCCGCCACATGATGGGGCTGGAGGGCGATACGCTGGCGGCAGCGCTTCTGGCAAATGGCGTGCACCTGGTGGGGCGGTCGTTCAAGTACCACCGCCCGCGCGGGGTGCTGACCGCGGGCAGCGAGGAGCCGAACGCGCTGGTGACCATCGGCACCGGCGGCCAGCAGGACCCGAACGTGCGCGCCACCCAGCAGGAGCTGTTTGAAGGGCTGGAGGCGCGCAGCCAGAACTGCTGGCCCTCGGTCGAGCGCGACGTGATGGCGGTGAACGATCTGGCCGCGCCCTTCTTTGGTGCGGGGTTCTATTACAAGACTTTCATGTGGCCTGCGGCGTTCTGGGAGCAGCTCTATGAACCGCTGATCCGCAAAGCGGCAGGCCTTGGCGCGCTGTCAGGCGAGGCGGACCAGGACCGCTATGAGAAGGCCTTTGCCTTCTGCGACGTGCTGGTGATCGGCTCCGGCCCTGCCGGGCTGATGGCGGCGCTGACTGCAGGCCGGGCCGGGGCGGATGTGATCCTGTGCGAGGAAGACAGCCGTATGGGCGGCCGCCTGCTGGCCGAGCGCGAGGAAGTTGGCGGCAAGCCGGGCCATGCCTGGGCGGCAGGGGCAGTGGCCGAGCTGGAGGCGATGGACAATGTGCGGCTGATGACCCGCACTGCCGTCACCGGCGCTTATGACCAGGGCACTTACGGCGCGCTGGAACGGGTCTCGCACCACCTGCCGCGTCGGCATTCGCTGAAGGGCAGCCATCTGCCGCGCGAGTGTTTCTGGCGGATTGCGGCCAAACACGCGGTGCTGGCGGCAGGCGCAATCGAGCGCCCGGTGGCCTTCCGCAACAACGACCGCCCCGGCATCATGATGGCGGGCGCGGTGCGCGCCTATCTGAACCGCTGGGGCGTGGCGCCGGGGGAGCGGGTTACTATCTTCGCCAACAACGATCAGGCGCATCGGACGGCGCGCGACCTGCATGACGCGGGCGTGCATATCGCGGCGGTGATCGACAGCCGCCACGAGGCGCCGGATGGCGGCCCTTACCAGGTGATCAAGGGCGCGCAGGTCTGCGACAGTGCCGGGCGTCAGCGGCTGGAAAGCATCACCGTGCGCTCAGTCAAGGGCGAGGAGAAGATCCAGACCGACTGTTTGGCGATGTCCGGCGGCTGGAACCCGTCGGTGCATCTGACCTGCCACCTTAACGGCCGTCCGGTGTGGAAGCGCGAGGCGCTTGCCTTTATCCCAAGCGAAGGCGCGGTGCCGGGCATGGTTGCCGCAGGCGCCTGCAACGGCACATTTTCCACCGCAGGCGCGCTTCGCGAGGGCGCGGAGGCGGCTGCAAAGGTTCTGGAGGCGCTGGGCCTGAAATCCTCCGCCGCCGATCTGCCGCAGGCGGAGGACGACCCTTATCGCATCGCCGCTTTGTGGGCGGTGCCGGGTAAGGGCCGTGCCTGGCTCGATTTCCAGAACGACGTGACCGTCAAGGATGTGAAACAGGCGGCGGTGGAGAACTTCCGCTCTGTCGAGCATATGAAGCGTTACACCACCCAAGGCATGGCGGCCGATCAGGGCAAGAACTCCAATGTCGCGGCACTTGCGGTGCTGGCGGATGCCACCGGGCAGACCATTCCGGAAACCGGCACCACCACCTTCCGCCCGCCGTTTGTGCCGGTCGCCATCGGGGCGATGGGGGCGGGGGCCACGGATGAAGGCTTCAAGCCGCAGCGTTTTCTGACCTCGCATGGCGAGAGCGACACCCGCGGGGCGCATCAGCTGGAGGTGGGCCTGTGGTACCGCGCCGCCTATTTCCCGAAGCCGGGAGAAACCAACTGGCGCCAGTCCTGCGACCGCGAGGTCACTTTGGTGCGCAATGCGGTCGGGATCTGCGATGTCTCCACCCTGGGCAAGATCGACATTCAGGGCGCCGATGCGGGCAAGTTCCTGGATTTCCTTTATACCAATACCTTCAGCACCCTGAAGGCGGGCAAGGTCCGCTATGGGCTGATGCTGCGCGAAGATGGGTTTGTCATGGATGACGGCACCACCGCGCGGCTGGGCGAGAACCATTTCGTCATGACCACCACAACCGCTGCCGCGGGGCAGGTGATGGCGCATTTGGAGTATGTCGCCCAGGTGCTGCATCCGGAGTGGGATGTGCGGTTCACCTCGGTGACGGAGCAGTGGGCGCAGTTTGCGGTCGCCGGGCCGAAGTCTCAGGAACTGCTGAATGGCCTCGTGGATGAGGACGTCAACAGCGAGACCTGGCCTTTCATGGGTTGCGGCGCGGCGACCGTGCTGGGCGTGAAGGGGCGGCTGTTCCGGATTTCTTTCTCGGGCGAGCATGCCTATGAACTTGCCGTCCCCGCGCGCTATGGCGAGAGCCTGTTCCGCGAGTTGCTGAAGCGGGCCGAGGCGATGGGCGGCGGTGCCTATGGCATGGAAGCACTCAATGTGCTGCGGATCGAGAAGGGCCTGATCACACACGCGGAGATCAACGGCACCGTGACTGCGTTTGATCTGGGCCTGCAGGGAATGATGTCGACGAAGAAGGACTTCCTGGGCAAACCCATGTCCACCCGCGAGGGGCTGATGGCCGAGGATCGGATGCGCCTGGTGGGCCTGAAACCCGTGGGAGCGGCCAAAGAGATCACCGCCGGTGCGCATCTGTTCACGCCGGGCGATCCGGTCGAGCGGATTTATGACCAGGGCTATGTCACCTCGGCCGGCTATTCGCCGACGCTGGGGCACCCGATCGGCCTGGCGTTCCTGAAAGAGGGGCCGGACCGCATTGGCGAGACCGTGCGCCTGGTCGACCATATGCGGGGTGCCGACACTCTGTGCGAGGTTGTCTCGCCTGTGTTCTTTGATCCGGAAGGAGACCGTGCCCGTGGCTGAACTGATTGCGAAAAGCCCTTGCGACGGGCTGCTGCCGGTGACCGTCGGCGGCATGAGCCTGACGGAGGAGCACCCCGGCGACATGTGGGCCGTGGCGCCCTTCAATGGCGAGGATAAGGCGCTGAGCCAAGCGCTGGAGGCTGCCCACGGCATGGCATTCCCCGCGGCAAACCGTGCGACGGGCAAGGCGGGCAGCCGGGCTGTCTGGTTCGGCCGCGGCATGGCACTGCTGATAGGGCCGGAGCCCGACGCCAAGCTGGCCGAGCACGCGGCGCTGACGGACCAGAGCGACGCTTGGGCCGTGGTGAGGCTGGAGGGGCGGGGCGCAGAGGACGTGCTGGCGCGGCTGGTGCCTGTCGACCTGCGGGCCGCTGTGTTCAAGCGCGGCCACACGGTGCGCAGTGAGCTGAAGCATATGATGGCCTCGGTGACCCGCACCGGCCCGCAGGCGTTTCAGATCATGGTGTTCCGCTCGATGGCCAAAACGCTTGTGCATGATTTGAAAACAGCCATGGAAGCTGTCGCGGCGCGGGGGTAACCTCTGGGGATCACCAACTGATTCCCGGAGCGCATCTATGATCCGCATCGTCCTTGCAGCCGCCTTGCTGGCGGCGCCGGCCTATGCTTCTGAAAGCAAAGAACAAAGCTGTAAGTACCAGGGCCAGGTCATGGCCGCAGTGCAGCAGGCGCGTCTGGACAGGGTGCAGCAGGAAGATGTGGAGCAGACCATTCTGGGCAGTGAGCCGGAATGGCCCGCGGCCTATTCCAAGGCGATCCCGCAGCTGACAAGCCACGTCTACGCGATGAAGCGGCGCGACCTGAAAGGCACCGACCTCGGCGCGCTGTTCGAACAGCAGTGCCTGCAGAACTGGGATCAGATCCAGGCGATGCAGAAACAGCTGAAGTCTAACTGATATGTCCCTGCCGCCCGGCTTTTTGGATGAACTGCGCACCCGCATCAGCATTTCTGATGTTGTCGGGCGCAAGGTCATGTGGGATCAGCGCAAATCGCAGCCGGGCAAGGGCGACTACTGGGGGCCGTGCCCTTTTCATCACGAGAAAACCGCATCCTTCCATGTCGAAGACCGTAAGGGTTTCTACTACTGCTTCGGCTGCCACGCCAAAGGCGACGCGCTGAAGTTTGTGCAGGAGACCGAGAATGTCGGTTTCATGGAGGCGGTGGAGATCCTGGCCGGTGAAGCGGGCATGGAGATGCCCAAGCGCGACCCGCGCGCGCAGGAGCAGCAGGACCGCCGGACGCTGCTGGCCGATGTGATGGAGCAAGCGGTCCAGTTTTTCCGCCTGCAGCTGAAAACCAATGCCGCCCGCGACGCGCGCGCCTATCTGCAGCGCCGCGGCCTGACGGCGCAGGCGCTGGACCGCTGGGAAATCGGCTTTGCCCCCGATGGCTGGCAGAACCTTTGGGATGCGTTGCGCGGCAAGAATGTGCCCGAGGACCTGATCATCGGGGCGGGCCTGGCCAAGCCCTCGAACAAGGGCGGCAAGCCTTATGACACCTTCCGCAACCGGATCATGTTCCCGATCCGCGATGCGCGCGGGCGGGCGATTGCCTTTGGCGGCCGGGCGATGGACCCGAATGACAACGCCAAATACCTGAACTCGCCCGAGACTGAGCTGTTCGACAAGGGCCGCAGCCTTTACAATCACGGGCCGGCACGGGCGGCCTCTGGGCGCGGCTCCACGCTGGTTGTGGCCGAGGGCTATATGGATGTGATTGCGCTGTCCGAGGGAGGTTTCCAATCCTCCGTTGCGCCGCTGGGCACCGCGATCACGGAAAACCAGCTGCAGATGCTGTGGCGGATGTCGGATGAGCCGATCATCGCGCTGGACGGCGACACCGCTGGCATCCGTGCGGCCATGCGGCTGATAGATCTGGCGCTGCCGCTGCTGGAGGCCGGTAAATCCCTGCGTTTTGCCATCATGCCCGAGGGCAAGGATCCCGACGACATGATCCGCAGCGAAGGTCCGGAAGCGGTGCAGGCGGTGCTGGATCAGGCGATACCGATGGTCAAGCTCTTGTGGCGGCGCGAGACCGAGGGCAAGGTTTTCGACAGTCCCGAGCGCAAGGCGGCGCTGGACAAAAGCTTGCGGGAAAAGATCAAGCTGATCCGCGATCCCTCGATCCGCAAGCACTATGGCGAAGACGTCAAGGAAATGCGCTGGCAGCTGTTCCGCGGCAGCCGGGGCGGCGGCGAGGGCGGTTATCAGCAGCGCGGCGGCAGGGGCGGCGGCTTCCGCGATGGCGCCCGCGCGCCCTGGAAACCTGGCAAGGGGTTCGGCGTGATCCCGCAGCCGCGCGCAACCACCCGGGCCTCGCTGGTCGCGGGTGCCGACGATGAATCCTTTGCTGCGATGCGCGAGGCGGTGATCCTGGCGACGGCGATCACCACCCCGGCGGTGATCCCGGAATTCGAAACCAGTCTGGAGCGTCTGCAATGCGCCGACCCGGATCTGGCGCTGCTGCGCGACATGGTGCTGCGCCACGGCATCGACGCGCCGGAGCGGCTGCGCGAGGAAATCGACTGGTCTTTGGGGCCTCATGCCCTTGAAAACCTGTTTGGCCTTCGCCACGTTGCAATCATCCCTTGCCTGCGCAAACCCGGCGACACCGAACTGGCCAGCATGACCCTGGCCGAAGAGCTCGCGAAACTTGAAGCGCTGCGCGGATTGGATGCGGAACTGGCAGAAGCCGAAGAGGATTTGCATGGCCTTGCCGATGAGGCGCTGACCTGGCGGCTGCGGCAGGCGGCGGAGGCCAAGAATAAAGCGGTGCGCAGCGAAAACGAGGACCAGGCGCAGTATGACGTGGGCAAGAATGGCGCGCGGCTCAACCGGGATGAGCGTGATGCCTTCGGCGCCCTTTTGGACCGGATCGGCTTTTCAGAGAAGTGACACGCAGGGGTGATTCTGCGTTTTGCTAAGGAAGAGCACAGGAAAATTGGGTAAACGGGGTGACGAATCGGATGATCGCGCACATGATTCGCGTGATTCGAACTGCCCCGCAGCCCCTGAGTAGGAGCATTGAATGGCCGCCAAAGACACCGACGACCGCAAACCTGACGATCAGGACGCCGAAATCTCCCTTGATATGAGCCAGGCTCAGGTCAAGAAGATGATCGCGGAAGCCCGCGAAAAAGGCTACATCACCTACGATCAGCTCAATCAGGTTCTGCCGCCGGATCAGGTCAGCTCGGAACAGATCGAAGACGTGATGTCGATGCTCAGCGAAATGGGCATCAACATCATCGAGGACGAAGAGGCCGAGGAAGAAGAGAACAAGGGCGCCACCGACCTTGTGACCACCGAAGGCCCGCGCGAGGTTGCGCTGGCAGGCGCGCAGACCGAGAAGCTGGACCGCACCGACGACCCGGTGCGCATGTACCTGCGCGAAATGGGCTCGGTCGAGCTGCTGAGCCGCGAGGGCGAGATCGCGATTGCCAAGCGCATCGAGGCCGGCCGCAACACGATGATTGCGGGCCTGTGCGAAAGCCCGCTGACCTTCCAGGCGATCACCATCTGGCACGACGAACTTCTGTCCGAGGACATTCTCCTGCGCGACGTCATCGACCTGGAGGCCACTTTCGGCAACCAGCTGGACGAGGACGGCGAGGAAGAGACCCCGGTGGTCGACGCTTCCGCGGTACAGGCCGCGGCCAAGCCGGCCAGGGAGGAAGGCCCGGAGCTGGACGCCGACGGCAACCCGATCTCCACCGACGACGATGACGACGAGGACGATCAGGCCAACATGTCGCTGGCCGCGATGGAGGCTGCGCTCAAGGACCGGGTGCTGACCACGCTGGAGCGGATTTCCACCGACTTCGCCGAGCTGAGCGAAATGCAGGACAGCCGGATCTCGGCCACTCTGAACGAGGACGGCTCCTTCAGCTCGGAAGACGAGGCGCGCTACCAGTCGCTGCGCTCCGAAATCGTTGAACTGGTGAACGGCCTTCACCTGCACAACAATCGGATCGAAGCGCTGATCGACCAGCTTTACGGCATCAACCGCCGTGTCATGCAGATCGACAGCTCGATGGTGAAGCTGGCCGACCAGGCCCGCATCAACCGCCGCGAGTTCATTGACGCCTACCGCGGCCGCGAGCTGGACCCGAACTGGCTGTCGGAAATGGGCGAGAAGCCGGGCCGCGGCTGGCAGATGTTCATTGAACGCTCCACCGACAAGGTTGAGGAGCTGCGCTCCGACATGGCCCAGGTGGGCCAGTATGTCGGTCTGGACATCTCTGAATTCCGCCGCATCGTGCAGCAGGTTCAGAAGGGCGAGAAAGAAGCCCGCCAGGCCAAGAAGGAAATGGTCGAGGCCAACCTGCGCCTGGTGATCTCCATCGCCAAGAAATACACCAACCGCGGCCTGCAGTTCCTGGATCTGATCCAGGAGGGCAACATCGGCCTGATGAAGGCGGTCGACAAGTTCGAATACCGCCGCGGCTACAAGTTCTCGACCTATGCGACCTGGTGGATCCGTCAGGCCATCACCCGCTCCATCGCGGACCAGGCCCGCACCATCCGGATCCCGGTCCACATGATCGAGACCATCAACAAGCTGGTCCGCACCGGCCGCCAGATGCTGCACGAGATCGGCCGCGAGCCGACCCCGGAGGAACTGGCCGACAAGCTGCAGATGCCGCTGGAGAAGGTCCGCAAGGTGATGAAGATCGCCAAGGAGCCGATCAGCCTTGAAACCCCGATCGGGGACGAGGAAGATTCGCAGCTGGGCGATTTCATCGAGGACAAGAATGCTGTGCTGCCTCTGGACAGCGCCATTCAGGAAAACCTCAAGGAAACCACCACCCGGGTTCTGGCCTCGCTCACCCCGCGCGAGGAGCGGGTCCTGCGGATGCGGTTTGGCATCGGTATGAACACCGACCACACGCTGGAGGAAGTCGGCCAGCAGTTCAGCGTGACCCGCGAACGGATCCGCCAGATCGAGGCGAAGGCGCTTCGGAAGCTGAAGCACCCCAGCCGCTCGCGCAAGCTGCGCAGCTTCCTGGATCAATGAGCCTGATCCCCTGGATCATGGATTATGATCCGGGGGATGCGCTGTCTGAGCTGGAGCGTGCAATTGTTGCTGCAGCCTTTGTTCAGGTGCCGACCCTAAAGAGTTCGGTGAACGAAGAATTAAGCGTCGTTCACCGGAACTATACCGTTCATGGATTGTATACGGATTTCCGGCCTCAAAATTCTGCAGGCTATCCCGAAAGGGCCGTGTTGGAGCCCCTGGATATTTTCGTCGATAGCGAGAGTATCGAACACGGCGCTTGCGCGGCAGTATACTACATTGATGACTGCCTGCTCGGACTTGAGCTGGCCAGCTACGGTGGCAATGTTGCTCTTCCTGTAACGTCATTTTCGATTGTGTGGCAGTCGAAGCCCGCCGAGATTTCATCTTAGCGGCCAAGGGGGGCTGAGGGTGAAGGTTTTCAGTTCGAATTTCGATAGCCTCATCGTCTTCGACGGCGAGTGCGTTCTGTGCTCTGGTTTCTTCCGTTTCATGCTGCGCCATGACCGGGCGGGGCGGTTCTCTTTTGCCACCGCGCAGTCGCCGCTAGGGCAGAAGCTGTACCGGGACCACGGTCTGTCCGCAGATGAGTTCGAGACCAACCTGGTGATTATCAACGGCCGCACTTACCAGCGGCTCGATGCCTTTGCCGCGGCGATGCGGGCGCTGCCCTGGCCGTGGCCGGTTCTGTCGGCCTGCCGGTTTCTGCCGGGATGGCTCAAAGATCCGCTTTATTTCAGCGTCGCCCGCAACCGCTACCGTCTGTTCGGCCGCTATGACCGCTGCATGATCCCCAGCCCGGAGGTCCGCGCCCGCTTTGCTGCCGGGGGCTTTGGCACATGAGGGACGCCTTTGGCGAGATCATCGCAGCGCAACGGCTGGAGGTGCCGCCCGCTCTGCTGCGGTTCCACGCGCAGCCGCCGGAGCGCAGCCAGGGCGTTGTCACGGTTGAGGGCGGCAACGGCTGGGCGCGGCTGCTGGCCGGTCTGGCAGGGTTTCCGCCGCCGATGCCCCGCACCCGCTTCCGGCTGGATGTCGCCCCGCAGGGCAGGGGCCATGTGTGGCAGCGCAGTTTCGGCAAGTACCAGACCCGCTCGCGCCTGCGGTTTGATCCGCGCAAGGGGCGGGCCGTGGAACGCTTCGGGCCGGTGGAGCTGGAACTGGCGGCCTCGGTCCAGCAAGGCGCGCTGGTGGTGACAGTGGAAAGGGCGCGGCTGTTCGGCCTGCCGCTGCCCCGCGCCCTGTGCCCGCAAAGCGCGTCAATGGAGTATGAGACGCCGAAGGGGCACCTGGGATTTGACATCTCTGCCAGCCTGCCGCGGATCGGCCTGCTGGTGCGCTACAGCGGCCATATCGTGCTGCCGGAGCTGGACGTCAGGCGTTAACCATTTGGTAACCCTGGCGTTGTTCCGCGCGGCGGCGGCGCGTAAAATCCCGGGTATCGCCAAAGGTCTTCCGGGGGGAAGAAGATGTCTGAACACGCCGATATGAATGAGGCGCTTGCCGCGCTGACGGACAAGCTCCGTTCGCTCAACGATCTGGTGACGGCCAACCAGTTCATGGTCGAGGCGCTGGCGCAGCAGGGCGGCACCCTGCAGCAGTTGGACGCCAGCAGCTCCAAGGCCATGCTGCGGCGCCAGGCCCGGGTCAGGTTCCACCCGGAAACCGGCACAGCGCCCAACGCTGCCGTTCTGGCTGTCCTGGAGGAGGTTCTGGGCCGCCAGCAGGAAAGCGCGGAGATCATTCCGTTCCCGGTTCGGGCCTGACATCAGCCTGCACACATCTGCGAGAGCAGGCGCCCCAGCCCGCAAGCGGCGCTTGGAGCCCTTGCCGCCAATCCCTATGCTGAAAGAAGCAAAGGGATATTTCCGGATGAGAAACTTCATGTGCGCGCTTGGCCTGGCCTGTCTCGGCGCGGTTCCTGCGGCCGCAGAGCCTTTCCTCGCCAACCGGGGCGTGCGGGTGCTGCCGGTCGATGAAATCATCTACGAGGTGGTGCCGGGCAGATCCGGAGGCACCTGGGATTACTGGTGCGCCGCCGCCCAGTATGCCCGCCGGGAACTGGGGGCAAACTGGACCGACCGTTTCTATGTGGTGCGCGGACGGGACATGAGCGTGACGACCGGCCGCCGCTCGTCGGTGCAGTTCACCCTGTACCCCAAGCGGGCCGGCATCACGCCCAAGATCGGCTGGCTGTCGCTTGGCTTCCGCCCCGGCGAAAGCATGTCTGTGCAGCAGGGGTATGGCTACTGCGCGCAGGCGTCCGCGTTGTAACCGGCGCTGCAGGCCCGGGCACGCACGGCAGTGTGACTGGCTTGTGTCTCAAATCTTCCTACCCTTGAGGGGGAGCCGCCCGGCCGGGCGGGCAACCTTCAGACCGGAGGGAAGATCACATGAAACCAGCAACCGCCGCCACGGTCCTTGCCGCGTCCTTGATCCTGGCGCTGCCGGACGTGTCCGCCGCCAACGCCAGCCGCCATAGCATCCGGGTCAATGCGGTGTCCGATGGCGTCTTCGAAGTCATTGCCCGCAGCGGCAACGGCTATCTGTTCTGGTGCGGCGCTGCGGATCACGTGCAGCGCGTGCTGCGGCGGCCCTGGAGCACCAGCCTGTATATCTACCGCGGCCTTGGTCCCAGCAAAACCACGGGGCGCCGCTCCGCGGTTCAGTTCACGCTGGACCCGAATTTGGCGGCTGCCGCACCGGCGGGCGGATACGGGTCTGTTAACAGCCTGCAAGCTGGTGATACAATGAGTGTGTTAAGGGCCCATGAGTACTGCTTCGTGCCGTTTGGGCGGCCCTGAAACCAGATTGATCCGCGGCCGCCGCGGCGGCGGGGAAGGGGATTGAAATGAGCATTAAAAAACTGTGGCTGCCAGGGCTGCTGGCATTGGTTCTGGCCGTTCCGGTGCCCGCTTCCGCCTGGCGGGCGATCAACCGGAACGAGGTGCTGCCGGTCTCCGAAGGTGTTTGGGAAGTGGTGGCCCGGAGCCGGTCCGGCGCACAGGACTACTGGTGCAGCATCGCTGACTTCGCCATCCGCCAGCTGCGGGCGCCGGTGAACCAGCGGATTTACGTCTGGCGCGGCGAGGGGCCTTCGGTCAACCGGCCGGGCCGCAAGGCGGTGCAATTCGCCTTTGGCCTGCCGCCCGGGGTGCCTGACCGCTCCGGCAGCCTGTCGCTGAACGTGCGGCAGGCGGGCGACAGCCTGCGGGTGACGGCAGCGCAGACCTATTGCTATGACCGGCTGCCCGGGCGCGACCGCTGGCTGCCGTAACCAGCGGTTTTATGAGCCGCCTCAGTTGCCTGCCGGTCCGGTTTGCGCCAAAACTGCCTCATGCATCATGAATTCACCATTCCGACGCGGGGGCAGGGCCTTTATGAGTTTACTGCCGGGATACAGTCCTGGGTGGCCGCAATCGGCCTGCAGGAGGGGCTGCTGACGCTGTTTGTCCGCCACACATCCTGCTCGCTGCTGATCCAGGAAAACGCCGACCCCGAGGTGCAGACAGACCTGCGGGCGTTCTTTGCCCGGCTGGTGCCGCCCTCGAACCATCCGTCGATGTCTTACCTGCGCCACACCTATGAAGGCCCGGACGACATGCCTGCCCATATCAAGGCAGCCCTGATGCCGGTGAGCCTGACCATCCCGGTGGCGGGCGGCGCGCCGGTTTTGGGCACCTGGCAGGGGGTCTACCTGTTTGAACACCGCGATGCCCCGCACCAGCGCCGGGTGGCGGCGCACTTGGAGTAACCCTCTTTATCTAGCGGCGGGAAATCACCTCTACCCAAATTCTGGAGGGTAGCCTATAGTTGTGGATAACCGGGCCGATCCCGGCACTAATAATCAAACTGACAGGATTGAGGAAGCAGGCGGATGCGCTGCCCATTTTGCGGAAATATCGACACTCAGGTCAAGGATTCACGCCCCGCCGAAGATCATGTTTCGATCCGCAGGCGCCGGTTCTGCCCCGCCTGCGGCGGCCGGTTCACTACCTATGAGCGGGTGCAGCTGCGCGATCTGGTGGTCATCAAGACCAATGGCAAACGCGAGGATTTCGACCGCGACAAGCTGGAGCGTTCGATCCGCATCTCGATGCAGAAGCGCCCGATTGAGCCGGAACGCATCGACCAGATGATTTCCGGCATCGTGCGGCGGCTGGAAAGCATGGGCGAGACCGACATCCCCTCCAAAAAGATCGGCGAGATCGTGATGGAGGCGCTGGCCCGGATCGACACCGTAGCTTATGTGCGCTTTGCCAGTGTTTACAAGAACTTCCAGGCGGCAGACGACTTCGAGGATTTTGTCCACGAGCTGCGCCCGCCGGCGGCCCCGGAAGAATAATGGACACAGATCACCGTTACATGGCGCTGGCGCTGTCCCTGGGGCGGCGCGGGCAGGGCAATTGCTGGCCGAATCCGGCTGTGGGCTGTGTCATCGTGCAGGGCCGACGCATTGTGGGCCGCGGCTGGACCAAGCCGGGTGGCCGTCCCCATGCGGAAACCGAAGCGCTGGCGCAGGCCGGTGAGGCCGCCCGCGGCGCCACCGCCTATGTCACGCTGGAGCCTTGCGCCCATCAGGGGGCAACGCCGCCCTGCGCGCAGGCGCTGATCAAGGCCGGGGTGGCGCGGGTTGTGGCCGCGATCGGGGACAGCGATCCGCGGGTTTCCGGCCAGGGCATCCGGATGCTGCGGGACGCGGGCATCCGGGTGGACACGGGCGTCTGGGGCGCCCAGGCGGCACGCGATCATGCCGGGTTCTTCCTGAAGACCGAACAGGGCCGTCCGCTGGTGACGCTGAAGCTGGCCAGCAGTTTCGACGGCCGCATTGCCACCGGATCGGGGCAGAGCAAATGGATCACCGGGCCGGAGGCGCGCCGCGCCGTGCATGCGATGCGGGCGCGCCATGACGCGGTGATGGTCGGCGGCGGCACGGCGCGGGCGGATGATCCCTCGCTGACGGTGCGCGATCTGGGGGTGGAGCGGCAGCCGGTGCGGGTGGTGATCTCCCGCCACCTGGACCTGCCGCTGATGGGCCAGCTGGCCCGCACGGCCAAACAGGTGCCGGTCTGGCTCTGCCACGGCCATGGTGCGGATCAGGAGCGTATTCAGGCCTGGGAAGGGCTGGGGGCCAAGCTGATCCCCTGCGCCTCGCACGGGGTGCAGCTGGACGCGGCGGATGTTCTGCAGCAGCTGGGGCAGGCGGGTCTGACCCGTGTGTTCTGCGAGGGCGGCAGCGCCTTGGCGGCTTCGCTCCTGGCCTTTGATCTGGTGGATGAGCTGATCGGTTTCACCGCCGGTCTGGGGATCGGCGCCGAGGGGCTCCCCTCGATCGGGGCCCTGGGCATCGGCCGGCTGGAGGAAGCGCCGCGGTTCGAGCTGGTCGAAACCCGCCCCCTTGGCCCTGACATCCTGCACCGCTGGACCCGCGCGCTGCGCTGACGGCCTGCTATCTTTCCTGTCAGGCGGTTTCTCCCGCCCGTCGCCGGAGCATGGTCATGCTCCGCTCCCGTTGGGCGTGGCCCGGCGCCTTGCGCCGGGCCACGCCCAAGGCCGCCAAAGATGCGCTGGCGCCAGCCAGGGCGTCCTGCGGGCGCGGGAGGTCTGCCGGTGCCGCTTGCTGCTGGGCTCAGCGCCAGAGGCGGGCGTAAGTCGCAAACAGTCCCTGAAGTTTGGAGAGCAGGCGGTTGCCAAGGCCCGGATGCGGCAGGCGGCCTTCGCGCAGGCGCCGCACCGCCACCTCTACCGGGCAGGGCTGGCCGGTCACCGGGTCGAAATAGCGCGGGTAGTCGATCAGCGCCGCATGGGCGAGGCCCAACAGCGGCACCTGTGCCGTCCGCCAGGGCGGCACCGGCGCCAGATCCGCGGTCAGCCCCCAGCCGGCATAAAACGGCGTGCCCAGCGTCGTCACCTTCACCCCGCGCAGCAGCGCCTCGAACCCCAGGAGCGAGGTCATCGTCCACACCTCCTGCACGTTCTCCAGCAGGGCCATGGGGTCTGCCTGCGCGGCGACAATGTCCGCCAGCCCCTCGGCATTCACCTGGCCTTTGCGCAGCCCGGCCTCCACATCCGGGTGCGGCTTGTAGATGATCACCGCCTCCGGGTTGGCGTCCCGCGCGGCGCGCAAAAGCTCCAGGTTGGTCCGCACCTGCCCGGCGCCGCACAGGATCGACGCATCATCCTCCACCTGGCCCGGCACCAGGATCCGGCGGCCGTCCGGCAGCGCCGGGACGGCGCCGCCAAGGTTGTATTTCGACACGCCGTCCCGGACCAGCGACTGCACCAGGCGTTCGGCCCGCAGCGCCTCCGCCTGGGTCATGTCCACCCGGCGGGCAATCAGCGCATCCAGGCCGGAGGGCGTGCGCGGATCGTAGTAGATCCCGCTCCGGTCGGTCACCAGCGACAGCGGCGGCACCAGCTCCGCGCCCAGTCCGCGCGAGCGCAGGAAGCCGTCCTCCACCCGCACCGCGCCTTTATGCGCCTCTGTTGCCTTGCCGGCCCAGACCATCCAGTTGCGGCCACTGGCCTGTGCCTTGGCCGGGTCTTCGGTGAACAGCACCTTCTTTTCTGCGCCATAGAACTGTTGCAGCGGCCTTCGCTTCCACATCCGCATTCCGGAGGCGGCCCAACCACAATGGTCCTGCCGCCAGGCGCGGACGCGCGCCTCCAGATTGTCCAGCACCGTTTCCAGCTCGCACAGCTCATCCCGGAACGGGTCGTGCCATTTCGGGTAAAGGATCATCGCCGCCGCAAACAGCTGCGACCGTGTCAGCCGCCGCTGCCGCCGCGCGGGCGGCGCGTCGTCCGTGCTCAGCCCCCAGCCCGCATAAAACGGCTGGCCGAAGACCCGCGGCTTGTGGCCTGCCAGGATCGCCTCGAACCCCAGCTGCGACGAGACGGTATAGACCCCGACCGCGCCCTCCAGCAGCGCCCAGGGCGACACGCTGCCGGTGAACAGCTCGACCCGCCCCTGTGCGTCAAGGGCGCTGAAATAGCCCGCCCGGTAGCCGTGCAGCGTTTCGGGATGGGTCTTGATCAGCACCCGCGCGCCGGGGTGCTCCTCCTGGGCAAAGGCCAGCATCTCCAGAAACCGGGCGCGGTCCGCGCGCGATGCGGTGACGGAGGCATCGTCCCGTGCCTGGTCCGCCACCAGCACATAGCCGGGCTCCGGCACCGGATCTTCGGGATCAAAAGCGTTGTATTTGCTGAGATGCGCGGCTTTGAGCCGCGCAACCGCATCGCGCGCCCGGCGCATCAGATGCGCGTCATCCAGCGGGTGGCTGGCCAGGAGCTGCTCCAGATCCGACGGCACGCCAGCGTCGAAGTGCACTCCGGCGCTGTCCAGCAGCAGGCCCGCAGGCGGCTCCCCGGCGCGGCCGGGATGGACCGAGCGCAAGAAGGCATCCTCGACCCGCAGCAGCCCGCAGCCGCGCTTCTGCGCCACTGCCAGCCCGCGCTGCGCCGTGGGGGAGGCGCCCCAGATGCCGACGAGGTCTTCGGGCTGCGGCAGCCCCAGCCGGATATCGTAGCCGGATAATTGCAGGATGCGCCGCACCCGGCGCTGGGTCAGAAAGCCGCCGTTGTAAACAAAAAGCCGGGACGCAGCGCTCCCGGCTTTGTGCTGGCCTGCGGTCAGGCTCATGCTGTTTTAGCTGCCGTCCAGCGCGGTCGAAACGCTCGACAGGGATCCGACCGGCGTCACCAGCAGCGAGATGGTCTTGGTCCACTGCGCATACGGCGCTTCGGTGACATAAAGCGTGTCGTCGTCGCGGATCACAAAATCGCGGGCGACAAACAGCCCGTTCGGCTGTGTCAGGTTCAGCACATAGACCATGCGCTGGGCGCCGATCAGATCGTCGCGGCCCAGCACCTGGTTGGCGATTTCGGCAGGCTCGTTGCGCAGCACAAACACGCCCGTAGGGTCCGAGGCGGTGGAGATCAGGCCGCCGACCTGGGCAATGGCCTCCAGCGCGGACAGGTCCTGGCTTTCAAACGGCACCCGCGCCTGGGCGGAGGTTGCGCCAAGGGCGGTGAAGGAGCGGGTGTCCTCCTCCACCAGAATGCGGTCGCCGCCGCGCAGGGCGACATCCAGCGCCGGGTTGTCGAACAGGTCCTGGAACCAGATCTTGCCCTTTTCGTGGCCGCGGATCACGGTGACCTGGGCAATCTCCGGCTGGATCGTCACACCGCCGGCCTTGGCCAGCATGGAGGACAGGGTCCGGGTCGGGCGTTCGATCGGATAGACGCCCTGGGCGCCGACGGAGCCGGTGAGGCTGACAGTCGCCCCGTCGCCTGCCAGGCGGCGCACCTGCACCTGCGGATCCGGGGTCTGGTCTTCCAGCTTCCGGGTGATGGTCTCGCGCAGCTGATCCGGTGTATTGCCGGACGCCCGCAGGCGGCCCGCATAGGGCACAAAGATATAGCCGGCGCTGTCGACCTGCACCTCTTCCAGCACGGTGGCATTGGTGGCCTCGGCGGCCAGCAGCCCGTCATCGACGTTTTCCCAGACCGTCAGGCCCAGCACATCGCCGGGGCGGATGGTGTCAGAAGTCAGCCGCCCCGCCGAGGTGAACCCGGAGGAGAACCCCAGGGCAGGCACCACCGCCGTGGCGCGGGCCACCCGGTCGTTGACGGAGACGATAAAGGCATCGCCTTCCCGCTGCACGGACCCGGCGAAGATCTGGCGCTTGTTGGGGCCGACTTTGGGCAGGCCGCAGGAGGCGGCCAGCGTCAAGGCGGCCAGCATGGCCACCGGACGCGCCCAGCGAAGGGGAACGGATTTCACTGCTCGGTCTCCTCGACCAATTATTGTTTGCCTCAAGTTTTACCGGCAACCTAACCGGGCAGCAGGGAAAAATCCAGTCTTAGGGCAAATCTGCGTCAGGTCACAAGGCGAAACTGTTGCCGCGGTGCCGCTGTGCCCAGGCGCAGCGCGTCATAAGGATCTTCCTCCGCCAGCATCATATCCGCCACCTGGCGCAGCAGCTGGCGGCGCCCATTGCGCGAATAATACCCTCCGGGCACCTGCGAGGTTTCCAGAAGAAAGCGGCGGTAATCCTTGTAGGCGCGGCTGTCAGGGCGGCTGGCGGCGGCAAAGAATTCCGCCAGCGGCTGCTCCGAGACAAACTCAGGCTTGCCATAGACCGCGCGGCCAAACACCCGCAGCGGGATGCCGCGCCACAGCACCTGCTGGCCAGCGGTGGAATTGACGGTCACCGCTGTGCGCGCCTCGTTCAATAGCTGCGCCAGCTTGCCGCCGCGCACGTAATGCACCCGGTCGGCAATGCCATGCGCCCGCGCAAGCCGCCGCAGGGTGCGGCGCACTTGGGCACGGCCATCCTCCAGCGGGTGCGCCTTGATCACCAGGTGGTGGTGGCGCGGGGCGCCTGCGGCGAAACCGCCGATCACCTCCGCCAGGAATTCGCCCATGCTGCTGAACGGGGAATGCATCTGGAACGAGCTGTCATGCTCCAGCTGCAGCAGCGCAAGGTGATAGGGAAAGCCGCCGCCGCGGATGCGCTGCTCCGCCAGCCGCCGCTCCAGCGCCTGGACGGGCATCAGCAGCAAGCGCTTGAGGTAGAGCTGGAATTCCTTGGTTACAGGCAGCGCCCGGTGCGGGCGGAAGTTGCGGTACTTGCGGTTCCGGAACATCACGAACCAATGGTACAGCGCGCCATAGAAAACATGCTGGCGCATATCGCCCCAATGCGCAGGCGGCAGCGGCGCCTCCATGTCCGACAGCGCCAGCGCTTCCTGCATCTGCGGCACGGTCATGTCCATCAGCCGCGAATGGCCATTGGCGCCGCCGCGCTCATAGGTCACCCAGTAGGGACGCAAATAGCCTTCCTCAAACACATGCACCGTCAGCCCGCGCTGCCGGGCCGCCGCCACTGCGGCGGCGTGTACGGGCCGGGTGTCGCCGTAAAGCACAAGATCGGTGATGCCGCGGCTGTCCAGCAGCCCGGCCAGCACGTCAGGCCACTCCCGCTGCGGTCCGGTGAACGGAATAAAGCTCTCCCTGCCGCGCCAGAAGGCTTGATCGCCTGCATTGAACCCGACCCGCGCCACCTCGCAGCCCGCCGCCTGCAGCATTTTTCCGAGGGCAGCAAAAAACGGCCCGTGCGGGCCTTGCAGGAACAGAAAGCTCCGGTGCTTTTCGGCAGGGGTGGGCATCACAGGGGGCTGAACTCGAAAGACTAAGATAAGGATCGGATAATATTTGAGTGCGGCGAAACTAAGGCTTCAGCGGGGGGGATGGCAAGCCGGGGCTTGTGAAGACCGCACGGCTTGGCTACCTCTGCCGCAGGATAGACATTGCACCGGCGGGGAGCGCACCCATGTTCACAGGCATCATCACTGACGTTGGCACCATTGCCGAACTGGAGCAGCAGGGCGACCTGCGGGCAAGGATCCGCACCGGCTATGACACCGCCACAATCGACATCGGCGCCTCGATCGCCTCCGATGGGGTCTGCCTGACGGTGATCGCGCTGGGCGACGACTGGTACGACGTGCAGGTCTCGGCGGAGACCGTCTCAAAGACCAACCTCGGCGCCTGGACCGTGGGCAAGCGGGTGAACCTGGAGCGCGCGTTGAAAGTGGGCGACGAACTGGGCGGCCATATCGTGTCCGGCCATGTGGACGGCGTCGCCGAAGTGGTTGCCATGACGGACGAGGGCGACAGCACCCGGGTCACCCTGCGCGCGCCGCAGGCGCTGGCCCGCTTCATCGCCCCCAAGGGCTCGGTGGCGCTCAATGGCACCTCGCTGACGGTGAATGACGTGGATGGCTGCGATTTCGGCATCAACTTCATTCCGCACACCAAGGAGGTCACCACTTGGGGCGATGTGAAGGCGGGGGATCAGATCAACCTGGAAATCGACACCCTGGCCCGCTACGTCGCGCGGCTGCACGACGCCGGATAAGGGCAGGGCTCTTTCATCTTTCCCGAAATACTCCGGGGTGAGGCCGCCAGGCCGAGGGGCAGCGCCCCTCATGCGCCGGGGCGTCGGGGAGCAAACGCTCCCGCCCCTTTTGCCTGCATCACATATGCCGTCAAAAGCGTTGGGCCGCGCGCGCCGCCAAGGCGGCGCGTCACCACATGTCGCCAACGGTGTAGCCCGCCGGGAAGGGGTCGCTGGGGTCCAGCGTGTACTGGCTCAGCCCGTAGATCCAGCCTTGCCCTGACAGCGTTGGGACAATCGCTTGGTAGGGCCCAACCTGCGTTTCCTCCACGATCCGCCCGGTAAAGGTGGTGCCCAGCGGCCCGGCGTTCACATAGTCCTGGCCTAGCCCCAACAGCCCGCGCGCGTGCAGCACCGCCATCTTGGCGCAGGTGCCGGTGCCGCAGGGCGAGCGGTCGAGGATGCCGCTGGCGTCCTGCGGGCGCTCCGGATCGAACGGGCCGGTCGAAAGGGTGACCGCTCCGCGCCCATGGGTTCCTTCCGCCACCGGCGCGCCCCAAAGGTTGGTGATGGTCGGGCCGGAAATTCCGGGGTTGTCCGGATGCACCACCGGCAGCTGCTCGGCGGCGGCGTGGCGGATCGCCTCTGACACCCGAACGATCTCCGCGCCGTTGTCCGCATCGAGCGCAACGCCCAGAGTTTCGGCCCCGGCCAGCACAAAGAACATGCCGCCCCAGGCCACATCCACAGTGACGGTGCCCAATCCCGCCACCTCCACCTGCGCATCCAGATGCATGGCAAAGGCCGGCACGTTCCTGAACTCTACCCGCGTCACCTTGCCATCGCGGCATTCGGCCTTCACCCGGATCAGCCCGGCGGGGGCCTCCAGGGTCAGCTCCGTCACCGGCTCCGTCATCGGCACGATTCCGGTCTCCAGCAGCACCGTCACCACGCAGATGGTATTGGAGCCGGACATCGGCGGGTATTCGGTCTGCTCGAAAATGATGAAGCCCGCATCGGCCTCCGGGTGGCAGGGCGGCACGATGGCATTGCCGCACAGGCCGGGATTGCCGCGCGGCTCGCGCAGCATCGAGAGGCGGATCTCGTCATGGTTGGCGGCCATGTCCTGCATCTTCTCGAACACCGAGCTGCCCCGCAGCAGCGGCATGCCGCCGGTGATCACCCGGCCCGGTTCGCCCTCGGCATGAACTTCGACGGCTTGCAGTATGCGGGATGCGCGCATGTCCGGTCCTCCCAACCATCTGGCATCTGGGATCCTGAATTGGATCCAAAGCCAGTTGTGCACAGCTGCACAGGCCGCGTCCAGACCCCCTGGTGCCGTTTGCGGGACTGGCATTTGCCGCCGGCCTGGGCTATCTGGCTGGGAAAGAACCCGCAGTGCCAGGCGTGCTGCCCATGCACATCGAAAGGCTGCCATATGAGCTTTGAAAAACCGGGGCCGGTTGAGGCGCAACTGCGCGATGCGATCAGCCCGATTGAAGAGATCATTGAAGAGGCCCGCCAGGGCCGCATGTTCATCCTGGTCGACCATGAGGACCGCGAGAACGAAGGCGACCTGGTGATCCCGGCGCAGCACGCCGATGCCGCCGCGATCAATTTCATGGCCACCCATGGCCGCGGTCTGATCTGCCTGACCCTGCCGGCCGAGCGGATCGAGGAGCTGGGCCTGCCGATGATGGCGCTGCACAACTCGTCGCGCCATGAGACCGCCTTCACCGTCTCCATCGAGGCGCGCGAGGGGGTCTCCACCGGCATCTCCGCCGCTGACCGCGCGCTGACCGTGGCCACCGCCATCGACCCGGAGAAATCCGCCGCCGACATCGCCACGCCGGGCCATGTGTTCCCGCTGCGCGCGCGCCGGGGCGGGGTGCTGGTCCGCGCGGGCCACACTGAGGCCGGCTGCGATGTGGCGCGGCTGGCGGGCCATTACCCGGCGTCGGTGATCTGCGAGATCATGAAGGAAGACGGCACCATGGCGCGCCTGCCCGACCTGGTCGAATACGCACAGAAACACGGGCTGAAGATTGGCACCATCTCCGACCTGATCACCTACCGCGCCCGCAACGACAACCTGGTGGTGGAAACCTCGCGCGAGACCGTGACCTCGGAATTCGGCGGCGAGTGGGAAATGCGGCTGTTCACCGACCAGACCCACGGTATCGAGCATGTGGTGATGATCAAGGGGGACATCACCACGCCGGAGCCGGTGCTGGTGCGCACCCATGCGCTGCATGAGGCGACGGACATCCTGGGTCTTGGCCCGAAATCCGCCCGCCAGCTGCCCCGCGCGATGGAGATCATCGCCGAAGAGGGCCGCGGTGTGGTGACCCTGTTCCGCCAGCCGCGCAACGCGCTTTATGCCAACGAGGACGAAGGCCCGCGCACGGTGACCATCAAACAGACCGGCATCGGCGCCCAGATCCTGTCGGGCCTGGGCCTGCATGAGCTGGTCCTGCTGACCGACTCGCCCTCCACGAAATACGTCGGGCTGGACGCCTATGGCCTGTCCATCACCGGCAGCCGCCCCATTCTGAAGGACGCTTGATATGGCCGGACATGAAACCCACTACACCCTGCCGCGCGCAAAGTTCGACAAGCCGGTGAAGCTGCTGATCGTTGTCGCGCCCTACTACAAGGATATCGCCGACAATCTGGTCGCCGGCGCCGCGGCAGAGATCGAAGCCGCAGGCGGCACCTTTGAAATCGTGGAAGTGCCTGGCGCGCTGGAAGTGCCGACCGCAATTGCGATTGCCGACCGCAGCTCAAACTTCGACGGCTATGTGGCGCTGGGCTGCGTGATCCGCGGCGAGACCACACACTACGACACCGTCTGCAACGACAGCTCCCGCGCGATCCAGCTGATGGGGCTGCAGGGCCTGTGCATCGGCAACGGCATCCTGACCGTGGAAAACCGCAAACAGGCCGAGGTGCGCGCCGATACCGCCGATCAGAACAAAGGCGGCGGCGCGGCGGCTGCGGCCTTGCATCTGATCGCACTCACGCGTAAGTGGGGCGCCCAGACCAAAGGCATCGGCTTCAAAGCGCCCGCAGGGGCGTATCAGGTCGCCGGTACAGACAACGGATCCACCAGCGCATGAGCACCCAGGACAGCCGCCCCAAGGGCAATGGCAAGAATCAGATGAGATCGGCAGCGCGGCTTTATGCGCTGCAGGCGCTGTTCCAGATGGAACAGAGCGGCCAGACCTTTGACCAGGTGATCGTTGAGTTCGAGGACCACCGGTTCGGCGCTGTCTATGAAGGTGACGAGATGGCGGAAGGCGATGCCAAGGTCTTCCGCAAGCTGGTGCGTGAAGCGGTGAACTATCAGGCGCGGATCGACCAGATGACCGACCGCGCGCTGGTGGCGAAATGGCCGATCGCCCGCATCGACCCGACCCTGCGGGCGCTGTTCCGCGCGGCGGGGGCTGAGCTGACCCAGTCCGACACCCCGCCCAAAGTGGTGATCAACGAGTTTGTCGACATTGCCCGCGCCTTCTTTCCCGAAGGCAAGGAGCCGAAGTTCGTCAATGCCGTCCTGGACCACATGGCGCGGGAGGCCAGGCCGGACGCGTTCTAAGACCGGCCGGCACAGGGTTTTGAGGATAAAAGGGCGCGCCGCGGGGCGCGCTTTTTTTGTTTCAGGGGCTGGTGCTGCGCAAAGGGTGCGACAAATTCCGCTCATCCTGCCCGCAACCGCTGGACGGCGCTGCAAAGGCTGATAACCTCTTCGAGCTTATCTGGAGGACTCAGATGCCTGAACTGGTGAAAATGTATATCCGCAATGTTCTGATCGGCTTTGGAATCGCGGCCGCCTTTGTCGCGGTGCTGCTGTGGTTCAACGTGATGAACCTCTGGTCGCTGGTCACCGCCTCGGATGCGGGGCTGCTGGCGGTGTTCCTGCTCTGGTTCATGCATGGCATCGTCTTTGCCGGGGTGCAGTTCGCCTGGGCCGTAATGGCGATGGCTGAGAAAGGCACCGGCCCCCGCCGCGGCACGCCTGTGGTTGATGCGTTTCAGCCGGTGAAAGTGCCCGCCGAAAAGCCATCCCAGGCACAGCGTCAGTTGCGCACCCGCCGCTGATACGCGGAATAACGGAAATCCGAACCGCGCTTTCCTGACGGAGGGCGCGGTTTTCTTTTGCGGAGGGGGGGGAAGCGGCGGGACCACCAGTCAACCGTGCGGCTTTGATTCCCGAGGACCTGTATATACAGGTGGGCGCCAGGTAAACGGACCAGGATCCGCACAGAGCCAGCTCCCTCGGAATTGCTTAAGGCCACCGGAATGCTGCCTGTCACGAGAAGGGCAGAACCCGCCAAGGCCGTAAGTAAGCTGCCCGGCCCCTTGTTACAAGGGGAACGCGGGGCGGGCTTTCATCATTTCCCGGCAAAACCGCGGGATTGCAATTTGTTCACCAATTGTTCACATTCGCACCCATGATGGAAGATCTGCAGCCCGGACAAAAACTGGCCCGCGGGGTGTCGCGCTGTCTGCGCTCGCTCGGATTCGCGCCGCTGGAGGAATTCGTGCCCGCCCGCGGCTTGCGGGTGGACGTGATGGCGCTGGGGCCGAAGGGCGAGCTTTGGGTCATCGAATGCAAATCCAGCCGCGCAGATTTTCAGGCCGACAGCAAGTGGGAAGGCTATCTGGAGTGGTGCGACCGCTATTTCTGGGCGGTGGACATGGATTTTCCGGCCGAGCTGCTGCCGGACGGCACCGGGCTGATCATCGCTGATCCCTATGATGCGGAAATCATCCGCATGGCGCCGGAGGACAAGCTGGCGCCGGCCCGGCGCAAGAAGCTGGTGCAGAAGTTCGCCATGGACGCTGCCCGCCGCCTGCAATTCCTGCGCGATCCGGTCCCGGGCAAGGACGGGCTGCTGCTGGGCGGGGCAGGGGGCGCAGATCTGGAAGTATAAGGCGGAGGGACGCGCTCCCGCGCCTGCAGGTGCCCCGGCTGCGCCGGGTCCCCTTGGCAGCCTTGGGCCCGGCAGCGCGCCTTCGGCGCCCTGCTGGCGGCCGCGCGCTGCGCTGCCGCGCCAAGCGGTCGAGCTTGCGGCAGAACCGGGAACCGGCCCGGTCACAGGGGCGGCGGCCTAGACGCCCCGGATCACTTGATGCTGCGCGCCGCTTGGGCTGCTGCGCGGATCTCGTCGGCGATCTCTTCCGCCTCTTCCGGATCGAAGTCCATCGGAATCTCGGCGCCGCCCGCCTCGATGAAGATCCGCACCATGCCCTGATCGGTCGGGCCGATTTGCAGGTTTGCCTCGATGTCGCGTTCGGTATTGATACTCATCTTGCACTCCCTAGCCGGTCAGCGGAATGCAGCCGGTGCTAGCCCGCCGCACGCTGAAAGGCAAGCCGCCTTTGCGCTACACTAAGGCATGACGGATGTGATCTTGCGCCGATTCGCCCCGACCGACATGCAATGGCTGGTAGCCCGACACCAGGATCTCTATGCCCGCGAGGCGGGCTTCGACCAGACCTTCGGGCCGCTGGTCGCCGACATCCTGCACAGTTTCTGCGCGGGCCATGATCCCGCCTGCGAGCGGGGCTGGATGGCCGAAAGCCGCGGTGAGCGGCTGGGGACGGTGTTCTGCATGAAGAAGGACGCGGAGACCGCGCAATTGCGGCTGTTCCTGCTGACCCCGGAGGCCCGCGGCAAGGGCCTGGGCAAGCGGCTGTTGCGCGAGTGCGTGGAATTTGCCCGGGCCGCGGGGTACCGGGGCATGATGCTGACAACCCATGAAAGCCACCGCACCGCCTGTGCCCTGTACCGCGCGTTCGGCTGGCAGCTGACGGGCAGCCGCCCGGTGCGCAGCTATGGCCAGGACTTGGTGGAACAGACTTGGCGGCTGACGTTTGAAACCGCCGGCGCCTGATTTCCGCTGGGCGGGCTGCGCTGGATTCGGCTGCAATTGCAATCGCTTGTGGATAAATTCCGGGCGGATGCGGCGGATTGCAGAAGGTCTCGCACCAGACGTCCGGCAGCCGCGGTTTTCTGCGGCAGAAACGTGAAAAAACCTCTTGCGTGCCCCTGGGACGTGCTATAAATGCCCCCTCAGTGCCGCCTTAGCTCAGTTGGTTAGAGCGCTGGATTGTGGATCCAGAGGTCCCCCGTTCAAGCCGGGGAGGCGGTACCATCCCCCCCTATTAGAAATCACTATCCAGAACGCTCCGAGCACCTTTGTGGGACAGTCCTTCGAACTTGGGCTTTTGCTGCTGTTGATTGCGGCGGCACAGAGCGTGCTCTGCGATGCCATCTCCGTGTTTCAGTGCCGGAGGAGTGGCGGGAAGCAGGCCGGCCGCCGCCTGAACCAGCGGCCGGCCCCGGCCTCAATCAGCCGTGGTTGTCGTCGTCGTGGTGGTCGTGGTGGTGCCGTCATCGTCGTCGGCAATCACGACCAGAAACAGGGCGCCCGCGATCACCCCGGCTGTGGCACCGGCCGAAAGGCCGGTCTCCGGCATGCGGCTGGTGCTGGACTGGGCCACGGCTTCGGCACCTGGCGCCTGGCAGGTCACCTGCAGCGAGCCGTTTGGAAGATAGCTGGCGGAAACAGGCACCCCGGCACCGCAGGCCAGACGGCGCTTGGCCTCTTCCAGGGCCGGGTCCGCGGCCTGGGCAAAAGCCGCCTGGCCGGCGAAGGCGAGCGGAATTATCAGCGTGGCCGCCTGCAAGATACTGGTATACATGGATAAACAACCTTATGATTAGGAACGTATTCAGATTAGTTAACGGCTGAGCACCGGGCAATAACGCAGATACCTGGTTTCCGGGTTCCGGCAAGATGCCGCGCAGTGCCGCTGCGCGGAGCGGGCGGCGGCGGGTGCTTTCAGCGATGCAGCGGGGGTAACGAGATGCTGAATTCAATTGCCAAGACCTTGACCGCAGGGGTTTCCTGCCTGGGCCTGGCCGCCGCGCCGGCCCTTGCGCAAAGCCCGGGACCGTTTGTTTACACGGTGGTGGTGCCGGGCGGAGAGTTCGGCTCGGCGGCCTTTCTGGCGGAGCTGCTGGCGACGCTGGCTACGGCCAAGGCCTTTTGCCGCGCGACTGGTGATTCGGCGCTGCAGGTCGACTGCCTGTCCGAACGGCTGGAAGCCGCAGCGGGCAGTATTCCCGAGGATACCGATTACGACGAGGTGCGCAGCGTGCTGCAGGACAGCTCCGGCAGGCTCAGGCAGCTGGCCCGCCAGAACCGCGATCCCGACCGGAGCCGGGTGACCGTCTCCAGCGCAAGCGATCCGGCAGAGCGCACTAACCGGCCGCTCACTCCGGTGCGCGCCTCGGCTCAGGCGGCGGTCAACCGCGAAGCCGCCCGCATTCTGGATGACGCAGCCACCGTCCTGCTGCGCAGCGCGGAAACGGCGCAGGACCGGCAGACCCAATACGCTCAGATCGCCGCTGCAATCGACTCCAACAAGGTTCTGCTGAGGTCCTGAGCCGGGCGGCTCAGTCCGTGATTTGCACCGTTTGACGCAGCGCGCCGGTCTCGCGGTCGTAGATCAGGATGCGGTTGTCCCGGCTGACCACCGCGATCCAGTCCCGGCCCAGGGTCACCGCCTCTGCCTCCGCTCCGGCGGGCAGGGCGATTTCCGCAGGCAGCGGTGCATCACTTGCCTGCAGGCGGATGACAAGCAGTGAGATTATCACTACAAGCCCGCCAATCATCACCACGGTCAGCGTGGTCACCAGCCGCCGCAGAAACCGGATCTGCGGCGGCTCCGTTTGGATTTCGGTCTCGGAAGGATCAGTCATGGGCAGCCGCCGGATTGAGTTTGTCATCGCGGAAAACCCGCCTAAGCGGCTTGATAAAGCGGTTTCGCGCGATGTGCCAGAGGAGGCCGCCCTGTCGCGCACCCGGCTGGCGCGGCTGATCGGGGAGGGGGCGCTGACCGTGGATGGCGCCGTGGTGCAGGACCCAAAGGCCAACGTGGCGGCTGGCGCGGTTATCGCGATCGAGGTGGAAGAGGCTGAAGACAGCCATATCGGCCCCGAGGACATCCCGCTGGAGATCGTCTTTGAAGACGGCGACCTGATCGTGATCAACAAGCCTGCGGGCATGGTGGTGCATCCGGCGCCGGGCTCGCCTTCTGGCACCCTGGTCAACGCGCTGCTGCATCATTTCGGCGGCAACCTGTCGGGTGTCGGCGGGGTCAAGCGCCCGGGCATCGTGCACCGCATCGACAAGGAGACCAGCGGCCTCCTCGTGGTGGCCAAATCAGATGCCGCGCATCAGGGGCTGGCCGTGCAATTCGAGAAGCACACGGTGGAGCGCTACTACCAGGCGGTCTGCTACGGCGTGCCCGACGGCAACGATCCGCGCCTGCGCGGCGTCAAAGGGGCGAGCTTCGAGCCTGGCAATATCCTCAAGCTCACCACCCATTTGGCCCGGCACAAGACCGACCGGCAGAAACAGGCGGTGCTGTTCCAGGGCGGCCGCCACGCGGTGACCCGGGCCCGCATCTGCGAAAGCTTTGGCAATCCGCCCTGCGCGGCGCTGATCGAATGCTGGCTGGAAACCGGCCGCACCCACCAGATACGGGTGCATATGGCCCATGCCGGCCACAGTCTGGTGGGCGACCCCACCTATGGCGGCCGCCGCAAGCTGCCCGCCAAAGCGCTGAGCGAGGAGGCGCAGGCCGCAGTGCGGGCGTTCCCGCGCCAGGCCCTGCACGCCGCGGTGCTGGGGTTCGCGCACCCGGTCACCGGCGAACTGCTCAGATTCGAGGCACCCCTGCCGCAGGATATGGCGGATTTGCTGGCGGCTTTGCGCCAGTAATTTGCGCCAGTAAACTATCAGCAAATAAGTGTGTTCTGCCCTGTGATGCAATTCACAGACGGCAGCGCCGGCGCTAACATAGAAGAATTCCACAAGCGGTCCTTGAAAAGGACTTAGCGCTAACACATATGCGCTAATGTTAAGTCCTTATACATTTTGGGAGGGACACTTTATATGGCGAATTATGCAAACCTGCCTGCCCCGACGCCCGAAGGCGGCCTGAACCGGTATCTCCAGGAAATCCGCAAGTTTCCGCTGCTGGAGCCGGAAGAGGAATACATGCTGGCCAAGCGCTGGGTGGAAGAACAGGATGCGGCCTCGGCCCATAAGATGGTGACCTCCCATCTGCGGCTCGCGGCCAAGATCGCCATGGGCTACCGCGGCTATGGCCTGCCGCAGGCCGAAGTGATCTCCGAGGCGAATGTTGGCCTGATGCAGGCGGTGAAACGCTTTGACCCGGAAAAGGGCTTCCGCCTGGCGACCTACGCCATGTGGTGGATCCGCGCCTCGATCCAGGAATATATCCTGCGCTCCTGGTCGCTGGTGAAGCTGGGCACCACCTCGGCGCAAAAGAAACTGTTTTTCAACCTGCGCAAGGCCAAGGCCCGCATCGGCGCGCTGGAAGATGGCGACCTGCGCCCCGAGAACGTCAAGCGGATCGCGACCGACCTTGGCGTGACCGAGGATGAAGTGATCTCGATGAACCGCCGCATGTCGGGCGGCGATGCCTCGCTGAATGCCACCGTCGGCAGCGAGGGCGAGGGCACCATGCAGTGGCAGGACTGGCTTGAGGATGAAGATGCCGATCAGGCCGGCGATTATGAGGCCCGCGATGAGCTGGAAGTGCGGCGCGAGCTGCTGGCCGAGGCGCTGGACGTGCTCAACGACCGCGAGAAGGACATTCTGACCCAGCGCCGCCTGATGGATCAGGCTGTGACGCTTGAGGATCTGAGCTCGCAGTACAACGTCAGCCGCGAACGCATCCGCCAGATCGAGGTTCGGGCGTTCGAAAAGCTGCAGAAGAAGATGCGTGAACTGGCCAGCGAAAAGGGCATGCTGTCCAGCGCCTGACCTCTGCGTCCCCAAACAGCGTGTAAAGGCGGTGCCGCGGCGCCGCCTTTTTTCTTGCGTGCAGAGCGTGCCGGGCTGCTGGCGGTTGTGCTGGCTTTACGGCAGCAGTGTTTCCCCAATGTTTCGCGCGCGAAACATTGGGTCAGCTTGGCTGACCTGAAGGGCTGGCGGTTGCTGGCGGGGGGACCTGTCTGGCGCGTGCCTGGCCGCTGCGGGCTGGGTGCGCTCAAGCTGGATAGGGATGGCTGGCGAAGCTGCTGGCTGCAAGGCTGGCGCGTGGCTGGCTGAAATCACTCTGGTGGCTGGCGTCGCTGGCGGTCTGGCTGGCCCGAAGGGGGGCTGGAGCGCTGGCTGCTTGCGGCCTGGTGAGTCTGGCTTGCTCGCAATTTCTGTATCCTGTGTATCGGGCGGCATAAGGGCGGTCAAGGGAAAATGCAATAAAATCAAATAGTTGATAGATTTACTCGGTTATTGCCGCCGCAGGGCACTGGTCAGGGCGGCTGTGCGGCCCTACATTCACATCCTCTGGCACAGGAGGAGGAGCCATGGCTGGCGGCTGGGCGCAGGACGGCGCGGTGAATGAGCAGATCGAAGCTTCGATCAATGATGAACTTGCACGCCTGAAGGCGCAAAAGCGACCGGTGGGCGAAAGCCGGACCCATTGCGCCGAGTGTGAGGAGCCGATCCCGGAAAAGCGCCGCGCGGCCATTCCGGGCGTCAAGCTGTGCATCGACTGCCAGCAGGAACGCGATGGCGCGCATCAGGCGCGCGGCGGCATCAACCGGCGCGGCTCCAAGGACAGCCAGCTGAAATAAGCGCTGCCGGCGTCTGGCCGGGCTCTTACCGCCTTCTGCGCCGCAGCCAACGGCGGATCAGCTTTATGTCCATGGCGGCCACGAGAACGCCAAGCGGGACCATCCAGAAGCCAAGCACCGGCAGAAACCCGAAGATGCCGCCAAGGATCAGCAGGATACCCAACACCAGCCTCAGCCCGCGCGGCACATGCGCGCGGACCCAGGCAAAGAACGGGCGGAAGCGGTCTTTGAAACTGTCCTTCCCGGCCACTTAACCCTCCGCCGCCAGGCCCATCCGCAGAATGTGCTGCGGACCGGCAAGGCCGTGGGGGTAGATGCCGCCGGTATCGGCAAAACCGCCCTTCAGGTAGCAGCGGATGGCACTTGGGTTCTGCATGTTGACCGTCAGCAAAACCGCACCGCGCTCCGGGTAGCGGGCGGCAAGGTAGGGTTGCAGGGCTAGCACAGCCGCAGTGGCATAGCCTTTGCCCTGATCGCGGCTGTGGATCATAAAGGCGCGCAGGCCCAGCTCATCCGCCCGGGCGAACTCATAGGTCTCGTGATACAGCCGGTCGGTCTTGAAGAAGCCCACCGCGCGGGCGCCGTCGAGGACGGCGTGAAAATCCACGCCCTCCTCATCTTCTTCAAAGGCCTGCGCCACGGTGCCGCTAAAGCGGATCTGATCCGGCGTCACCTGGATGCGGGAGACCAGATCAAATTCGCTGCGGGCCACCGGGCGCAGGCAGAGGCGCATCAGTCCTCCATCGCCTCCAGCTCATCAATGAAGCCGGAGATCATGCTGAGGCCCTTGTCCCAGAACTTGGGGTCGGTGGCATCGAGGCCAAAGGGCGCCAGCAGTTCCTTGTGGTGCTTGGAGCCGCCCGCCTTCAGCATCTCGAAATACTTGTCCTCGAAACCTTCGGCGCCGCTCGCATAGACGGAGTAGAGCGCGTTCACCAGGCCATCGCCGAAAGCATAGGCGTAGACGTAGAAGGGCGAGTGCACGAAGTGCGGGATATAGGCCCAGAAGGTCTCGTAACCGTCCATGTATTCAAAGGCTTCGCCCAGGCTTTCCGCCTGCACCGACATCCAGATGGCGTTGATGTCATCCGGCGTCAGCTCACCCTCGGCGCGGGCGGCGTGCAGTTTGCATTCGAAATCATAAAAGGCGATCTGGCGCACAACCGTGTTGATCATATCCTCGACCTTGCCGGCCAAGAGCACCTTGCGCTGCTCCTTAGTTTCGGCCTTGTCCAGCATCTTGCGGAAGGTCAGCATCTCGCCAAAGACAGACGCGGTTTCCGCCAGCGTCAGCGGGGTGGAGGACAGCATCTCGCCCTGTTCGGCCGCCAGCACCTGATGCACGCCGTGGCCCAGTTCATGCGCCAGGGTCATCACGTCGCGCGGTTTGCCCAGATAGTTGAGCATCACATAGGGGTGCACGTTGGTGACGGTCGGATGTGCAAAGGCGCCGGGCGCCTTGCCGGGTTTCACGCCGGCGTCGATCCAGCCGTCCGAGAAGAAGGGGGCTGCGATTTCGCCCATACGGGGGTCAAAGGCCTCATAGGCCTCCATCACCGTCTTTTCGGCCTCGTCCCAGCCGATAATGCGGCTATCCTCCAGCGGCAGCGGCGCGTTGCGGTCCCAGACCTGCATCACGTCCAGCCCCAGCCATTTGCGCTTCAGCTCGTAATAGCGGTGGCTGAGCTTGGGGTAGGCGGCAACCACCGCCTCGCGCAGTGCCTCGACCACTTCCGGTTCAACATCGTTGGACAGGTGGCGGCCGGTCTGAGCGCTGGGCATGCCGCGCCAGCGGTCGATGATTTCCTTTTCCTTGGCTTGCGTGTTGTGGACGCGGGCGAAGGTCTTGATGTTCTCGCCGAAAACGCGGGCCAGTTCGCGGGCGGCGGCCTCGCGCTTGCTGCGGTCCTGCTCGGTCAGCAGGTTAAGGGTGCCTTCGATGTTCAGCTCTTCACCATCAACGGTGAAGGTCAGGCCCGCGATGGTTTCGTCAAACAGCTTCTCCCAGGCATCGCCGACAATGCCGAGGTCGTGCATGAACTTTTCTAGCTCGTCCGACAGTTGGTAGGGCTTCATGGCGCGGATGCGGCGGAACACGCTGGCATAGCGGGCGAGTTCTTCATTGGCCTCCAGATGCGCCTGCATCGCGTCATCTTCGATCCGGTTCAGCTCCAGCGTGAAGAACACCAGCGGGGTGGTGGCGATGGTCACCTTTTCCTGGCAGTCCGACAGGAAGGCCGCGCGGTCCGCGTCGGTGGTCAGCTGGTAATAGCGCAGGCCGGCGAAGGACATGATGCGCCCGGCGATGTTGTTGATCTTCTCGTTGCGCTGCACGCATTCCAGCAGCCCGTCTGCGTCCAGATCTGCCAGCTTGCCCTCGTAGTCGGCGGCAAAGGCGGCGCATTCCTTTTGCAGCCAGTCCAGATCGCGGGCCAGTTCGGGCGCGTCCTCAGACGCGTAAAGATCGCTGAGGTCCCATTCCGGCAGTTTGCCGAGGCCGCCGGAACCGGCAGTGGCGTTTGCGTCGCGGACGGGGAAGGGAAGCTGGAACATGGGGGCTCCTGTCATGAGAAATGCTTTGATCCAACATCTAAGCGGCGGCTTGCGGGATCACAAGCAGCCGGGGGCGGATCAGCGCAGGAGAATGACAGAGACGGGTAACGGCCGGGTAAAGGGGGCGCGCGCTGAACAGGCAACGGGATGTCGCGGGGGTCAGCCGCCGTGCTGCTCGAACAGGCGGCACATGCGGGAGAACACATGCGCGCGGATGTCCGGGGTTTCCATCATCACTTCGTGCTGGCCGCCCTCGATCAGGTCCAGCTCGCCGCCGGGCCAGCGGTCCATGCGGTCGTGGATCGCCTCGCAGTTGACGATCTGCTCGTCGGTGCCCAGGAATGTGATGCAGGGCAGCGCGGGGGAGGGCTGCTGCGCCAGCCAGGCGCATTCCTCCAGGCTGACGCGCAGCCATTGGATGGTGGGGCCGCCAAGCGCCAGGTCCGGCTGCGCCTCCAGCTGGGCGTGCATCATCCGGTACATCTCCGGATCGGTGGTCAGGGTGTTGCCTTCAAACGGGGTGACCTGGACATATTGCTCCAGCGCAGTGGTCGGCAGCAGCCGCTCGTGCAGGCGCAGATACGGCGCGATCCCGCTGAGGACGCGCACCAGCGGGCGCATCATCGGCGGGATCTGGATGCCCCACATCGGGCCGGTGAAACAGCAGGCATTGACGTCCAGCCCTTCGATCAGCGCCCGCAAGCCGATGGCGCCGCCCATGGAATGGCCCACCAGGAACCAGGGCCGGGGCAGCTCCAGCTGGTCCGCCAGCGCCGTGAGTGCCTGCACGTCTTTCTGGAAATCGGTGAAATGGCCCACGTGGCCCAGACGGCGCTCTGCCAGCATCCGCCCGGCCAGCCCCTGGCCGCGCCAGTCCGCGGTGAGGGTGGCATAGCCGCAGGCGGCAAACTCCGCCGCGGCAAGGCCGTATTTTTCGATATACTCGGTGCGCCCGGGGAACAGCAGGACCGTGCCCTTGGCCGTCCCCCCGGGGTGCCAATGGCCCGCACGGATGCGCAGGCCGTCAGCGGTCTGGACCCAATGGGCTGCGCCGTTCGCCGGCCCCTGCGCGATCTCCGCAAACAGGGGGGCGGGCTGCAGCTCCACCGGGGCGCCGTCCATCAGGCCAGCGCCGCCGCCAGCTTCATCGCGGCGCCCATGTCGCCGTCGATGGTCAGCTTGCCGGACATGAAGGCGGCGGTCGGGTTCAGCTCACCGTCCAGGATCGCCTGGAACGTGTCGGCATCTGCGGTCATCGTCACGTCCGCTTCTTCATCGCCGGCACGGGCGCCGGCGCCGTCCAGCATGATGGCGCCCAGGCCTTCGATCTGGAACTTGGCGGTGGAATCGAATTCGCCCGCATCCAGTTTGCCGTTCAGGGCTTCTGCCGCCTGTTCAAGGGTAACGCTCATATCGGTCCTCAATCTATTTTGCGCGCTTATAGCACAAACCTGTGAAGCATGTGCATCCAATACTGGAAAATACAGCGCGCGGGATTACACTGGGGGCATCATGCTGGCAAATTTTCCAAAGCTCAAAGCTATCGTGGCGGCAACAGCGTCCGCTGCCGCGTTTTCCCTCTCCGGGCAGGCGCTGGCGCAGGCCGTGCCGGCCGATGTGCTGCTGCAGGATCTGGCCTCTGCCGGCGCAACGGAGGCTGCGGCGATTGACCGCGAGCTGCAGGCGCTATGGGCCAAAAGCGGCTCGCCCTCCATGGACCTGCTGTTGCGGCGCGGCACCGACGCGATTGAACGCGGCGATCTGCAGCAGGCGGCAGAGCATCTGACGGCGCTGACAGACCATGCGCCGGAGTTCGCCCGCGGCTGGTATCAGCGCGCGCGGGTCTATTTCGCGATGGGGCTCTACGGTCCGTCAGTTGCCGACCTGGAGCGCGCGCTGGCCTTGAATCCCAAGGATTACAACGCCATTTACGCGCTGGGCGCGCTGTTCGAGCAGTTCCGTGAGCCTGCGCGCGCCTACCAGGCCTACCAGCGCGCCAAGGCTATACATCCGCACCACGAGGAAGTAAGCAGCGCCCTCGAACGTCTGAAGCTCTCTGTCGAGGGCAGGGAACTCTAAGCCCTCTCGGGGGCGGGGGCTGAAGCAATGGCAAGCGCATCGCGGATCGTGGCCGTCCTGGGCCCGACCAACACCGGCAAAACCCATTACGCCATCGAACGCATGCTGGGTTACCGCACCGGGGTGATGGGATTCCCGCTGCGCCTGCTTGCGCGCGAGGTCTACGACAAGGTGGTTGCGGCCCGCGGGCCCTCGGTGGTGGCGCTGGTCACCGGCGAGGAGCGTATCGTGCCGCCGCGGGCGCAGTACTGGATCTGCACGGTGGAGGCGATGCCCGAGGGCATGGGATGCGATTTCCTGGCCATCGACGAGATCCAGCTCTGCGCCGACCCGGAGCGCGGCCATGTCTTCACCGACCGGCTGCTGCGCGCCCGTGGCACGTTGGAAACTCTGTTCCTGGGCGCCGACACCATGCGCGGCCCGATTTCGGCACTGGTGCCGGGCGTCGAGTTCCACCGCCGCGAGCGGATGTCCGATCTGGTCTATACGGGTTCGAAAAAGATAAGCCGGATGCCGCCGCGCACCGCCATCGTCGGGTTCTCGGTTGATAATGTCTATGCCATTGCCGAGCTGATCCGCCGCCAGAAGGGCGGCGCGGCGGTGGTTATGGGGGCGCTTTCCCCGCGCACCCGCAACGCCCAGGTGGCGCTCTACCAGAATGGCGAGGTCGATTACCTGGTCGCCACCGACGCCATCGGCATGGGGCTCAACCTCGATATCGACCATGTGGCGTTTTCCTCCACCACCAAGTTCGACGGCCGCCGGATGCGCCCCTTGGCGCCCAATGAACTGGCGCAGATCGCAGGCCGCGCCGGCCGCGGCATGAGTCACGGCACCTTTGGTGTTACCGGCGATGCCCGGCCGCTGGATGAAGGCACCGCCTCGGCGATCATGAACCACCAGTTCACGCCGCTGAAAAAGCTCAACTGGCGCTCTGCCGATCTGCAGTTCGGCACCGTCGAGGCGCTGATCAACTCGCTCGAATCAAGCCCCTCGAACGAGCATCTGACCAAGGCGCGCGAGGCCGACGACCTGGGTGCGCTGAAGATGCTGTCGCGCGAATCCGCCATCATCGCCCGCACCACCAATGCGCAATCGGTGAAACTGCTGTGGGATGTCTGCCGGATTCCCGACTTCCGCGGCATCAGCCATGCGGAACATACCTCGCTTCTGGGCGTTATTTTTGAGCATCTGCACGGCGGCGGTGTGGTGCCGGACGACTGGTTGGCCCGCCAGATCAAGCGGATTGACCGGACCGACGGCAACATAGATACCCTGTCCAAGCGTCTGGCCTTTATCCGGACGTGGACATATGTCGCGCAGCGGAATGGCTGGCTGCGTGACGAAAGCCATTGGCGCGGGGAGACGCGCGCTGTAGAAGACAGACTGTCAGACGCGCTGCACGAGCGCTTGACTCAGCGATTTGTGGACCGGCGCACATCCGTGCTTCTGCGCCGGCTCAAACAGAAGGAGGCCCTTTTGGCCGAAGTGAATGACAAGGGTGAAGTGACGGTCGAAGGCGAATTCGTCGGCCGTCTGGAAGGGTTCCGGTTCAGCCCGGACAAAGGCGCGCAGGGTGCTGAGGCAAAAGCCTTGAAAGCGGCCTCGCTGCAGGCTTTGGCGCCGCAATTCCATCTGCGTGCGGACCGGTTCTATAACGCACCCGATACCGAGATCGATTATACCGAGCAGGGCGGCCTGATGTGGGGCGGCGATGCGGTGGGCAAGCTGGTGGCCGGCGCGGACGCGCTGAGCCCGCAGATCGAGGTGTTCGTCGACGACGCCGCCGGGCCGGATGTCGCCCAGAAGGTGGAGCGCCGCCTGCTGCATTTCATCACCCGCAAGATCAACGCGCTGTTCGAGCCGCTGCTGGACCTGCAAAAGGACGAAGAGCTGACCGGCCTGGCGCGCGGCTTTGCCTTCCGGATGGTCGAAAACCTCGGCGTGCTGCCGCGTGCAGGCGTTGCGCAGGAGGTGAAGGATCTGGATCAGGACGCCCGCGGCGCGCTGCGCAAGCACGGCATCCGCTTCGGCCAGTTCACCATCTTCATGCCGCTTCTGCTGAAGCCTGCGCCGACGCGTCTGCGCCTGGTGCTGTGGTCGCTGGCCAACGGCCTGCAGGACTTCCCCGAGGCGCCGCCGCCGGGTCTGGTCACCGTGCCGTCGATCAAGGACGCGCCCGAGGGCTATGACACTATGTGCGGCTACCGGGCTGCGGGCGAGCGGATGATCCGCATCGACATGCTGGAGCGCCTGGCCGACATGCTGCGCGCCGAAGACAGCCGCGGCGGTTTTGAAGCCAAGGCCGACATGCTGTCGATCACCGGCATGACGCTGGAGCAGTTCGCCGACCTGATGCAGGGCCTGGGCTACAGCGCCGAGAAGGGCGAGCGCCAGAAGGTCAAGCCGGTGGATGCCGTCGTGACCGAAACCGGCACCCCGTCCGAAGACAAGCCGGTGATGGACGCCGCCGCCGAGGTCGAGAACACGCCTGCTGCCGCACCGGCAGAAGAAGGTGAAGCCGCACCCGCCGACGTGCCCGCAGGCACCGAAGCGATCGAGGATGCAGGCGTTGCCCCGGTGGCCGAGGAACCGGCCGAGCCGGTGGCTGAGACGCCGGTTGCAGAGACTGCTGCGGCTGAAACCCCGGTGGGCGAAGCGGCCGACGCCGCGCTCGACGCAGCGGAGACGGAAGTCTTTTACACCTTCACCTGGGGCGGCACCCGGGGCGGCCGTCAGGGCGGCCAGCGCCAGCAGAACCGCCGTCCGCAGGGCGACGGCAAACCGGGCGGCAAGGGCAAGCCGCGCGGCGGCAAAGGCGGCGGCGAAGGCGGCCACGGCAAACCGGGCCGCAAGGGCGGTCCGCGCCAGGACAAGGGCGCCAAGACCTATTCCTCGCGTCCCGCCAAGAAGGAAAAGCAGATCGACCCGGACAACCCCTTTGCCGCTGCGCTGATGGGGCTGAAACAGGGCGACTGATCCGGCCATGGCCGACGGCGCGCCCCGGATCCGCATCGACAAATGGCTGTGGTATGCGCGGTTTTTCAAGACCCGCAGCCTGGCCGCCAAACAGGTCGGCGCGGGCCATGTGCGCGTCAACGGCACCAAGGCATCGAAACCGGCTCAGAACGTCTCCCCCGGGGACGTTCTGACCTTCGCCCAGGGCAAGGTGATCCGCGTGGTCCGCATCGAGGCCACCGGCGAACGCCGCGGCCCGGCGCCGGAAGCGCAGGCCCTTTATTCCGACATGACGGAAAAGCAGGAAAAAATTCCGGCCAATCCCAAGTTCGAAGGAAAAGGCCGCCCGGACAAAAAAGCCCGCAGGGCGCTTGATCTTACTCGCAAGCAGGATACCCTTTGACGGCTTGAAGCCTTGGCCGGTCTGGATTAGCTAGGCGCAAACGGATAACGGGACTCGGTACTATGACCTATGTCGTGACGGAAAACTGCATCGCCTGCAAATACACCGATTGTGTCGAGGTGTGCCCGGTGGACTGCTTCTATGAGGGCGAGAACACCCTGGTGATCCACCCCGACGAATGCATCGACTGCGGCGTCTGCGAGCCGGAATGCCCGGCGGATGCGATCCGTCCGGACACCGAGCCGGACATGGACAAGTGGGTTGAATTCAACCGCAAATACTCCGAAATGTGGCCGGTGATCGTGTCCAAGAAGGACCCGCTGCCCGACGCCGAAGAACGCGACGGTGAAGAGGGCAAGATGGAGAAGTATTTCTCCGAGGCACCCGGCGAAGGCGGCTGATTCTCCCTCCTGCGCAGCGATGGCGCAATTGTGCAAAAAACCGCCGCATTGCATAGGGATTTTGCGGTCCCTGACCAGCGGGCTGTCTTTCAGGCGGCCCATTTTTATGATATACTCAGGCCACAATAGGCAAAAGAAATCGGAGTCCGCCCCGGGCGCACGCCTTAAGCGGTGCGTACTTTGGGCGGTATTTCTGCGAAGAAAATGTCCCGGGGACTGGTCCAGACGAACTGGCCGGAGTCCGGTGCTTTTTCGCGTTAATGCCGGTGCCGCCCGGCTGTGAGTGAGGAAAAACCTGTATGACCAAGTCGAAGAAGCTCGAATTCCGCCCCGATGATTACGTGGTTTACCCGGCGCATGGCGTTGGCCAGATCATCTCGATCGAGGAGCAGGAAGTGGCCGGCTTTGCGCTGGAGCTTTTCGTGATCACTTTTGAAAAGGACAAGATGACCCTGCGGGTGCCGACCAACAAGGCGACCGAAGTGGGGATGCGTTCGCTGAGCTCGCCCGATGTGATCGAGCAGGCGATGAAGACGCTCAAGGGCAAGGCCAAGGTGAAGCGCGCGATGTGGTCGCGCCGCGCCCAGGAGTATGAGCAGAAGATCAACTCCGGCGACCTGATCTCGATCGCCGAAGTGGTCCGCGATCTGCACCGCACGGACGATCAGCGCGAGCAGAGCTACTCCGAGCGCCAGCTGTATGAGGCCGCGCTGGAGCGCCTGACCCGCGAAGTGGCCGCCGTCTCCGGCAATGATGAGATCGCCGCTGCCAAGCAGGTGGACGAGGTTCTGACCTCCCGCGCTGCCTGATCAGCCGATCACAAGACAGAAAGGCTGTGCCTGAGAAGGCGCGGCCTTTTTTTATGCCCGTCCGGCTCAGCTGCAGATGGCGAGCAAAGCGAGCAGCCCCGCAATTTCCGCCATCTGCTGCGAAGCGCCCAGTATGTCGCCGGTCTGGCCGCCGATCTTGGCCCTGGCCAGCGCGCCCAGCCCCATAGCGGCTGCACCCATTGCCAGGGCGGTGCCAAAGGCCGCCGCGCCAATCAGAGGCAATGACAGGAATACTGCAAGCCCTGCGGCCAGAAGGCAGGGCAGAGCGCGGGGGCGTCCCACGGTTTGCGACAGCCCCGCCGATCGCGCATTGGGCAGCGCCGCCATCAGCGCGGGCATCACCGCCCGGCTCATCATCGCCAGCGCCAGCAGCGGCCAGGGGCCTGCAACCTGCAGCAAGGCGGCCAGCGCGGTCCAGCGCAGGCCGAACCCCAGGATCAGCGCGATCACCCCGTAGGCCCCGATGCGGCTGTCTTTCATGATCTCCAGCCGCCGTTCGCGGCTGAAACCGCCCCACAGCCCGTCGGCGGTATCGGCCAGCCCGTCCTCATGCATGGCACCGGTCAGCAGCACCTGAACTGCCAGCGCCAGCCCGGCGGCCACCGCCGCCGGCAGGCCCGCCGCCAGCGCCAGCGCGGCCAGCAGTGCTGCGGGCAGGGCCACCGCCAGCCCGGCCAGCGGAAACGCCCAGACTGCCTTGGCCTGACGCTGAAACGCTTGCGGCGGCAGATGCGGCAGCGGCAGCCGGGTCAGCAGCACCAGCGCCAGAAGCACGTCATTTGCCTGGATGTCGTTTTTTCGCATTTACGGGCCTATTGCGGGGCTTGCGGCACTGCCGCCAGCGGTTAAACAGATTGCCAACCGCTTTATCCGCGTCACCCGCTCAGATGCAACGAGGCTTTCACATGCTGCCACAGCTTTCCTCCCTTGATGATTTCCGCGCCGCACTGGCTGCTGCGCCGGCCCAGGACCAGGCCGCGCTGCAGGGCGCTGCCGCCCGAAACAGCCAGCTGACCAAACCGCCGGGCGCGCTGGGGCGGCTGGAAGACCTGGCGATCTGGTACGGCGGCTGGCGCGGCAGCGACCGGCCCGAAATCGCCGCGCCGCAGGTGATCGTCTTTGCCGGCAATCACGGCGTGACAGCGCAAGGCGTTTCGGCCTTTCCGCCGGAAGTCACCGCTCAGATGGTCATCAACTTCCAGCACGGCGGCGCCGCGATCAACCAGCTGGCCAAGCTGGCAGGCGCCCGCATGGATGTGCACGCGCTGGAGCTGGACCGCCCGGCCGGTGATTTCACCCAAGGCCCGGCCATGACCCAGGATGAGCTGCTGGCCGCCCTGCGGACGGGCTGGACCGCAGTGGACCCCAGCGCCGACCTGCTGGTGGTCGGCGAGATGGGCATCGGCAACACCACCCCGGCGGCGGCGCTGGCCTGTGCCCTGTTCGGCGGAGACGCGGCTGACTGGACCGGCCGCGGCACCGGCGTGGATGATGCCGGTCTTGCCAACAAGACCCGGGTGGTGGCCGAAGGCGTGGCGCTGCACAAGGGCGCCATCCGGGATGGGCTGGATGCGCTGGCCTGCCTTGGCGGGCGCGAGATTGCCGCCATGGCCGGTGCCATTGCCGCGGCCCGGGTGCTGCGCATCCCGGTGATCCTGGACGGCTTCATCTGCTGCGCCGCCGCCGCCTGCCTGTTGCAAACCGCAGACGGGGCGCTGGACCACGCCTTGGCGGGCCACCAAAGCGCCGAGGGCGCCCATCCGGTGCTGCTCGGCAAACTGGGCAAGCAGCCGCTCTTGTCGCTGGGTCTGCGGCTGGGCGAGGCCTCCGGCGCGGCGCTGGCGATCCAGGTGCTGAAAGGCGCGATTGCCTGTCACAGCGGTATGGCAACATTTGCCGAGGCGGGGGTCTCGGACGGCTGAGCGCCTGTCTCAGTTGCTAAAACGAAGCCCTGGCCTGCGCCGGGGCTTTTTTATTCGGCGGCCTCGGAGGATTTCTTCCGCTTGCGCTCCGCCATTTCGAAAATCGCGCTTTCGAGGGCCTTTTCCAGTTCCCGCGCCCGTTCGATATAGGCGGGGTTCTGGCTGGCCGGGGTGCCGGGGACCCAGTGCTCGGCCAGATCGCGCAGGTTCTGGCGGTCGTGATTGTAGAACGTCTGCGCCGCCTGCGCCGCCTCGTATTCGGTGAGGCCCACGTTCTCCAGCACGTAGCGGCCCGCCCGGACCGAGCTGTCGAACAGCTCGCGCACGATGTCGTCGGCGCCGGCCTGATACAGCTCATAGACGTGGTTGCGGTCCTTGGCGCGGGCGATGATGTGCAGGTCCGGATAGGCGCGGCGCACATGGGACACCATCTTGACCACCCCTTCGGGATCATCCAGCGCCACGACAAACACCTTGGCCTTGGCAATGCCGGCCGCTTTCAGCAGCTCCGGGCGGGTGGGGTCGCCCAGAAAGCTCTTGACCCCGAAGCGGCGCATCAGCTGCACCGCCTCCATGTCGTGGTCCAGCACCACGGTCTTGAAACCGCTGGCCTGAACCAGCCGGTTGACGATCTGCCCGAAGCGGCCAATGCCGGCGATGATGACCGGGCCTTCCTCGTCGATCTCGTCCGGCTCGTGCTCCTGGCGGGCGTCGGCCATGCGTTTGGACAGGAAGTCATAGAGGATGAACAGCAGCGGCGTGATCAGCATCGACAGGGCAATCACCAGCAGCAGCTTTTCCGACAGGGCCGCCGGGATCACATTCAGCTGGCGCGAGAAGGTGAGCAGCACAAAGCCGAACTCCCCGGCCTGGGCCAGGCTGAGGGTGAACAGCCACAGCCCGCGGCGGCGCAGGCCAAAGGCGCGGCCAACCGCAAACAGCACTGCGCCCTTGGCAAAGATTACCAGCGCGGCCAGTCCGATCAGGTCGGCGGGATCCGCCAGGAGCTGGCGGTAGTCGATGCCTGCGCCGACGGTGATGAAGAACAGCCCCAGCAGAAGCCCCTTGAAGGGGTTGAGGTCGCTTTCCAGTTCATGCCGGAATTCCGAGTTGGCCAGCACCACGCCCGCCAGAAAGGCGCCGAGCGCCGGCGACAGGCCGACCAGCGTCATCAGGAAGGAGATGCCGACCACGATCATCAGCGCCAGCGCGGTGTACATCTCGCGCAGGTTGGAGGCGTGGATGAAGCGGAACAGCGGCCGGGTGAGGTAGATGCCCGCGAGGATGATAAAGGCAATGGCGGCGAGGGTGACCAGCGTCACCGCCCAGCCGGGCAGCCCGTCCACCAGTGACAAGGACCCGTGGCCCGCGCCGTGGCTGTCGCTTTCCAGAATGATGGAGCCATCGCTGGAGAACTGCGGGATTGCATAAGAGCCAAGCAGCGGCAGGAAGGCCAGTATCGGAATCACCGCAATGTCCTGGGTCAGCAGCACCGAAAAGGCCGAGCGGCCGCCGCCGGTGCGCATCAATCCCTTTTCGGACAGCGTCTGCAGCACGATCGCGGTGGAAGAGAGCGACAGCGCCAGGCCGATGGCCAGGCTGACGTGCCAGGGCTGGCCCATCGCCATGGCTGCCCCCATCAGGGCAAGGGTGGACAGCGAAATCTGCATGCCGCCCAGTCCCAGCAGCTTGTGCCGCATCGCCCACAGCGCGCGCGGCTCCAGCTCCAGCCCGATCAGGAACAGCATCATGACCACGCCGAACTCCGCGAAATGGCGCAGATCCTCGGTTTCGGTGCCGGTCAGGCCAAGCACCGGGCCGATGGCAATGCCCGCCGCCAGGTAGCCCAGCACCGAGCCAAGGCCGAGACGTGCGGCCAGCGGCACCGCGATGACGGCGGCTGCCAGATAAACGGTTGCCTGGTAAAAAAACTCTTCCATACAGAAGGTATCGCAAGCGCGCCGGTACCTTGGCAATGGCTTTGGCAGCTGCGGCGCGCTGATAAGGCAATTCGGCGCCTGCCGGGGGCCGGCGCCGCGGAATTATTGCTCCAGCAGGCGGATTTCTTCGCTGAGCTTGCCGATCCGGTCCAGCCGCCGCGAAATCCGCTCCTGGAAACCGCCGAGCTGGTCGATGATATCTGCCAGGGTTTCACCAGAATCGGTCAGCCTGGCGCTTTCGATCTTCAGCAGCACCCGGGTCGAGCTGAGGCCGAGGAAATGCCGGTGCATGACCTGGCAGGCGCTGGTGATGCGCTCGGCTTCCTGATCGACTTCCTTCATGCCGTCCTGCGAGCGCTTGACCTGGTCCTTCACCAAATCGCCGAGGATCTTGCGCTCGGCCTCCATGTCGACATTGCCCAGTTCGCGGCGTTCTTTTTGCAGCTGGTTGTCGCATTCGATCAGGATCCGCGCCATGCCTTCGACAAACAGGCTGTTGTTGACGGAGGATTTGATCTTGGCGAAGTTGCTGTTCTTTCCCATCACATGCGCCGCGAACCAGTCCGACATCTCGCGCGACATGGAGCCATAGTTCTGCGACAGCACGGTGACCGGTCCGCCCGACGGCTCAATCCGCGAGGCCAGCACCCGCAGGTTGTGCGGGATCGTGTGCATGGCGTCGAAATCGGCGATCAGACCTTCGGTTTCCTCGACCAGGGTTTCGGCATTGCGCAGCATGCCGGTCAGTTCCCGGATGCGGGCGTGCGGCTGGTTGCTGAGGCCGGTATCGCGGGCGATCAGCTCCTGGCTCAGCGCGTGGGCGGCGAACTGGTGGTAATTCTCGTAGCCGTGACTGCCCAGCCAGTCGAGCAGGTACTGGGCGCTGTCCTCAGGTTTGACCCCCTGGTCTTTCTCGCGCTTGAGCATCTGGGCGTAAAAGGCGCGCACCTCGCCGAACAGTTTGCTGCTGGGCTTGATCCGGGCAGAGAGGTAGCCGTCCTGGCAGGGGACAACCACGGCAAACACCCAGTAGTACAGCCCGTCCTTGGACTTGTTCTTGACATAGGCGCCCATGGGGTCGCCGCGCTGGATCGTGTCCCAGAACAAAGAAAACACGCCCTTGGGCATGTCCGGGTGGCGGATCAGCTTGTGCGGCGCGCCGATCAGCTCCTCCCAGGGGTAGGCGCCCACCCGCCGGAAAACATAGTTCCCGGCCTGGATCACGCCCCGGCCGTCAGTCCTGGAGAAGAACACTTCATGGAGGCCAAAGGGAGCCTCGCCGCTGCTTGGGCGCGTTTCAACACGGCGGTCAACAAAAGACACGGCAAATTCCACTTCTGTTTGAGTAGTCGTTGCGTTCGTCTTACGCCCAAACCCTTCCCGAGTAGTTAAGTTGGCAGCGGCGCATCTCGTTTTAATTGTGCCATTACGATCTGGCTCTGGACGCGTGAAACGCCCGGGTGCGGCAGCAGAATTTCGTGAATCAGCGTGTTCAGCGCCTGCAGGTCGGCGCAGTAGACACGCAGCAGGTAATCGGCTTCGCCGGTCATCGTCCAGGCGGAGGTGATCTGCGGCTGGCTGGCCACCAGCCGGGCGAACCCCTTGGACTGCTCGGGGCCGTGGCTGCCCAGATGCACCTGCACAAACCCCTGCACCGCAAGCCCCAGTTTGGCCGGGTTCAGCCGCGCCGCATAGCCCTCGATATAGCCTTCCGCCTCCAGCCGCTGGCGCCGCCGCCCGGCCTGGCTGGGCGACAGGTTGAGCAGTTCGCCAAGCTGCTGCGCGGTCAGATGCGCGTCTTTTTGCAGCGCCGCGAGAAGTTTCGTGTCTGTCGGATCCAGCATGCGGGATTTCTCCGTTTTTCAGGAAGAATGTGAAAAACCTGCGCATAAAGCAAGCGGCGCGCGTTAAACTACGCGGAAAACCTGTATCGGAAATGCGGTATTCTTGGCGCAAGATTTAATCCTGTCCCCACATCAGATGAAGGAGACGCGCAATGGGTCCGTTCCCCCACAATGCCCCGAAATCCGAGATTACCCCGGAAAACCCCGCTGGCACCGATGGCTTTGAATTTGTTGAATTTGCCAGCCCGGAGCCGCAGGAACTGCGGGACCTGTTCACCCGGATGGGCTATGAGCTGGTCGGCCGACACAAGCAAAAGCCCGGCATCGAGCTGTGGCAGCAGGGCGACATCACCTATATCCTGAATGCCGAGGCCGGCAGCTTTGCCGAAAAATTCGTCGCAGAGCATGGCCCCTGCGCCCCGTCGATGGGCTGGCGCGTGGCCGATGCGCAGAAGGCGTTCGAACATGCCGTCGCCAAGGGCGCCGAAGCCTATGACGGCGATGACAAGACCATGGACGTGCCCGCGATCAAGGGCATCGGCGGCTCGCTGATCTACTTCATCGACCAGTACTATGACACCTCGCCCTACAATGAGGAATTCGAGTGGCTGAAGCAGTCCAAGGCGCGCGGCGTCGGCTTCTACTACCTCGATCACCTGACCCACAACGTCTACAAGGGCAACATGGACAAGTGGTTCAAGTTCTACGGCGAGCTGTTCAACTTCAAGGAGATCCGCTTCTTCGACATCGAAGGGAAATACACCGGCCTGCTGAGCCGCGCGCTGACCTCGCCCTGCGGCCGTATCCGGATCCCGATCAACGAGGACCGCGGCGAAACCGGGCAGATCGTCTCCTACCTGAAGAAGTATAAGGGCGAGGGCATCCAGCACATCGCCGTCGGCACCGAGAACATCTATGACTCGACCGATGAGATTTCGGAGCGCGGCATCAAGTTCATGCCTGCCCCCCCGGAGAGCTATTACGACCTGAGCCACGAGCGCGTGCAGGGCCATGAAGAGCCGCTGGACCGGATGAAGAAACACGGCATCCTGATCGACGGCGAAGGCGTGGTTGACGGCGGCGAGACCAAGATCCTGCTGCAGATCTTCTCCAAGACCGTGATCGGTCCGATCTTCTTTGAGTTCATCCAGCGCAAGGGCGACGACGGCTTCGGCGAGGGCAACTTCAAGGCGCTGTTTGAATCGATCGAGCGGGAGCAGATCGAAAACGGCGAGATCCAGGCCGCCGAGTAACCGCCGGCGCTTGAGTGACAGGGCCGGGTCCGCACTGCGGGCCCGGCTTTTTCGTGTTCGTCTGCGTGTTCGGGGCCCGGCTGCCTGCAGACCGGGGGCTGGTGGTAGTGGGCAGGGGCAAAATGCCGTCCCGCCCGGATGCTTAGCTGTTGGGCATCTTCAGAGTGCGGTTGCGGCCGCCTTTCTGGTACTGCAGCTGGCTTTCGCCAATGGCAATCACCCGGCCGCCGTCGATGCGGTCGCCGACCCGCACCTTCATGTAGCGGCCCGACGGCAGCCGGACCAGCGCGCGGCGGTCAGAGGCGGTGCCGTAAACCCCGATCAGGTTCAGCTTGCGCAGATTGAGGGCGTTGTTGACCGTGGCGCGGCGGGCGACCGACGCTTCGGTCGGGATGCGCGGCGCGGCAGCAGCGGCAGCGGCGGGCACGGCGGCGGCGGTCTGCACCTGGTTCTGGGCATTGCGGCGGGCGCGGTCCACCAGATTGGCGAAATTCGCAGGCCGCTCGCGCGGCACCGCCGAGGCGGCAATGGCCAGGGCGGTGGCCGCCATCTGCTCTTCCCCGGCCGGTTTCACGCTGGCCGGGCGCTGGCGCGGGCGCAGCGAGGCGAGTTCGGCCCGGCTGAGGCCGCCCAGCCGGGCGCGCTCGGTCTGTTCCTCCAGATCCGCGGGCCGGGCTTTGGGGCGCTTGCGCGACAGCACCTGATTGCGGGCCACCTCTTCGGCCAGGGCTTCGGCGGCCGGGTCGCTGCGCTCCGGTGCGCGCGGCGGCACCTTCTTCGGGCGGCCCAGGTAGACCCTGATGCCGTCGGGGTTGAGTGTGCCTTTGGGGCTGGCCTTGACCAGTCCGCGGGCGTCCAGGTCAAAGTCCGCACCCGCCACGGCGGGGGAGGCAATCGCCGCCAGCCTGTCATCCCCGGCAAAGGACTCCGGCTGCGGCAGCGCCACTGCATCGGCGGCGATGTCCGGCTGGTCAATGGAGGCGGTATAAAGCTCATCAAGGCCAGGCGCAGCGGGGCTGGTTCCAAGATCCGGCGCAACCGGCCATACCCCGGTCGCGGCATAGCGCGCAGCCAAGGCCAATTCGTCCAGCGGCTCTTGCTGCGGTGCCTGCGCCGGGGCGGCAGGCACCGCCAAGCCTTCCTCCGTTTCGAAGTCCTCCAGCGCGTCCGGAATTGCCGCGTCAGCCTCAGCGGTCTCGTCAGGCAGCTCCGCGCCATCCGCGGCAGCTTCGTCTTCGGCAGAGGGCTCCTGCCCGCTGTCAAGCACGTCCGCCAGGGCCGCTTCGCCAGTGGGGGCATCCGCGGCAGCGCCAAGGACCTGCACGCCGGGGTCGGGCTGATCCGCCAGCACGCTGACCTGCGGCGCGATGGCGGCATCATCCGCATCCGTGCCGGGCTGCGGCACCACGGCGGCCGGGCTGTCTGTCCCGTCCGGCGGGGGGCTGCCGGGGGCGCCTTCGGGTGCTAGGCGGCTGTCTTCAGCAGGCGTGTCCGAGAAGAAGCCGCTTTCGCCGAATACCGCCCAAACCGCGACGGTGGCCATGAACAGCAGCAGCAGGGCCGTCAGGATCACCCCAAGGTAGCGCGGCTTGCCTTTGGCTGCCGGTTTGCCGGCATCCTCCTTGGGCGGCGGGGCCGGAGCTGCGGCAGCTTCACGCAGCGCTGCGGGGGCGGGCGGGATCTTTGGCTGCGGCGCGGCGGCGCCGGCCTGATCCGCGGGCTTGGCCGCAACAGCGGCCCCCAGCGGTTTCGCCGCAAGAGGCGGCGGAATACGGTCAGGCGCCGGCGCCGGACCCTGAACGGGCGGAGCAGAGGAGTTTGCGGCCGCAGCTTTGCTGCGGATGCTGGAGAACCCGTTGCCCTCCTGCGCGGAGCCGCCGGCTGCCGGTGCCGGCGGCGCAGGCGGAAGGCTGACCGGTGCCTTCGCATCGGCGGGCAGCGCCGGGGCATCCACAGGCGCGTCTTCTTTTGCTGCTTCCGCGTCCGGTTCCTGTGCGGGCGCCTGGGGCGGCTGCGGCGGGTCCAGGCTGGCGGTCGGAGCGGGCGGCTGCTGCTCCGCCGGCTGTTCGGCGGCAGTGTCCGTGGACGGCTCCGGTGTGTTCTCTGCCGGGGCGGGCGCGCTGTTTTCTGCCGTGTCCTCTGCCACTGGCGCCGGCAGCTTGGCCGGGCCGGCAACCTCTACCGCTTCGCTGTCGGGCTCTACCTCGGTGCCGCGGATCGCACGGGTGGTGCCAAAGAACGGCTCGCCCTGAAATCCGCTGTCTTCGGGTGCCGCGACAAAGCTCACCGGGCCAAATCCATGCTCCACCGCAAAGGTTTCCGCCTCGTCCAGCGTTTCCAGCGCCACGGCGGCAACATGGGTCAGGCTGCCGTCCGCGCTGATGTCAAAGGCCAGCTCATCCACCGGATAGGGCGTCGCCCCTTCCAGCGCAGCCCTGGCGGCGGCAATCCGCGCCTCTGCCGGCAGCTCACCGGTTTCCAATGTCAGATAGCGGATCTGGTCCTCTGGCAGGATCAGCTTGCTGAACACGCCGTCCGGCGCCAGCCGCAGCGCATCGGCGCGTATGTCCGCCAGCGCAGCAGGCAGATCCCCGGCGTCAAACGGGGTGCTGCCCACGTGCCGCCAGCCGTCTTCGGCGCGATAGAGAAGCGCAATACCATCAGCGGAAAGCGAAAGAGCAAAAGCCGGTTTCATGCCGTGGGTCAAACCATCCAAATCCATACTGCCCGGGGCCGCCCGACGCGCCCGGTGTTTTGCCGCGGACCTTAAAGCAGGAGATTGCCGAGTTAAAGGAAAAGACTGACGGCGGGGCTTGCGGGCGGCAGTTTGCCGTCCCCATCTAAGGGGCATTCGTAAAAGGAGCTTTTGAAGATGAAAGCAAGGAAACTTCTGGCCGCCGCACTGATGCTGTCGATGGGGGCAGGCGCTGCAGCCGCAAGCGAAGCCGCCGCCCCGCGGCAGATCACGGTCAATGGCGAAAGCACCCTGCAGATGGCGCCGGAACTGGCAACCATCACCCTGGGCGTGACCGAGGAGGCCGAGGAAGCCGCGGCTGCCATGGCGGCTGTGTCCGAGGCGATGGGGGCGGTGATCGCGCAGCTGAAGGACAGCGGCATCGCTGGTGCCGACATGCAGACCCAGCAGATCGCGATGCATCCGGTCTGGTCGCAGGACCGCTCCTACGACAACGGCGGCCGGCGCGAGATCACCGGCTTTCAGGCGTCGAACACGCTGATGGTGCGGGTGCGCGATCTGGACCGTCTGGGGCCGGTGCTGGATACAGTGCTGACCGCGGGCGCCAACCAGTTCCAGGGGTTGAGCTTTGGCGTTGAGGATACCGCCGCGGTCACCGACAGGATCCGCGGCGAGGCGGTCAAGGATGCGATGCGCAAAGCGCAGCAGCTGGCCGAAGCCGCCGGCATGGAGCTGGGCCCGGTGCGCACAATCACCGAGAACGGCGGCGGTGGCGGGCCGCGTCCGATGATGGCCATGGACATGGCCCGCAGCGAGGCGATGCCGGTCGAAGCTGGCGAGCTGACCTTCACCCATAATGTCTCGGTGGTGTTCGACATGGCCGAGCCGGGCGGCGCGGCAAGCGAATAACGAAAAAGGCCGGGCAGGGCGCCCGGCCTTTCTCTTTCAGGTAAACCGTGTCTCAGCCGCAAGCTTTGGCCAGCGCCTGGTCCAAGTCGCGGATCAGGTCGTCCGCATCCTCGATGCCGATGGACACGCGCACCACGTTGGGGCCCGCGCCCGCGGCTTCCTGCTGCTCCGGCGTCAGCTGCCGGTGGGTGGTGGAGGCGGAGTGGATGATCAGCGAGCGGGTGTCGCCCAGGTTGGCGACGTGGCTGAAAATCTCCAGCGAATCCACCAGTTTGACGCAAGCCTCGTAACCGCCCTTGACGGCAAAGGTAAACAGCCCGCCGGTGCCCTTGGGGTAGCAGGCCTGGGCGCGCTCGTAATAGGGCGAGGACGGCAGCCCGGCATAGGTCACATAATCGATCCGGTCGTCGTTCTCCAGCCAGTCGGCCACCTTGCGCGCGTTTTCGCAATGGCGCTGCATCCGCAGGGACAGCGTCTCGACGCCCATCAGCGTGTAATGCGCCGCCTGCGGGTTCATCGTCATGCCCAGATCGCGCAGGCCGATGGCGATACCGTGGAAGGTATAGGCCAGCGGGCCAAAGGTCTCGTGGAACTTGAGGCCGTGATAGGCCGGCTCCGGCGCCGACAGGGACGGGAACTTGTCATTTGCAGACCAGTCGAACTTGCCGCTGTCGATCACGCAGCCGCCGGTCACGGTGCCGTTGCCGGTCAGGTATTTGGTGGTCGAATGCACCACCAGCGTGGCCCCTTGGGCAATCGGGTTGCACAGGTACGGCGTGGCGGAGGTGTTGTCGACAATCAGCGGGATGCCGGCGCCATCGGTGATGTCCGCCAGCGCCCGGATATCGGTCACATAGCCGCCCGGGTTGGCGATGGATTCGCAGAACACAGCACGGGTGTTGCCGTCGATCGCCGCCTTGACCGCGTCCAGATCGTCGGTGTCAACGAATTTCGCCGACCAGCCGAAACGCTTGATGGTCTGGCTGAACTGGGTGACGGTGCCGCCATACAGCCGGGTCGAGGCCACCACATTGCAGCCCGGCCCCATCAGCGGGAACAGCGCCATGATCTGCGCCGCATGGCCGGAGGAGCAGCAGACCGCGCCAACGCCGCCTTCCAGCGTCGCCAGCCGCTCCTGCAGCACCGCAACCGTAGGGTTGGTCAGGCGGGAATAGATAAACCCGACCTCCTGCAGGTTGAACAGGGCCGCAGCGTGTTCGGCATCGCGAAAGACATAAGCGGTGGTTTGGTAAATCGGCGTCTGCCGCGCGCCAGTGGCCGGGTCCGGCTTGGCGCCAGCATGAATCTGCAAGGTGTCAAAGCCATAAGACGGGGCATCGGTCATGAGTGGGTCTCCCTGAAAACTCTCCTGCGTCGCGCGCACAACAGCATGGCTGCGGGCAGAAGGCAATCGCGCCAATGCCGCAGCGGAAACGGGGCCGGGCTGCGGTTTGCCCTGCAGTTCACAGCCGGTTTTAAACTGGAGGTTCAGCGCGGCAAGCAGGCTCCAGCGCCTGAGTTGCAGCCTGCGATTGCGGGCGGGAAGGCCAGATCCGCTTTTACCGGAATACCTGGCGTCCGGCTGCCGGATCAGCCGGCCTGGCTTTCGGTGCAGATGCGGCAGTCAGAATGAGTTCCAGCGGCGGCTGCTGTGTTATACGCGCTGCAAAATCCGAAGCAGAAACAAGTGGGTATCTGAAGTGATGGTGCCCCCACACGGTAGTTCTGCTCCCGTTACAGGCACCGCCGCAGCCACGTGCATCAGCAAAATAAGGGCTATCAGCCCCGTGCGG